>TBL_comb47_HYPODRAFT_10000996_pt1 | contig 37361 bp, 14 predicted proteins | sample TroBogypolimnion_40_FD_10682 | JGI IMG/M metagenome (IMG submission 10682)
GGACTTCGAGGTGTATCTGCAGAAGTTCCTGCAAAGCCTCAATTTAATCCTGCCGCACATAACAGGGCATCAGTATCGCGGTCCGGCTCGCCGCTTTGGGTATCTGCTGCGCATGGTCAAGGAACGCTACAAAGATGATTCCCTCGACATCGCGGATGCCGGAGCCAAGGTCAAAGAACTGATTAACGACCATCTGATTGATTTAGGCATCAATCCGAAGATTCCGCCGGTCGAGCTCCTATCGGCGGACTTTATCGCGCAGGTGAACAAGCACGCTGACGGCGACCCGGAAGCCAAGGCCAGCGAAATGGAGCACGCCCTCCGTAAACATTGTACGATCCACTTTGATGAAGACCCGGCGTTTTATCAAAAACTTAGTGAGAAGTTGGAGCACCTGATCCAGCAGCACAAGGACAACTGGAATGAGCTGGCAGAGGAATACGAGCAACTGCGGTTGGAAGTTGAGGCTGGACGTACCGATGTGATCGAGGGGCTAACGAAGGAGGCCACGACGTTTTACGATTATATCGTCCAACTCGCTTACGGTGGCAGCGAAGCACCTGCTGAACACCAGCCGGGCCTCAGGCAACTGATGTTGCGGGTCATTGAGATATTACAGGAAACTATCGGCATTATTGACTTTTGGAGTAAACCCATCGAGGTAAAAAAACTGCGCGGCAATATCGCCACGGAAATTTTGTTGGCGGATATTCCGCAACTGACCGAGCGCCATCAGCGGCTCGCGGTGGAGATTGTGAAGCTCGCGGAGAAGCGAGCTAAAGACCTGACGAAATGAAGCTGGCCGAAGACGTCCCGTATACGATTGTGCGCACGCATCGCCGGACGGCAGACGTGGTGATTGAGCGCGACGGACAGATTTTAGTGCGCGCACCCCGCAAGTTCACAGCTAAACGCATACTAGAGCTGGTCACCGCTAAACGCCTCTGGATTTATAAAAATCTAGCCGAGTGGCGCGATCTAAACGCCACGCGGGTGATCCGTGAATATCGTAACGGGGAAGGGTTTCTCTATCTCGGTCGTAATTACCGGCTGTCGTTGGTAGAAAATCAAAACGATTTGTTGGCGCTGAAAAATGGACGCTTCTGTCTCCGCCGCGATCTGGCTGACCAGGGTGGCCTTAAAGCCGCACGGGCGGCTTTTCGCGCCTTTTACACCCAACAAGGACGGGAACGCATCGCTCATCGCGTCGCCTATTTTGCCCCGAAGGTAGGGGTAGATTTCGGTAAGGTTGAAATCCGGGATACCAAGTACCGGTGGGCCGTTTGCTCGCCCGCAGGCAATTTGGCTTTCCACTGGAAATGCTTAATGGCACCGCCTGCAGTGATTGATTACATCGTTGTGCATGAGTTGTGCCACCGGCACCACCTCGACCATACAGAGGCGTTTTGGAACGAAATTGATAAGATTCTGCCAGACTATCGAGAGCGAAAAGAATGGTTGCGGGTCAATGGCGCTAGCTTAGACGTCTGAATTGCAAAATGGCCCAGTGGACCGAATTGCTGGGCAGCGAACGGCGGACGGATGCCAAACGCCGGCTGAAACGAAAGTAAACCTCACGAGCCTTCGACCACAGGCGGGGGCGAGTTGCAGGCTCGAAGTTTCCCGGGACTGGTTTGAATCGACCGGAATAGCTTCGCTTTTGCCATCGCGTGCCACAATCATAGATAAAACCGGTAGCCCCCAAAGCGCCTATAAGCCGAACCGACCAATTAGTCATCATGCCATCAACACTAGCCCACGACTTAAAAAACTCCGCGTCCAGGCCTTTGACCGGGCTGATTGGGCCCAGCCTGCCATCCGCCGGTGTCATGCTGTGACAGCCAGACTGGATGCGGCCACCGTACAAAACCTGCGCGGCTTCTACGATTGGATGTTCGTCCCCACCACGCTCTGGCCGTTTAACATCCAGGATGTACTGGAGGATTGCCTGTCGGCCTTGGAAAAGAACAAATGTAAACGGCGGTTGAAAACCGGTCATGAGTGGGCGCTTCAAAACCAGCCACACTGAAGTAATGTCTGCGAGCGGTCAAACCCGGTCAGTAGAGAGCGAATGAAAACCGGCCACTTTGAGGAACGCATTGCGTTAGCTGTCGTGCAAATGGCACAAAGACGCGATGAATCAACTCAACGTGAGCTTGCAGTATTCAAACGACTTTGTGTAAACGGCGGCTGAAAAGTGCGGCATCTTCATTAACCATGAAGCATGTATCGCAATATGAACGACTGGGCCGAGATTCGCAGAAGAGTGTTGGTAGATGGAGTTAGCCGGCGGCAGATTCTCCGGGAGACGGGGATGCACCGGCAGACGCTGAAGAAAATTTTGGAACACAGTGAGCCACCGGGCAACCGGCAGCAGCAACTGCGACTGCGGAAGAAGCTGGGGGCGTTTCAGGAACGGATCAGACAGATCTTGAAGGATGATCAGGCCATGCCGCGCAAGCAGCGGCATACGGCCAACCGGATCTGGGAATGGCTGCGGGAGGATGGTTTCACGGGCGGTTATACCGTGGTGAAAGACGCGGTGCGGGAACTGACGCAGAAGGCGCAGGTCAGACAATTGGAAATTCAGTCTGGCCTCATAAGTCCCAAAGATGAACTGAAATCAAGTTCATGAGTTTTTGTTGCTAGCTTAGTTCCTTCCACGCAACAGATTCCGGTCTAATTGCTTCCTTCGGCTCGACCAGATTTATTTACGCATAAAAAAACGCCAAGAAATCAATGGATTTGTCCATTGTCTCTACAAGAGTGATGGGTGATAAGATTAGCAATCAATGGCATACCACGCAGCTTGCAGGTAGATTTTGGCTAGCGGATTGGGTCGAACTCGAAAGCTACAGGAACAAGCTGTAAAAACATGATTTTTTAAATTTCCAATGCCCGCCAACATTAAATCTGATCCGCGCAAAGGAGATTTTGCAAAAGTTCCGGCCAGTATTTCAAATTTGTCGGCCCAGTTTCGGAATCCAGCTAACGCTTGGCGGCCAGTCCCATTTTATTGGTGGAGTGGTGAACCTTTGGAACGGGAGCGTATAGCCTGGCAACTAGATCAGTTGCAGCGGCGCGGTGTTGCGCAGGTCATGGTCAGTTATCCTCACTGCCAAGATGGAACTACAGAAGCAGGTAGTCCGCCGATTTTTTCTCCGGCATGGTGGGATTTATTCCGATGGTTTTTGGCGCAGTGCCGTGAGCGCGGTATGACGGCCGGCATTCAGGATTATACGTTGGTCACCCCTACTCTCCAGCAGATTGGTGTGAGTACGCAAGGGATGCAGGGTGGCCAAATGCTCTGCGTCTCGCAAAAGGCGGTTGCCATCGAGCCGGTTTCATTAGCTGCAGAACCCGGCACGCGAGTGGTGGCGGCTTGGGCGTTTTCATTGGTGGATGGCCACCCCGCCACGGCTGGAATGGTGGACTTGCTGACTTCCGTGAAATCAGGTCAATTGCAATGGCAGCCGCCGATGGGCGAATGGCTGGTGGCGCTGGTGTTCGTGCGTCCCGCACCGTTTGATCCGCTGCATCCGCAATCCGGAAAACTTGCCATTGAAAAACTTTACGCGCCTTTTGAACGGGAATGTCCCGGTGAAGTCGGGCGCACGCTGAAAATCTTCTTTCAGGACGAATTGGATTTTGGTTTTACCATGCCGTTCTGGTCGGAACATTTGCGCGAAGCGTTTCGTCTCCGCTGCGGCTACGACCTTTGGCCCAGACTGCCGGCTTTGTGGCTGGATTTTGGCGCGGAGACGACGAAGATCCGTCTGGATTACGCCGACGTAGTTTGTCGCGAACTGGAGAAAAATTATTTCAAACCCATTTTTGAATGGCACGAAGAGCGTGACACGCTTTTCGGTCACGACAACCTTGGTCGTGGTGAAATCCGGCGCGGCCACCGGCATTACGGAGATTATTTCCGGGCGATGCGCTGGTATTCCGCGCCGGGTTGTGATGATCCGAAGATTGATGGCGTGCGCGCTTTCAAGGGGCTGAAGGTCAACAGTTCCATCGCGCACTTGTATCAACGTCCGCGCGTCTGGGTGGAAGCGTTTCACAGCAGCGGCTGGGGAACGACGCCGGCGGAAGTGGTTGCCGCGTTGAACGAAGATTTTGCTTATGGCGCGAACGTCGTCAATTTGCATGGCCTCTATTACTCCACGCACGGCGGTTGGTGGGAATGGGCGCCGCCGGATTTTCATTTTCGGCAGCCATATTGGGAACACAGCGGATCCCTAAACGATTATTTTACGCGCCTGTCGTGGTTGCTTTCCCAAGGCACGCACCGCTGCGACGTGGCTATTCTTTATCCCAGCGCCGCCCTCGAAGCGGAGCCGGCCAACAATATTTCCGGCGTTTATGCGCACATGGGACATGAAGGCGTGGACGATACCAAGATTTTTGCCGCCGATGGCGAAAGGACGGCATTTGGCTTGGGCAAATATCTTTTCAACCACGCCTGCGACTTTGATTTCCTCGACTTCGAATCTCTGGAACGCGCCACGGTGACAGCGGGTGAATTGAGCGTCAGCGGCGAAAGTTACCGTGTGCTCGTATTGCCCGCGATGTCGGTGGTTCGTCATTCCACGCTGCTGGCCGCGCGGGATTTTGTGCGGGCGGGCGGACTGGTCATCGCCTGTGGCTGTTTGCCAACCGCCAGCGAACGCGCTGGCGCTGGCGATCCCGAAGTGGCGGCGCTGGTGGCGGAAATCTTCAACGAAAAGCCATCGGCCAAAGGTGGCCGCGGAATTTTGGTGAAAAAAACTTACTCGGAAGTTCTGCGCTGGATAAACCAACTGATTCCGCGCGATGTGGAATGTTCCGTCAGTCCGCTTCACGTTCTGCATCGCCACTTGGAAAATCAGGAAGTGTTCTACGTCTTCAATCCAACGGAGACGGCCATTGCTACGGAAGTCAACTTTCGCGCCGTGGGCACTGTCGAACAATGGGATGCTTGGACGGCGAATGTCACGCCGGTGACCGTTTCCAACGCCGGCGGTAATGTCAGCACGCTGAAAATTTCCCTCGCTGCGCGCGAGGCTAAAGTCTTTGTTTTTCACCATGGTTCGCAACCGAAAGTTGAAACCACCGTGCCGGTGAATGCGCCGAAGAAACTGCTGGAATTTACCGGCGAATGGCAATTCACCGTGCGTCCCACACTCGACAATCAGTTTGGCGATTTTCGTCTGCCGGCATCGAAGAATTTCATCGGCCCGGAAGCGCGCCGGTTCAAGTGGTCGGAAGAATTTTCTGACCGCGTCAACTGGCACGAGCCGTCATTCGATGATGCTGACTGGCCGGAGACAACCTTCTCCTTCGGGCCGCGTTTTGAAGTCCTCGGCCCGCTGCCGCCCGGCGCGAAGCTGGAAGGTCAGTGGCAGCCGTATGCGTTTTCGCTGCGCTGGGGCATCGAGCGCGATCCGTTTTTGACCGACTGGCTAAGCGGGCCGCACGGGTTGAAAGGTGAAGTGCCGGATGAATTTCTGGATTTTCACTGTGAACAGCCTGGCCACGAATGGCATCTGCGTTCGCAAGTCGTCGCGCCCGCCGCGCGTGAATCTGTCCTGCGAGTCGGCGCGCGTTGCGCCTATCAGGTTTGGCTCAATGACGAACTCGTCGCGGAGCAGCGGGATGAACTTCCGCCGGGGCGACATGCGCCTTGGAATATTCCGCACTATGACTGCGTTCCCGTCGAGACGCGGGTGAAATTGTGCGCGGGCGAAAATCAACTGCGTGTCAAATTGGTTCAACCGGCGGGTCAGCGCACGCGTGCTTTTGTCGCCTTTGATCCGCCCGCAACGAATTCAGACCAGCCGGTTTTGCGCTGGTTCACGGATTTGCAAACGCCGCGTCCGGCGTTGCTGGCCGCGCCGGAACGCAAAGCCGTCTGGCTGCGTTGCGCCACCCCGCCGGGGTTGAAGGGCATTGAGTTTGTGGCGCGCGGTTCGGCGCGTGTCTGGGTGGATGGTTCGGAATTGCCGATTGTGGCGTTGCAAAATTTGCCCGGCGGATGTGTGCGCTGCCGCGCCGTTGCTCCGGAGAACTTTTTATATTCCGCAAAACTATCCATCCGCGTGGAAGCGGAACGCGAGTTTCGCGCGGGTGATGTTTTGCCCGAGCCAGTTCGTTTTGACTGTCGCATGGGTATGCTGTCGTTGGGTGATTGGTGCGTGCACGGCTTGGCGGTTTACTCCGGCATTGGCGAATACGAAAAGGCCTTTTTGTTTCAGCCGCCCGCAGGCAGAAAAGTTTTGCTCGACCTTGGCAGTGTTGCGGCCACGGCGGAAGTGCTGGTGAATGGCATCAGCGCGGGCGTGTTGAGCGCGCCACCGTGGCGGGTGGATGTCACCGAAATGCTGCAAGGCGGCATGAACACTTTGACCGTTCGCGTCGCCAATACGCTGGCCAATCATTACAGCGTCGGCATTCCCTCGCCGTATGCGTTTGCCCATCAAACCCGCTCTGGTTTGTTCGGTCCGGTCCGGCTGCTCCTCAAATCATAAACTAATTACATGCGTCGTATTTTATTTCTCCTCGCACTCATCATTTTGATTCCGTCCGCCTTTGCCGCGCCGCCGGCCGGTCTGGCGGAATATCAGAAGATGAAATACGGCTATTTCGCCCACTACGTCTGGGGCGGCAGTGCTTACACAGTGACGGTGAACCGCGATGGTAGCAAGCCGGCGAGCCTCGACACGCTGGCGAATGATTTCAACGCCGAACAGTTCGCCGACGATCTTGCGGCAATGAAAGTCGAATATGTGGTCTTCACTGCCTTTCACGCGAACATGAACACGCTTTATCCGAGCAAGGTCATGGACAAGTGGCTGCCGGGGCATTCTTCCAAGCGCGATCTGATCGGCGACATGATCAAGGCGTGCAAGGCGAAGAACATTCCAGTGCTGTTCTACACGCACCCGCGCGATGGTCACGACTTCAACGCACAAGAGCAGGCGCGCACTGGTTGGGCGGCGGGACAAAATCCAAATCCTGATTTCAACAAATGGGACAAGACCAAATGGAATGATTTTATTAACGAAGTTTATGCCGAGTTGGTGGATCGCTACGGCGATGACATTCTTGGCCTTTACCTCGATGAGGGCAGCAGCGCGGCGGACAGCTACCGCGTGGTGGATTATCCGCGTTTGCGCCGGACAATCACGGCGCGGCATCCGCAGTTGCTCCTGATGCAAAATGATTACGGCGATCTTTACTCGTGCGACATCGGGAACAGGGAAGTCTTTTATAACGGCAGCTACGGCACGCCGGACGGCAACCAATGGGAATCGGCGAAGAAACCCATTTCAATCGTCATCGGTAGCATTTTCTGGGCGGCTTTTCCGGAAGGGAAAACCGAACCTGCTCAAACTAGCGACAAAGTTGGTTTCAATCATTGGATTCAATACTCGCCCGAGGCGATGTTTCGGTTCACGGTGTTGCAGGCCGGCGTTTGCACGGATGGCGGCGGCGTGTTGTGGGCCGCCGGTCCTTATCCGGGCGGTGGCTGGGAAGTGGGCGTGCTGGATCGCATGAAGACCGTGGGTCGCTTGGTCGAAGCGGTTGCGCCCTCCATCAAAAACACCTATCCCAGCACGTCCTATCCGACCAAGCCGGGCGTCCGCATCGCCGATCTTCAATGGGGCGTCGCCACGCGTTCGACCGACGACCAGCGGGAATTTTTGCACATCCTCAAACCGCCGACGGGAACGACTGTGCTCAATCTTCCACCGCCCGCCGACGGGAAAAAATTCGCCAACGCCCGGCTATTGAAAACCGGCCAACCGGTATCTTTCAACCAAACAGCCGCTGGCCTTCGCCTCGAATTGCCGGCCGGCGAAAATTGGGATTCGCTCGATACCGTCATCGCGTTGGATGTAGCGGCTGACTCGCCGCCGATTAATGTGGCGCTTTGGAAACCATTCCGGGCTTCCTCGGTGAAGGGAAAAAATTATGCCATGCTCGCCACCGACGGAGATACGTCCACGGCTTGGATGCCGGCGAACAGTGACGCAGTGCCTGCGGGCTACCTTGACCTCGCACAGTCCTGCCGTTTTTCCAAAATTGAAGTCTTTGGCAACGTGCCCGCTGGTGCGAAGCTGGAAGCGGCTGATGATTTTGGATTCACCAATGCCAAAACGATCGCGACGGCAGCAACGAACCATTCAGGCACTTTGCAAATTGTCCGCGCTACTTATGGCTCGGGCGACAAGTGCGCAGATTTAACGGAAAAACTGCGCGCTGCCACTGTTGGCGGAGTCTTGCGCGTGACCGCGGATAATGGGCTTGCCGGGTATGATCCCGCGCCGAATGTGCCAAAGACATTGAATGTGGAATATCTCCTCAACGGCACGCGCTCCAAAGGCGCGGCGGAAGAAGGCAAAACGCTTGTGTTGGGACATCCGGGAGTGTGGAGCATTGAATTGGCAAAACCGACCAGTGCCCGATTCCTCCGCATCGTCGCGCCGCGTGCGGGAGATTTCTCCGTGGCGGAAATCAAAGTTTTCAACCTGGTCAAATGATCGGCCGTCCGATCAACCAATCTTCGATTCATCACGCCGAATTTTTTTCCACCGCGCGAATTGATTCTTAAAAAGTAACTACATGAAAATACATCACCGTATATCGGCCTTGGTTTTTGCCGTCATCGCCTTGTTCGCCGGCGCGTCCTCCGCCTTGGCGGATGTGACCATTTATCAGGACACGTTCAACGACCAGCAGAACATCAACAATGGTGGTTCCTACACCCAGACGCTGGCGGGTTCAGCGCCCACGGTGCGAAACAGTTTTGCCGGCGGAACTAACAATGCCGTGTGGCTGGGTAATGTGGAGACGGGCGGTTGGGGGCAGCGCGACTATAAAAACAACGGCGTGGCCACGCCCACCAGCAGCAACTTCCTGCCGTTTACGCCGGTTGCCGGCTATACCTACGCGGTGCAGGCGACCATCAACACGACTGGCGCTGCCGGCCTGGGATCCAGTTGGTTCACGGTTGGCTTTACCTCCAGCCAGCACAATTGGAATGGTGCCGACGGCGGCACGATAGATACCACCGATTTGGTGCGCTTCAACGATGCTAAAAGTTCGACGATTACTTACACGGTCAGTGGCTACGCTTTGGTGGCTGCGGGCATCCATTACGTCGGCTGGATCACTGACCTTCCCGGTGGGGTGAATTTGAGTCCGCCGGTGACGCAGGTCACCATCGATAATTTTAGTTTGGTGATTAAGAACCAGAATCCTTTCACGAACACCTACGCCGCCAATGGTGCGACGGGTGGCGCTGTTCCGCTAGATGGCAACAGTCCCTATTATTCAAATTCGGTCGTGACGGTGTTGGGCAACAACGGTGCGTTGACGAAGAACGGTTATCGCTTCTCCGGTTGGAACACCGCCGCCGATGGCAGTGGCGTCAGCTACAGTGCAGGCGGCACGTTTAACATTGCCAGCAACACCACGCTCTACGCCCGGTGGATTCCGGTCACGGGCAACGTGGTGACCTACAGCGGCAATGGGAACACCGGCGGCTTCACGCCGACCGATACGAATGATTATCCAAACGGCGCCACGGTGACGGTGCTGGGCAACCTCGGCGCATTGACCAACGCGGGCTATTGGTTCGTGGGTTGGAACACCGCTGCCAACGGCAAGGGCGTGAACTACGCTCCGGGCAACACCTTTACGATCACGAGCAACACCGTGCTCTACGCGAAATGGAGTCTTCCCTATTATCCACCCGCCACGTTGGCAGATTACAACGAAGTCTGGACCACGCCGAGCACCAACTCGTGGGAATCCATGCCGCTCGGCAACGGCGAGACATCGCTTAACGTCTGGGTGGAAAATAATGGCGACCTGCGTTTCTACATCGGCCGTTCCGACGCCGAGAGCGAGGGCAACACCAACATCAAGCTCGGCCGTGTGCGGGTGAATCTCACGCCGAACCCGTTCACGAGCGGCCTGCCGTTCAACCAGACACTCGACCTCGCCACGGGGCGGATTCTCATCACGGCCGGCACGCCCGGCAGCCAGACGCGATTGCAAGTCTGGGTGGACGCCAATCATCCGGTCATTCATGTCACCGGCAACAGCGACGCTTCGGTGTCGGTGGTGGCTTCCTATGAGATGGATCTCCGCACGTTGAACACCGCCACGTCCATCGCCGATGCGCAGGAGGGCGACTATGTTCTTAACGACGGCGCGAATGCCATCACGTGGTATCACCGCAACCGCGCTTCGGCGTTCTACAACAACCTTACTTCCGAGGGACTCTATCAATCGCTCGCCACCATCCAAGATCCTATCATGAACCGCACCTTCGGCGGGCGCATGAGCGGCAGCGGCTTGGTGCGCAGTGGCACGCAGAAGCTCGCCAGTTCCGTCGCCAGCACGAACATTGATCTGGCGATTGATGTGAATTCCGGCGTTTATGCCACGGCCACCAACTGGTTGGCCGATCTCAACGCGCTGGCCGTCGCGCGCGCCAGCCGCAATCTGGCTGCCGATCTGGCCGCGCACCAAACTTGGTGGAGCAATTTTTGGCCGCGCAGCTATCTGAATCTTGGCGGAGCGGCGGAAACCCGCCTCATCTCGAAGTATTACGCGCACCAGCGATTCATCAATGCCTGCACCACGCGCGGAACTTATCCCACTCCGTTCAACGGCTCGACGCTGACGATGGATCGTCCTGCTGGTTACCCAAGTTTTTTTGGCATCAGCGGTTCGGCCCAGAATGCAGATTATCGCGATTGGAATGGCAACCGGATTTTCTGGCAGAACACGCGGCACATCTACTGGCCGATGCTCATCAGCGGCGACTTTGATCTCACCGAGCAACTCTCGCGATATTGCCGCAACATCCTGCCGATCTGCCGCGAGCGTGCCCAAGTGTGGGAAAATAATCCCGGTATGCTCATGCCGGAGGGACTCGGCGTCGGCGGTGACTGCGTCTTTGGCATTAATATTCCCACGCACCTGACCGAACATCGCGGCGGCATGACTGACATGTCCGTGATGCTCGGCGATATTTACGACTACACGCGCGACACGGCGTTTTACACCAATACCTACCAACCTTGGGCCGACGCAGTGGTGACATTTTTTGAAAACAAGTTTCCCAACCGCGACAGCAATGGCCGCTGGCTCATCTCACCTTCGGCTGCGGTCGAGACTTACAAGAACTCAACCGATCCGTCCACGGAAGTCAGCGCGCTCTGGCGCATCCTGAGCGACTTGCTCCGGCTCGACCCCGGCGTGTTGACGGCGGCCCAGCGCAGTCATTACTCGAACTTGCTGGCGATTTTGCCTTCGCCACCGCTCAAGACGGTTTTGAATCAACCGATGCTGTCGGTCTATCAAACCGGCGACCCAGGCCGTTCGCTTATCGAGACGCCTTCGCTCTATTCGGTCTGGCCGTATCGCCAATCCGGTTTGGGCCGGCCGGAACTGCTGGCAGCCGGACGACGGGACAACGGCAGCCGGATGTATAGTTTGGATGGCACAGAAAGTTCGTCCGATCCTACCTACGAATCCGGCGGCTGGCTCTACACCCCCACGGTAGCTGCCCAACTCAACCTGCCGCAGCAGGCAAAATTTTGCGCGCTACGCAATTTCCTCGGCCTGCCCGACATGGTCGGCAACAGCACCGTGTCGATTTCCGATCCGTATCCCGGAGAACCGCGCTTTCACGCGTTTTGGGAAAGTCATTTTGATTATATCCCTGATCAATGCCACGGCGGCTCGACGATCCACGGTTTGGAAAACATGGTCGTCCAGTCTCAGGGCAATAAAATTTATCTTCTGCCAGCCTGGCCGGAGGAATGGGACTTAAGCTTCAAGGTCTGGGCGGCGCAGAACACGGTGCTGGAAGGCGTTTACAGCAATGGCGTCCTGCAATCGCTCACGGTGACGCCGTCGTCGCGGGCGGCGGACGTGATTGACATGAGCAATCCCACGAACCGCATCCGCACGCTCGTCGGCGTGATGACTACCGACATCGATTATCTCCTCGGATTGCCACCGATGCGGGACGGCTCGCCAACCTTGAGCGCGGCGTCGAATTCCGTGGCCACTGGTCCTTGGCTCGCGCAGCACGGCGATTCGTTGGTCGGCGGAATGGCCGGCCCGTTCACCGCTGCGGATTGGGGCGGCAGCATGGCCAAGAGCAATTCTATCTACGTGCATGTGTTGAATTGGTCTGGCGAAACACTCGTCCTGCCTAACCTCGCTTTGGGACGGCAAATCACCAACAGCCAGATGCTCACCGGCGGGAGCGCAGTCGTCGCGCAATCTGTCAACGGCATCACCATCACCGTGCCCGCAGCGAATCACGACCCTATTGACACGATCATCCGGCTAGACTTGAACGGCAGTGCCGAGGCGCTGGCTTGGTATCAACCCTACGTCGGCTCGCTCTGCACTGGGGCTGCCGCCACCGCCAGCGCGCAACTTGCAGGCTACGAAGCGACCAATGCGTGCGATGCGAATGCCGCCACCGCGTGGCGACACGGTTCTTCCAGCGGCACGCTGACAGTTCCCTTCGCCGGCACGCGCACCATCAGTCGCATTGATGTCCAGTTCGACAATGGCGCTTCCTTCTCGAACCAAACCATCAGCGTCACACTCGAAGCCCAAAATCCCTCCGGCGCGTGGTCCACGCTTTGGTCGGGCACGTCCTACAATCTGGTGCTGAACCGTTCGCTCGTTCCCACGCAGGCCACGGCGGTGCGCCTGACCACCAGCGCGCAAGGCGTGAAACAATTCGACGTATTTGCCGCGCCGGCTGCTTACACCCGCACCGATAATCCAACCAATGCCAACACGCAGATTGAAGTGCCAACCTACGAAGCTTTATTCCGCGAGAATCTCGTGGGCGCGACTGATCTGCTGAAGACCGGTGACGGCGTGCTGTCGCTGATTGACGCGGCGGGGTATGTCGGCGCGACGCGCATCCTGGACGGCACACTGAAATTGTATCCGCCGCTGACCAATCCTGCGCCGAGTTTTATCCGTCACTTTGACGCGTCGAAATTGGGCTTGGCCCAAGGCGCGTCGGTGACGCAGTGGGCGGATCTGAGTTCGAACGCAGCCAATGCCACTCCGCAGACCGGCTATGCTCCAACCTATGTGACCAATGCTGTCAATGGTTTGGGAGCTATTCACTTCAACGCGGCTGCTTCTGCCAACACCAGTCAAAGCCTGAATTTCACCCGTGCCTCTGGGCTGTATTCGGTCTTCTCCGTTTTCAAAGGCGCCAGCTTTCTGCTGACCGATACCAGCGCCAATGATTTTCATCGGCCCGACGATACGAATGCCGCCTCGCCGCTTTGGGCGCCAGCCAGCTATGGTTGGACGAGCGCTAATATTATTAACGGCCAGACCTATGTAAACGGTGCGCAGGTGGACGCGACTTCTTTCGCCATGCCCACGAATTTGAACAACGGCTTCAATCAGATCACCGTCATGACCACTGGCGGAGTGCAGACCGATGGCTTCAACCGTGACCGGATTTATCACAATGGCGATCAGACCCAAGGCGAAGTCATCCTTTACACGCGCACCGTCAGCGAAGCCGAGCGCGTCGGCACGGAACGCTATCTCCGCACCAAATGGTTTGGCGAGCCGCCCGTCGCAAACATCCTGCCCACGAACACGGCGGTTTCTCTTGAGAACAGCAACTGCATTTTCGATTTGAACGGTGCCACGCAAACGGTCGGCTCGCTGGGCAGCGCGCCCGGCAGTGTTGTGTCACTCAACGGTGGAACGCTGGTGATCTCGGGCAACCAAGGCAGCGCGATTGTGCAGGGCGCCATCACCGGACCAGGCAATCTAATCAATCGGGGCACGCTGCGGTTGGTGGGCAATGCCTCGCTTTCATTCGTTGGTGGTTTCACTAACACGGGTGTCTTGGACCTGATGACTTGGAACGGCGTGCTGCCGGCGGGGTTTGTCAATCAAGGCGTGGTGTTGGATCGTAGCCAGGTGGTCATCCGTTCCCTCACCAACACGAACGCCCAGTGGGCCATCTCGATTGACGGTTACGCCGGTCACAATTATCAGCTCCAGCGCTGCGATCAACTCGGCGGCGTTTGGGTGAACATCGGCGCAAGTCAGCCGGGCGCGGGTGCGACGTTGCAGTTGGGGGATTCAACGACCCCTGCCGGCACGAGCGGCTTTTATCGAGTGATGGTCAGCCCATGAGCGTGTGAAGTCACCCTAAAATTGCTAAATGAAAAATTTGATCCTACAAAGTAGTTCTGGGCGCTTTACTCTGGCGGAAGTTTTTCCGCCTTTCATTCGCCTTGCGCTCATCGGTCTGTTGTTTGGCGTGTTCAGTGCTCAGGCGGATTTGACTTGGAACAACGGATCAGGCAGCGGCAATTGGAACACGGTGGACGCCAACTGGACGGGCTTTGCGTGGAACAACTCCGCCGCCGCCAATGCCTTGTTCGTCACCGTGGGCGGCACAATCAACTTAACCCAGTCTATCACCGCCGGAAGCGTGACCATGGGCAACTCCAGTTTGAACGTGCCCAATGCGACGTTCACGAACGGCAGCTTGAAAGCCAGCAACCTGACGGTGCAAGGCAATGGGAATAACGCTGGCACTTACTCCAGCAATCCAACGCTTGCGCTGGGAGTGCCAACGGTTTCGGTGGCCGGAAATATTGCGGTGGGGCGAGCGAACCTCATCGTGTCGAGCGGCACGGTGACGGCCAACCGGATTATTTCCAGTGCCGCCAGCGCGGACTGGGCGGACTTCGTGATCAACAGCGGCACGGTGACGGCGACCAATGGCGTGGATGGCTCGGTGAATACCACGGCGACGTTCCAGTTGGATTTGAACGGCGGCGCGCTTTACACGCCTTACCTCAAGGTGGCAGACCGGGAATATGGCAACGGCAACAATTCCTGGTTGAACTTCAACGGCACGGTGGTGCATCCCACCGTGAACACCAATAATTTCATCACGCTTTACGGCGGTAGCCAAAATACCTACGTGGGCAATGGCGGCGTCGCTTTCAGCACGGATGGCTATAACATCGGTATCGGCGTCAATCTGCTGGCCAACGGCAGCGGCGGATTGACGAAGTCAGGGGCGGGCACATTGACGCTCTCCGGACAAAACAGCTACACCGGAACGACTCGCGTTCAAGGCGGCGTGCTGTCGCTCGCTAGTGCGTCGGCGCTGCCAGCCTTCGGTCTGGTTGACATCACCAACGGCGCAATCATGAATCTGAACTTCACGGGCAGCAACGTATTGGGCGGCTTGCGATTGAATGGCGTGACCCAGCCGGCGGGCGTTTATAGCGCCGCCACGCAAACCGCATTTTTCACTGGTGCGGGACAGTTGATTATTCCGGCAGTGGCCACCAATGCGCTGGCCGGTGTAGCCAACGACGGTCTCTCCAATTTTCGCCGCATGAAATACGGCTTCTTCGTTCACTACGTTTGGGGAGGCAGCGCTTACACTGTCACGGTCAACTCGGACGGCAGCAAACCCGCCAGCTTGGATGATCTGGCCAATCGCTTCGACGCTCAGGGATTTGCCGACGACCTCGCTCAAATGCAGGTGGAATACGTCATCTTCACCGCCTGGCACGCCAACATCAATTGCCTGTGGCCGAGTGCCGCGATGAATCGTTGGTTGTCTGGCCACACTGCGCAGCGCGATTTGCTCGGCGACATGATTGACGCTGTCCGGGCAAAGGGAATTCGCGTTCTCTTCTACACGCATCCCCGCGACGGACACGACTTGAGTCAGCCCGATCAAGTCACCACCGGTTGGGGCGGGCCGGGCAGCGGAGCCGATCCCGACTGGAACCTGTTTAACCGACAAAAATGGAATGACTTCATCAACGACCTCTACGGCGATTTGGTGGACCGTTATGGCAGCCGCATTGACGGACTTTATCTGGATGAAGGCAGCGCCGCCGGCGACAGCTATCGTGTCGTGGACTATCCGCGTTTGCGACAGACAATCAAAAACCACAACCCGGATCTACTGATGATCCAAAATAATTACGGCAACCTCTACAGTTGCGACGTTGGCGACCAGGAAATTTATGGCGGGCATTACGGCGGTGCCTACGATCCAGGATCGGATCCCAATGGCTGGTCTGCCAGCGCGAATCCGATGTCCATGGTCATCGGCAGCATTTTCTGGGCATCGCAGTCAGTTGGCACTTGGGTCGTGCCATATAATGCGACCGAAATGTTTCGCATGACGGTGTTGCGCGCCGGCGTCAATTCCAATACCGGCGGCGGCGTTAACTGGGCCGCGGGTCCCTATCCGGGCGGCGGTTGGGAAACTGGTGTTCTTCCCAGCATGAAGCAGGTTGGCGCTCTTATCCAACCCATCCGCCGCTCCATTTGCAACACCTTGCCGAGCCAGTCGTGGATCACCTCCGCCAACGCCACCATCAACAGTCTCGCCAACGGCATCGTTGCCACGCATTCGCCGGATGACGGCACCGAATTCGTTCACGTGCTGACGCCGCCGACCACCAACGCGATCACGCTTCCGGCTCCGGCGGATGGTCGGGGTTATGCCTTCGCCTCGCTGCTGGCCAACGGACATTCCGTGACGCTCGTTCGCAACGCCGATAGCTCGATTACTCTGACATTGTCGGCGGGAGACAGTTGGGACGCCAATGACACGGTCATCGCCCTCACGCCCGTGAGCGTCACTTGGACAGGCAACGACGGAAACCTCGGTCTAGGCACCGGCATCTGGTCCATGGCGGTGGATAATTTCACCGGCGGCGCGCCCGTGACGACGCGCTTCCGCAGTGGCGATAATTTAAATTTATCCGTTGCCGGCGCCGCGAATGTCTATTGCCAGAGCAATTGGTCGGTGGGCGACCAGGCCTTCGGCGGGAAGAATTACGACATCTATCCGAAGAATTCGCCAGTGATGACACTCGCCACCGGACGCATCAATGTGACCAACGGCATCACGGCCACGTTTAACCAAAATGGCAGCGGCGGCCAACTGACCCTCACTGGCTCGACCGGATTGCAGAAGACCGGCGACGGCACGCTGGTCTTGAATTTGCCGACCGCCTACAGCGGCAGCACGATTATCCAAGGCGGCACCTTGAGCTTCGCGAGCGCTGGGCTGGGTGCCGGAGGCAACCTTGTTTTCCAAGGTGGCACGCTGGCCTATTTGGCCGGAAACACCGATGACATTTCTGCCCGGATTCATCATAGCCAGTCGCCCATTAGCATTGATACCGGCGGCAACAATGTTCTCTTCGCGACGCCGCTGAGTTCCGACAATTCAGCTGGTCTGACCAAATTAGGCTCCGGCACCTTGAGTCTGGCGGGCGGTGCACCAAACTTGAGTGGTCCAGTAATCGTGGCCAGCGGCACTTTGAAATTGGATTCCGGAACCACCGGGGCAGTGACCATCACCAACAACGGATTTGAAAGCCCCGCCTACGCTGCCGGCGGGTGGAGCTACAATCCCACGAACACCGGCTGGAATTTCATCTCGTCCAGCGGCACCGCCGCCAATGGTTCTCCGTGGGTGAACAGTGCGCCCGAGGGAGTTCAAGTCGCGTTCATTCAAAATGCCGGCAGCATGAGCAGCTCCATCAACGTCGCGGTTGCGGGGGCTTACGTTCTCTCGTTTCAAGCCGCGAATCGTCCGGGGTATGTGTCCTCTGGATTGGTGATTTCTTTGGACAACAAAACTCTTCTCACCTTGTCGCCGGGGCAAATCGGTCAAGGCGGCGACTTCAACCGCTTTCAATGCCCGGCCATTTCGCTGACTGCTGGAAACCACAGTCTTGTGTTTCAGGGAGTCCAGAACGGATCTGACTCGGACACTATCATTGACGCGGTTTCACTTACAGGTGTTGGTTCGGGAAGTCTCGCTGCCGGCTCGGCATTGCAGCTCACCGGCTCGGGTTCTGCGTTCATTTCGGCGACCGGTTCGCAAATGCTGTCTTCGCTCGCGGGGGCGACAAACAGCCAGATTCTTTTGACCAACACCGACCTGATCATCAGCAGTAACGATCAGGTCGCGGTCTTCGCGGGCAACCTCGCAGGCACCGGCAGCGTGACGGTCAACGGCACGCTTCGTCTCGTTGGCAATGCGCTGCTCTCGTTCAGCGGCGGCTTCACCAACAACGGCGTGCTGGATCTCCTGACTTGGAATGGCACGCTGCCGCCTAGCTTTGTAAATCATGGCACCGTAATCAACCGAAGCAACACCGCCATCACTTTTTGTGCGAAAGTGGGAACTAACTTCAACGCTTCCATCCCGGGATACACTAGTCATAACTATCAACTGCAATATTCTGACTCCGTCAATGGAAGCTGGTCGAACGTCGGTGCGCCGCAACCGGGTGCCGGCACCGTGCTCAACTTCACGAATATTTTCACCCCGGCAAATTCCACCCGCTTTTATCGGATTCAAATCAGTCCTTAAAACTTATGCAAAATAATTCCAACTCCCGCACGGTCTCGCTTCCGAAGATGGTTGGCTACGGCCTGGGTGAATGTGCCAATTCGCTCATTATGAACGGATTCTTTGGCTTTGCGATGCTGTATTACACCGAGGCGCTGAAATTGAGTCCGTCGCTGGCAGGCATCGCCATGTCGGTGTCGGTTTTTTGGGAAGCCATCACCGAGCCGGTGATGGGGCATTTAAGCGATCACACGCGCAGCCGGTTTGGTCGGCGGCATCCGTGGATGCTGCTGGGCGGTCTGATGATGGCAGTTTGCTTCTTCTTCATCTGGGCAGTTCCGTTCGGACTCATCGGTCACGCGCAGCCGTTGTTCTGGTATCTGGTGGTGATGAACCTGCTGTTGCGCACGGGGCTGACGATGTTCTTCATTCCCTACGTCGCGCTGGGATTTGAAATGGTGGGCGACTACCAGGGGCGCTCCAAGATCCAGGCGGTGCGGCAGGTTTTGAACATGGCGGCCAACTTCGCCGGCCCGGCGCTGGCGTGGGAAATTTTCTATCGCGATGGCGTGGCAGCGGACGGCAGTAAAATCATCGGCACGACGGTGCGGCAGAATTTCATCCACATGGGCGCGGCGTTTTCGCTCGCCACTGTGGTGTTTGTTCTGGTGGTGCTGTGGCTGACGCGGAAATGGATTGAGGACACGCGGACAAAATCTTTGAATAATAATTCGGAGAAGCGGGAAAATTTCTGGCATGATATGAAGAACATCGTGCTCGACCCGAATCCGCGCTGGGTTTTTGTGTTTATCTTCTTCGTCTGCACCGGCATGGTGCTGGTCAGTTCGTTGCAGATGTATGTGTATGTCTATTTCATGAAGTTCGAGCCGTATCAGAAATCCATCGCGCACGGTTCGACGATGATCGGCATGGCAACGGGCGCGGCGATTTCCGCTTGGCTCGCCAACAAATTCGACAAGAAGGGCGCGGTGCTGCTGGGCGGCATACTCAGCATCCTTTGCAATGGTATGTTGGCCCTGCTGTTTCTCTCAGGCGTTGTGCCGACGGGCACTCAAAAGGCGCTGTGGTTGTTCGTCGCGTTCCACGCGACCTACTGGCTAGGCAACGGCATCATGCTGCCCATCGCCACGGCCATGATGGCGGATGTTGCAGAGATGCAACGTGCCCGAACTGGCGTGAACAAGGACGGCGCCTATTCAGCGGTGTTTAGCCTGGCGATGCGGCTGGCGATTTCGTTCAGCTTGATGGTATCCGGTTGGACCTTGACGGGCATTGGTTTTGTGGCGAAGGAAAATGCGGAGCAAACACCGGAAGCCATCTGGCGCCTCGGCGCAGCGACATTTATCGCCGGACCGCTGGTTTGCATGGCTTCGCTGCTGGCTATCCGGCTCTATCCGCTATCCCGTGAAAAGGTCCAAGCGGTTGATTCACAAACCGCCACCACTCATTGATTTTAACATGCTAATCAAAAGTTTTGTTCTCCTTGGCATACTCTCGGCCAGTCTGGTTTGCGCCGTGGCAGAAAGCCCCGGCTGGCTTGAGCATTCGAAAGTCGTCTGGACATCACCCTCCCGTGACTCGCTCGATTCCATGCCGCTTTCCGGCCGGCACGGCGCGGGCGCAAACGTGTGGGTCCAGGACGGCAGCCTCTGGTGCTACCTCGCGCACAATGGCGCTTACGATGAGCAAGGCCGCTTGCTAAAACTCGGTTGCGTACGGCTGACGCCGGCGGGAATAAAACTTGGCGACGAAGGATTTCGTCAGGAACTCGATACGGCCACTGGCACGATCACCATTCAACAGGGCGACTTCAAGGCGTCGCTCTGGTTCGCGGACCAAACACTTGTGTTTGAATCTTCCACCGCCAAACCGGGCGCGCTTGACGTGGCGTTTGGTTCGTGGCGGGCCACGCCGCTGCAAAATATAACGGAGGAAATGAACAACGGCCGTGGCAATTATGCGGCAGACCACATCCAAGCCGGACGGAATGGCTTCCTGTGGTTTCACCGCAACGCGGATGCCCCGCTCGATCTCGCTGGCAAAGCCAAGGCACAGGGAATCACCGCCGACGCCGTTTGCGATGTCACGACGCGTCGCGTTTCCGGCGGGGCTATTGCCATCGCGGGAAATATTTCCGAGCCGGTCGAATCCGACGTGCAATGGCAGTTCTGGAATGGCAAGGCGTGGACGGGTCGCACGGCGGCGGCGAAACAACAGGTCATTGTCATGCGCCTCGGCGGCGCGCTCGACGCCAACCCGCAGCAATGGCAGTTCGAGGCGGACGCGATGCTGAAGTCGTCTGTGCGTCAAGCTGCCAAAGCCGACGAACTGAAGCGTTGGTCTGAATTTTGGAATCGCAGCCACATCGTCATCAACGCCAACGCCGCCACGAACGATTCCGGTTGGCTCATCGGGCGGAATTACCAGTTGTTCCGCTACATGACGGCGTGCAACCGTGACGGCGAGCTGCCGTTGCTTTTCAACGGCGGCATTTTCACGGCCGATAACAACGGTCGCATCAAAGGCAACAACAACGACGAGTTGCCCATCTTTGCCGGCCAGTTGGTCACGCCGGATTTCCGGCGCTGGATGACCTGCCATTTCATGTCGCAAAACCAGCGCTGGCTCGGCTGGCCGACGCTCGCCAACGGCGACACGGATTTGCTTTCGCCGTCGCTGGCGTTTTATCGCGACCGTTCCGCGACGGCGGCCTCGCGTGCCAAACGCAACGGCGCGGACGGCGTGGTTTATCCCGAACCGCTGGACGTGTGGGGACTGTGCTGCGTCGCACCGCGACCGGACGGCCTCTGTGGCGCGGAGCATCTGCCCTATCATTTTTCGATGATGCTGGAGCACGCGTGGATGGCGTTGCAGGCGCATGACGCGTTGGGCATTTCGCTTGAAAAAGATTTACCGTGGATCGAAGGCACGGTGTTTTTCTACGACAGTTTTTATCGCGCGCAAACCAAACAGCGCACGGGCAAAGAACTGGGCGATGACGGTAAACTGGTGATTTATCCGGCAAATGGATTGGAGTTTGCTCGCGGCGCGACCGATCCCATCGAGGTGGTTTGCGGATTGAAGCGCATCACTGCCGGACTGCTTGCGCTGCCGGAGATTTCGCCAGACGTGCGTGCACGGCTGGAAAAAATTCAACCGACGCTGCCGGATTTGCCCACGGGCAAACGCCAAGGTGTGCTGTCACTAGAACCGGCCAAGTCGTGGGAAGCCGAATACAACAAGTGGGAGCCGATTGAAATGTATGCCTTCTGGCCGTATCGCTTCGTCGGCATCACCCGGCCGGAAACGCTGCAACTGGCGCGCGATACGTGGGAGACCGTGCCTGCCGACCGCGCGCGGCTCTGCAAACAGGATTATTCGTGGATGGCCAACGTCGCCAATATGGCCGCGCTCGCGTGGCCGGACAAGGCGAAGGAACGCGCGATTTACAAGATGGCGAACAACACCGCGCCGCAAGCGCGCTTTCCCGCGTTCTTTGGGCCGGGTCACGACTGGTTGCCGGATCACAACTGGGGCGGCAGCGGTTCGGTGGGCATTCAGGAAATGATTCTTGCGCCCGAACCTGGCCCGCACGGAAAACTGAATTTGTTCCCGGCGTGGCCCAAGGAATGGGACGTGGATTTCAAATTGCACGCGCCCGGCCAGACCGTCGTGGAAGGCGTGTTGCGCGGCGGGAAATTGGAAGCGTTGAATGTCACGCCGGCGTCGCGTGCGCAAGACATCGTGAATTGGCTGGGTAAATCGCCAGCTTATACGCCGTTGCCCGTGTCGGTGAGTCAGGGTAAAAAAATCACGGCGTCCAGCCAGTTCAACGAGCCGGGCTACAATGTGGAACGAGCCAACGATGGCGACTTGAAGACGCGCTGGGCTTCCGACTACGGCGCGCGCTCTGGCTGGCTGGAAATTGATCTCGGCGAAGCGAAGGAAATAAGCCGCGTCTGGTTGTCGGAAGTGGAATGGCCGGAGACGGAAGAATTCGTCATCGAAGTGAAGCGCGCTGACGGCACCTGGCAGCCAGTCGCCCACGGGACGACGATTGGCGCGGACAAGGAAGTCACCTTTGCGCCGGTGAAAGCCCGTTATGTGCGCCTGAACATTCTCAAGGCAAAAATGGCCATCAACATCAATGAATTCCAAGTTTTCCAGCAATAGACAATCTGGACGCGCTGGATCATAAGCCGCCTCTCAAATTCCGCCATGCTGACAAAAGCCACATTTTTCCTGTTTGGCAGTTTCGCCATGACCTGCTGGACTGAATCGGTCTTGGGCCAGTCTTCCCAAAATTCATCAGTTGCGCCGATCCGGGTTGCCTGCGTCGGCGACAGTATCACTTTTGGCGCGGGGCTCCAGCCGGGTCAGGATTATCCCTCGCAGCTTCAAAAACTGCTTGGAGCAGACTGGGACGTGCGTAATTTCGGTGTCAGCGGTCGCACCGTGTTGCAAAACGGAGATTTTCCTTATTGGCACGAAGATGCTTTCACGAACGCGCAGTCGTTTCAGCCGAACGTGGTTGTCATTCTGCTCGGGGCGAATGATTCTAAGCCGCATAACTGGAAATATCACAACGAATTCGCCGCCGACTACGCCCGGCTGGTGAATGTCTTTCGTAAACTGGCAAGCCAGCCCAGAATTTTTGTCTGCCGACCGACGCCGGTGCCGGAGCCGGGGAATTTCGGCATCAATCAAGCCACCATGCAACAGGAGATCAACCTCATTGACTTTCTGGCGGTCACAATGAAGCTCGACGAGATTGATTTTTATGGACCGCTCAAAGACCAGCCGGATCTGTTTCTCGACCGCGTCCATCCGAACGCGGAAGGTGCAATGGCGATGGCCCAGGTGGTTTGCCAGGCGCTGAAAAATCCGGATCTCCTGGGAATGAAGCCGGTGGTTTACCAAACGGTCTGGAAAGGGTATACGGAAGACACCTTCGTGTTGGACGGACATCAATGCCTGATTGTGCTGCCAAAGCGCTTTGCGCGCGGCAAGCCATGGATCTGGCGACCGGAATTTTTTGGCGCCTACGATCAAGCCGACCAAGCATTGCTGGCCAAGGGATTTCCCATCGCTTACATTAACATGGAGAATATTCTTGGCTCGCCGCCGGCCATGGCGTTGATGGATCGGTTTTATGAATATCTGACGACGCATTATGCATTATCCACCAAGACGACGCTGTTTGGCTTCAGTCGCGGCGGGTTGTATTCGGTCAATTGGGCGGCGCGGCATCCGGATCGCGTGGCCTGCCTTTATCTGGACGCGCCGGTGTGCGACATCAAGAGCTGGCCGGGTGGCCGAGGCAAAGGTAAAGGCTCGCCAGCTGACTGGGAACGGCTGAAGGTGTTTTACGGCTTCACCAACGATCAGGAAGCAATCGACTATCAGCACAACCCGATTGACAACCTGAAGCCTTTGGCGACCGCCAAAATTCCCATTCTCAGCGTGTGCGGTGATGCTGACACCGCAGTTCCTTATCCCGAGAACACTGCGCTGCTGAAGGAACGCTACGAAGCGCTGGGCGGTTCGATTCAAGTCATCATCAAGCCCGGCGGTGAGCATCATCCGCACAGCTTGACTAATCCGCAGCCCATCGTGGATTTTGTTTTGCAACATAATGGACCATGAGAAAATCATTGACTGCATCCTGCCGTCGCTAGTGCCGGTTTTTTAATGTAATTGCCAAATGATTTTCGCCACCTCATCGCTGAATAAATTTTCCGTGATAAAAAAATTATTCATTTTTGTTTTTTGTAGCCTCACCATAAACACTTTCTCGGCAGAAGGTTTGATTTACGCTCCGGACGGCGACGCCATCGTCATCACGAATGGCACGCGCTGGAACAATCGCCCGCTGTATTGCCACGAGCGATTTTCCCTCGTCTGGTCGGGCGAAATGCCGGCGCTCCAAGGCGAGATGGGTGTGATGTATTTCGGTTTTCAGCGCGGTGGACAGCGCATGTTGCTTCAGCATTTTTCCCACCGCGTCATGCGCTATCGCGGCGGCGCGATGCAATGGGAATTTGCCGACGCGCGGTTTCCCGGCCTGAAAATCGTCGTAACCGGCACAACCCTGGCCGATGCAAATGGCGTTACCGCGCGAATGGAAACGCAAGGCGCGCAACCCGGCGACAACGCTGTTTGGATATTTTACCCGCCGGACGCCGACAAAGGCGCGGCGGTGCTGGCGAGACCAGCCACTGCCGGTTTTGAATTTTCACGCACGCCAAATGAATCGCTGACGCAAGTTCACGGAACAATTTCTTCCCCCGTCAAAAAATGGGAACAGCTCGCGTATGCCAACCGTGAAGATTTGAACCAAGCCGTTCCCTTTGCCAGTGAATTGAAACCAGGCTCGGGTCTCGTCGCCTTTGTGCCGCTGGGTAACCAGCCGCAGTTTGCGGTGCTGGCGACGGCCGACAACGACGCGCCGGGATTTGCACGCTTGGTCTTGCGTCACGCGCCGTTGGATTTGATTAAAATTGCCGACCCGGCAAAAGCCTTCGCCGCCGGCCTCGCGCGCGTGAACGACCTCGCCGAGCGTGTAAAAGTCAACACGCCCGACCCGTATATCAACGCCGCGCTGCCCGCTGCCGTGGCTTCGTCCGCCGGTATTTTCGTGAATCCCACTTTCGTCCATGGCGGCTCGAACTGGCGGCAGCAGCAACCCGGCTGGCGAACGATGGGCGGCGCGATTTATTATGGCTGGCCGGATCAGGTGCGGCGTGCCGTGGACTTTTGGGGCAAGTTGCAGGTGCAAACCAACGGCGACAAAACCAACGCCGTCTTCTCGGCCAACGGCTGCCAGCAGGCGGGCAATTCCCTTTTCTTCGGCGCGGGCTGGATTGATTACCAGCAGCCGCCGCACTACGACTTTCAAACGCAATTTTTCGACGAAGCCGTCCGCGCCTGGCGGGCGACCGGCGATCCGGCGCTCGAAAAGATTTTGAAGCCGATGCTGGAATTGCATCTGGAACATTGTCGCGCGTGCTTCGATCCGGACGGCGACGGCCTTTACGAAAGCTACAACAACACCTGGCCAAGCGATTCGGTCTGGTTCAACGGCGGCGGCACGCCCGAGGAATCGGCCTATGTCTATTACGGCGAACGCGCCGCCGCTGACATGTGCCGGTTGGATGACGACGCGGCGGGCGCGGCACAGCACAATGCCGTTGCCGAAAAAATTCGGCGCGCGGTGAACGAAAAATTGTGGATGCCGGCGCGCGGGCAGTTCGCTTCGTTCGTCGAAGCTGGCGGTCATCACCGACAGATGCCAGACGCGTGGGCTTACGCGGAGTGCATTCCGATTGAAGCCGGACTCGCCACCCCGGAGCAGGCATGGCAGGCGATGTTTTACACCAAGTCGACGTTCGAGCGATTCATTTTGCCGTATGGCGGCGAGCTGCGGCAGACTTCCAATTTTCTGCCCGGCATGTGGTCGGTCCGCGAGCTTTACGGCGGCGACAATTACATGATGGCGCTCGGCTATTTTCTCGCCGGTCAGGGCGACGACGGCTGGCAAATCCTGCGCGGCACGATTCTAGAATCCATGTATGGCGACGGCGTGCCGAAGTCGGGCTACAGTAACGAGCGCGGCGAATTCAATCTGGTGAACCGCATTTCGCCCGGCGGCCTGAGCCATCCCAATTGCGCGATTGATTTCACCGACATCTCCTCGATGTTCGCCCGCGCGGTGGTCGAAGGCTTGTTCGGCTTCCGGCCGGATTATCCGAACGGCGTCGTGAAAATTGAACCGTCCTTTCCGTCGGCGTGGCAACACGCGTCCATCCGCACGCCGGACTTCACACTGGAATTTCAAACGAATATCTATCGCGTGCAACTGACCAAAGCAGCGGCGATGAAAATGGGTCTTCCCGTGCGTGCGAAAGAAATTACAAGCGTCACGGTCAACGGCCAGCCGGTGAAATTTACCATCGAACCGTGGGCTGGCTATGGCATGTTGCGACTCGAAGTGCCGGCCACCAATTCTGCTGAAGTCGTGATTGAAGCTAAAGGCACGGCGATGCAATTGCCGTTGCTCACGGAGGAGAGAACCGACGACACGCCCGGCGCGCATCTCGAAATGGAGAAAATAGTCGGTTCAGTGCCGCGCTATCAATTGACAGAAGTTCACGTTCCGGAAAAACCGAACCCGAAGGTGTTGCGCGAAGCGCCTGCCGGAGCGCATTGGCAGTTCGTGGACATGGCCGGACAATTCAACGGAGACGTGCGTGGGATTTTTAAGCAAAAATATTTATCGCCACGTCCAATGACGTGTTCCATGCGTCTCGGCGACGACGGCTGGAGCGCGTGGACGTTTCATTGGTGGGGGATTCAAGTTTCGGAAGTCAAGCTCGACAACATCGGCTCGCCGCTGTTAACGCCGCAAGGCGCGCAGTTCGCCAAAATCAGCGCGGAGAAAAATATTGCGTTCACCTCGCTCTGGGACAACTGGCCAAAATCTGTGACTGTGCCGGTGAACGCCGGCGGTGACACAGTCTGGCTGCTCGTCTGCGGCTCGACCACGCCAATGCAGGGCAAAATTGCCAACGCGGTGCTGCGCTTTCACTACGCCGACGGCAAAGAGGAGACACTGGAATTGACGCCGCCGGAGAATTTCTGGTCACTGTGTGGTTTCGGCCGGATGGATTACAACTACCAGCGCGACGGATTTTCGCTGCCCAAAACTCCGCCGCCGCAGGCGCAGCTCGGCGAGAATTGCCGTGCGATGGTCTATGGCTGGAAACTGCGGCCCGGAGCGAAGCTAACTTCCGTTACTCTCGAAACATTATCCCAAGATGTCGTCATCGGTTTGATGGGCGTCAGCGTGATGAACCCTTTATGAAAATAGCGGTCACCATTTTTAGCATGGCAACGACGGTCTGGATGTTCACGGCAAGCGGACGTTGCGCTGACACTTCGCCTCCAAAACCAGAGCCGTGGGCGGCGCAATGGATCGGCATAAGTCGGCCTTCGACAAACAGCAGCTCTGCTTCAGAAATCCCGCAAACAAACTTATGGACCTGTCTGCGCAAAGAATTTTTCCTCGCCAAAAAGCCCAAGACGGCCGAAGCGCGCATCGCGGTGGATTCCAAATACTGGCTGTGGATCAACGGCCAGCTGGCGGTGTTTGAGGGCGGCTTGAAACGCGGGCCGAATCCGCGCGACACATATTTCGATGTCGTGGACCTCGCGCCGTATTTACGCCAAGGCAGCAACACCATCGCTGTGCTGGCGTGGTATTGGGGCAAGCCAGGTTTCTCCTACAAATGCAGCGGCAAGGCGGGTTTTGTTTTTGAACTCCACGCCGGCCCGACCAAAATCAATTCCGACAGCACGTGGAAAGCGATTCGCCATCCGGCTTACGGCGAAACCGGCGAACCGCATCCAAATTTTCGTTTGCCGGACGAAAATGTTCACTTCGATGCGCGGTTGGATTTAGGCGATTGGATGCAGAAAGGGTACGACGATTCTGCGTGGCCGTGCGTCGCCGCTTTGGGCCAACCGCCGGTGCCGCCATGGAATCATTTAATTGAGCGTCCAATTCCGCAGTGGCGCATCAGCCCGCTCCTGGAATACGAAAACGCTAACGAACTGCCGCACATTAGCGACGGCAAACCGATCATCGCCAAACTACCGCGCAACCTCACCATCTCGCCGTATCTGAAAATAAAAGCGCCAGCCGGACTGAAGGTTGACATGCGCACAGACAATTACAAGGGCGGTAGCGAAAACAATTTTCGCTCGGAGTATGTCACCAAGAACGGTGTTCAGGATTTTGAAAGCCTGCCATATCTTAACGGACATTGGATGATTTATTCCATTCCCGCCGGCGTGGAGATTCTCGGCCTGCGCTACCGCGAGTCGCGCTACGACACCGACTGGATTGGCCGTTTCGACTGCGACGATCCGTTCCTGAACTCGCTCTGGCTCAAGGCGCGCAACACGATGAACGTGAACATGCGCGACTCAATTCAAGACCCGGATCGCGAGCGGGCGCAATGGTGGGGCGACGAAGTAATTTTGATGGATCAGATTCTTTATACCTGCGACGACCGCGCCATCGCGCTCGTGCGCAAGGGCATTGACAATCTCGTGGACTGGCAGAAGCCGGACGGCGCGCTGTTCTCGCCCATTCCCGCCGGCAACTGGGATAAGGAATTGCCCATGCAAATGCTCGCGAGCATCGGCGGCAAAGGCTTTTGGAATTATTATTTTCAGACCGGCGACAAGGCGACCATCGCACACGCCTATCCGGCGGTAAAAAAATATTTATCGCTCTGGCAACTTGGCACCAATGGACTCGTCATCCACCGCCCCGGCGGCTGGGATTGGGCGGACTGGGGCGAAAACATTGACGTGCCAGTCATCGAAAACGCGTGGTTGTATCAGGCGTTGGACGCGGCCGTGAAAATGGCGCGGCTTACCGGCAACGACGCGGACGTCGCCGGCAACGAAAATATGCGCGACACGATAGCCGCGAATTACAACCGCATTTTTTGGAACGGCAAAGAATACCGGTCGCCTGGTTACACCGGCGAAACCGACGAACGCGGTCACGCCCTAGCAGTGGTGTTTGGTTTGGCTAAACCGGAACAATGGCCGGCGATCAAGCAGGTTTTCGCCAGCCAGTTTCACGGCAGCCCATACATGGAAAAATATGTATTGGAATCACTCTTTATTATGCAGGAGCCGGATGCGGCGCTGGCGCGGATGAAAAAGCGTTATCAGAAAATGGTCGAAAGTCCTTATACGACTTTGTGGGAAGGCTGGGGCATCGGCAACGAAGGTTTCGGCGGCGGCACATACAACCACGGGTGGTGCGGCGGCCCGCTGGCATTAATGATGGAATATATTGCCGGCGTCACGCCCACGTCGTCGGGCTTCGCGACGTTTCAAGTAAAACCGGAACTCGGACCGCTGACCCGCGTGAGTTCGGTGACGCACACAGTTAATGGTCTGATTGAAATGGAGATTCGTCGGATAGCCAACTCGTATGAACTCACGCTCAAGGCTCCCCTAAAAACTTCCGCCACGGTCTTTTTGCCGCTGGCGCAATACGATTCCAAAAATATTTTTGTGAACGGCTACCCAGCCGGCAAAGTTTCCGGGGTCCAAGTTTTACAAACCATGGATGGCTTCGCAAAATTGGCCGTTACCGGCGGCGCGTGGAAATTTGAGGTGCGCTGAATTTGGGAGGAGTCCCGGCTCCCTCAAACAATTACCAGACTTGCCATCATCATTGAAAAAAGTCCATCCTGCGGACGATGAAATTGCAGGACACAACCAGTGCCGCAGCGCACAGCAAGGCCAAGAGCCTGCTGGTGCCATCCGGCGCAAAAAGCGCGCTCGAACTGGTGGATCGTTTTCGTTTGCATCTCATTGATTTGAATTACGCAGAAGTGGGTGCTGAATGGGATTCTGGTGGTCGGCTTGAATCGGATTTTTTGCATCACATTGAGCTGGCCTTGTCAGGCCATCGCCAAATTGTGCATGAGGGCAAAGTGATCGACCTGCGCCCAGGAAATGCGTGGTATTTGCCGGGTTGCACGCCGGTGGAACGCCGTTGTCGTGAGCATTGTCGTTTATTCTATGTTACGTTCCGATGTGAATGGCTGTCGGGCGTAGACCCGCTATTGGATTGGCCGGAGCGGCGGCCAATAAATCTAGGGCGCTGGAATAGTGACTTTTTTACTCGGCTAAGAATAAATCCATCCGGTCCGGATGTGGCGGCTCTGATGTTGTTGCAACTTCGGATTCTTGAATGGCTGGTGAAGAAAATTCCCCATCTGGGAGAAATCATCAACGCGCATATCCATACCCACGGTCGGTTTGAGCGGGTTTTTGAACTGGTGGAAACCCGGTTGGGTGCAGACTTGCGGGTGGAAGATCTCGCCGCCGCTTCCGGGCTGTCGGGCTCGGCGTTCTCGATGGCGTTCAGCTCGAATATCGGCATGAGCCCCAAGGCTTGGTTGGGTCGCCGTTTGAATCATGAGGCCATCAAATTACTGGTTCAAACCGAGGCCACCACCAAAGAGATCGCGCAGAAATTGAAGTTTACAGATGAATATCATTTCAGCCGGTTCTTCAAACGGTTAAACGGTGTTTCTCCCAGGCCGTTTCGGCTAAATCATTCAGAAAAAAGCCGTCCGACGCCGGAACGAAAACCCACTTCACCACGCCGGTAATCTGCTGTGGGCTGGTCGTGAGAAGTTCAGGCCGCAATCAGAAATAGTCTCGGCGGTTCCCGCCAAAATGGCTGTCGGACTGTGTGATAGGCAAGTTTTCCTCGCTGTCCCGCATTTGAAATAAAGCCAAGTTTTTTAAGGTTTTATCCATTCAAATAAAAAGCGTTTCGGTGGAAGCTATGTCAATCCATCACTCTGACGTATGCTCATGAAATCCTTGGCAGTCTTGTGTGCCTGCATCGCATCTGCGTTCCAGCAACCATTGACGTGGCGGCGGACTGTTGTGCCGGCTCTCGTCCCCTAAAAAAATTTTCAAGGTCGTAACGTTTAGAAAACTTCCAACAAAAACCAAAAATAAACACAGAATATTCCAACCATGAAAACCAAACTCCGAAATCCCGCGACCGTGCGCCGTGCGTCTCAATGCCGGCCGGAACTCAACTTTTACTCCTGGCGGATGATGCTGGCTTTGCTGCTGGCAGCCATCGCCCTGTGTGCAGGCGCGAGCCATGCGCTGGCTCAAGTGACCATCTACCAGGACTTGTTTGACGACCAGCAGAATTATGCCACCGGCGGTCCCTACACCCAAACGCTGGCGACTACGGTTCCGACCGTGCGCAACGCCATTGCCGGCGGCAGTGCCTCGGCCACGTGGACGTTCGCTGCCGAGTCAGGCGGCTGGGGGCAGCGAGATTACAACAACAACGGCGTGGCCACGCCCACCAGTTCCAATTACCTGCCGTTCACACCCCAGCAGGGACACCTTTATCTGCTCACCGCCACTATTGACGCCACCGCTTCGGGCAATGGTGAATGGTTCACCATCGCCTTCACCCAGTCTCCTGGCAATTGGGGCGGCGTAGGAAACATTGTTTGGGACCCAGGCAGCAATCTGGTGCGGGGCGGCCAGGTGAACACGGTTTCCGTAATTTTGGACACGCGGGCGTCGGGTTGGTCGAACGCTCAAGGGCTAGGGTATGTCGGATGGGTTACGGATATAGCTGGGCAATTGAATTTGAACGCCAGCCAGCAGCTAACGATTGATAATTTCAGTTTGGTGATCCAGAACCCGGTGACGAACACGTATGACGCGAACGGGGCGACGAGCGGGACGGTGCCGGTGGATGGTGTCAATCCTTATTCCTCGAATGCCGTAGCGACCGTGCTGGGCAACACGGGCAGCCTGGCCAAGACTGGTTATAACTTTGCTGGATGGAACACGGCGGCGGACGGCAGCGGGACGACGTATTCCGCCGGCAGCACTTTTACCATCAACAGCAGCACGGTTTTGTATGCGCGGTGGACGCCCTCGACCACTTATCTATTGACCTACAATGGCAACGGGAACACCGGTGGTTCGGTGCCGGTGGATGCCAACGCCTATGCTCCCGGCGCCACGGCAACCGTGCTGGGCAACACCGGCAATTTGGTCAGGACGGGTTCTGCTTTTGCGAACTGGAATACCGCTGCGGATGGCAGCGGCACCAGCTACAACGGCGACAACAGCCTGACCATGAACACCAACATCACGCTCTACGCTCAATGGAATATGGTGGATGTGACCTGGAACAATGGCGCGGGCACGACGAACTGGAATAGCACGGACACTAACTGGACGGGCTATGCGTGGAACAACGCGCAACCCTTCAATGGCTATTTCACGACGGTGGGCGGCGTTATTAATCTGACACAACCGATCACCGCTGGAAGCGTGAACGTGGGTAATAGCGCTATGAACGTGCCCAACACCACCTTCACCAACGGTAGCTTGACTGCCTCCAGCCTGACGGTTCAAGGCTTCGGTAACAACGGTAGTGATTACTCCGCAAATCCAAACCTGACGCTGGCCGTGCCCACGGTTTCGGTGGCGGGCGACTTGGCAGCGGGCCGGGCTACGCTCGTGATCGCCAGCGGCACGGTGACGGCCAACCGGATTATTTCCGCACCAGCGAGCGCGGACTGGGGTGACGTGAAGATCAACGGCGGCACGGTGCGTGCGACGAATGGCGTGGATGGTTCCGTGCATACCGGTGCTACGTTTCAACTAGATTTGAACGGTGGCGCACTTTACACGCCGTTCATCAAGGTGGCGGATCGGGAAGCGGGCGGTGGCGCGTGGCTGAACTTCAATGGCTTGGTAGTGCATGCAACGGCAACCACGAATAACTTCATCACGCTCTACGGCGGAAATCAAAACACCTACGTTGGCAACGGCGGAGCGAATTTCAGTACGGATGGCAACAACATCGGCATCGCCGTTAACTTGGTGGCATCCGGCACGGGCGGCCTCACCAAAACCGGCAATGGCACACTGACCTTAACCGGAACAAATACCTATACCGGCAGGACCGCAGTGCAAGGCGGCGTGCTCTCAGTTGGCTCAACGGTTTCGCTTGGCGGCGGTCTGGTGAACATCACCAATGCCTTGATAAATTTGAATTACTCCGGCACGATTCAAGTCGGCGGCTTGGCCTTGAACGGAGTGGCTCAAGCGGATGGCACCTATGGTGCGACTGGTTCGGGTGCAGTGAATGTTAATGACACATATTTCACCGGCACTGGGGTTCTGAATGTGGTAACTCCGACAAATATCACCTGGGACAATGGGGCAGGAACTTATAACTGGAACACGACCGACGGCAATTGGTCGTCCTTTGTCTGGAATAATTCCGGATCGGATAGTGCCGGCTTCAACGGCGCAGGTTCGGGAACTGTTACGCTGCAACAAAACATCTATGCCAGCAACGTTTCCAAAACGAGCGCTTCAGGCTATGTGCTCAACGGCGGCGGCAACTGTTTGCAAGTAGCCGGCGACTTCTCGGTGAGCGGAACCGGCACCGGCCAACCCGGACTGACATTAAGCAATGGCGTGTTCAATCTGAATCGGGTGATTACTCACCCAACGGCCGGCGACTGGGGTGTCTTGAATATCGCGTCGGGCGCAACAGTGACCGTGACAAATGGAATTGATGGCAGTGTGGGCACGCCTTACACCTTCGCCTTGAATCTGAACGGCGGTACGCTCAATACGTCTTCGATTAAGGTGGCTGACTTGCACCAGAGTTGGGGTAGTTCCTTCCTGACCTTTAACGGCACGGAAGTAATCGCATCGGGTGATAGCGGTGACTTCATCCAAACTTACGGCACATACGGAAATAACTATTCGGTGACGGCAGGCGCGGGTGGTGCAATCCTAAATACCGCCGGGCATAACGTGATAGTTAATCCCGGCATCATCGGCACCGGCAGCCTTACCAAGAAAGGTGCGGGCGCACTGACCCTGATCGCTTTTTATGCCGGACCTACCTATGGAAATCTTTATCCCGGCAACACCTACTCTGGTGGAACCGTGGTGCAAGGCGGCGTGCTCTCGATCGGTTCCACTTACGCGCTGGGCAGCGGCGCGGTGTCCATCGCGAGTGGCGCAAAAATGGATCTGAATTATGGCGGCCAAATACAAGTTGCTAGCTTAACCTTAAACGGCGTTACGCAACCTTATGGAACCTATGGCGCAACAGGTTCAGGAGCCAGCGTCACCAACGACACCTATTTTACCGGCAGTGGCATGCTTTATATTGCTATGCCTCCCACACTAAATTATGTCAACTCCGGCGACAACCTGACGTTCACTTGGACGGGCAGTGGTTCGCTCGAATGGCAGACAAATTCGTTGAGCAAAGGCTTAGGGACGAACTGGGTGGCGTATCCGAACGGAACCAACGGAGTCACCGTGCCGATTGATGCCACCAAAGGCAGCGTGTTCTTCCGCGTGAAGCAATAAATCGCGCGATTGAAAGTTCGCGAAGGCGGGAGACGTCCGTTGTTTTGGGCGTCTCCCGCTGGCTGTTTGAGACTCGGTTTAAAAATTGTGTTGCTGTGTTAGAAAAAAGCATAAATAAAATATTCGACCAGATGCCGGGCAAGTTCATTCCTGCCGTTGATCGGCAAGCATTGTTCCCGCCGGCTTCTTTACAGTCGTACTTTCGTTCTTGGGCATCTGGTTTGGCCTGGTTGCTAACGTTTTTTTGTTTGTGTGCTGGAGTAGTCAATGCTTTGGCGGACGTGACCATCTACCAAGACAATTTCAACAACCAGCAGAACATCAACAGTGGCGGTTCCTATACCCAAACGCTGGCCGGTTCGGTGCCCACGGTGCGCAACGCCGTTGCCGGCGGCAGCGCCTCGGCAACTTGGCAGGCCGGGGTGGAGACAGGCGGGTGGGGGCAGCGGGACTATAACAACAATGGCGTGGCGACGCCTACCAGCAGCAACTTTCTGCCGTTCACGCCGCAGGCCGGCTTGGCCTACAGACTTCAGGCCACGATTAACACAACCGCCGCCGCCGGCTTGGGCAACAGTTGGTTCACCGTCGGCTACACCAGTTCCCAGCACAACTGGAATGGTGCCGACGGTGGCACCATTGACACTGCGGATTTGGTTCGCTTCAACGACGCGAAAAGTTCGACGATCACCTACACGGCCAGAGGCGACGCCTTGATCGCAGCGGGCATCCAATATATCGGCTGGATTACAGATGGTGCTGGGACTGTGAATTTGAATCCGAACACGGTGCAGGTCACGATTGATAATTTTAGTTTGATTAAGATTGATAACCCTTGCACCAACGGCTATCTGGCCAATGGCGCGACGGGCGGCACGGTGCCGGTGGATGGCATGATCTATTCCAGTAACGCGACCGTGACCGTGCTGGGGAACACCGGCAGTCTGGTCAGGACCGGTTACAATTTCGCCGGATGGAACACTGCGGCCAATGGCAGCGGCACCTCGTATCCGGCGGGCAGCAGTTTCATCCTCACCAGCAACACGGTGTTGTATGCGCAATGGACGCTGGCACCGGTCCAGACGCTCTTAGTTTCCGAAAATTTCAATAGCGCGAGCTACAGCGCGGCGGGATTCAACAGCACCTTGGCAACGGATCAGTCCGGCTCGCTCGCCCCGATTTCCTACGCCGTGTCCGCCCCCTATGACTGGACCGCTCAGCACGGTAATGGTGGCGCCATGTTGCTCGTGGGCGGAACTTCGTCCGGCGTCTCGGCTTCGGCTAGCTTGAATCACAACTTCGCCACGGACGCCAATGCCGCCAATCTTCCACTGGTGATTCAATTCGACGCCTGGGTGGATAACGGTCAGCCTTATGCCTGGCTTGGCTTCGGCATTGCCGCGTCCCAAGGGGTGGACTTCCAAAGCGCAAGTTACGGTCGGAATTTTGTCCAATCGGCCGGCGTCAACAACTACAAGTTTGTTCTCACGGATATTGCGGGCCAAGGGTCGGCGTTCAATGGCGTCGCCAACGGCGCGCGGATCCGCTTTTACATGAACAACGTGCTGCAAAGCACGACGACCAATACGTTATCCGCTAGCACTGGTTATCTCACTTTCAAGCAAGACCAGTGGGACGGATCGTCTTACGGTCACGTGGACAATTTATCAGTGTCGCTCGCACCCATTTACTCCGTGACTTACAGTGGCAACGGCAACACCAATGGCACTGCGCCTGCCGATAGTCGCAATCCCTACACGGCGTCATCCACTGTCACTGTGCTCGGCAACACCGGCGGCTTGCTCAAGACCGGCTATTATTTCGGCGGCTGGAATACGGCGGCGAACGGCAACGGCATGACGTATCTGCCGGGTAATACTTTTGCCGTCATTAGCAACACGGGGTTGTATGCGCAGTGGTTGAGCGGCTATGTGGTAACCTATAGTGGCAACGGAAACACCTTCGGTGCAACGCCGGCAGATACCAATCTATATGCTCCGGGTGCTTCAGCCACCGTGCTGGGCACGAACACTTTGGCCAAGACAAACTTCGTTTTTGTGAGTTGGAACATAGCCGCGAATGGCACTGGCACCAGCTATCTGCCCGGGGCCACGCTGACGGTGACCAACAATACTGCGTTGTATGCGCAGTGGAACATGCTGAATGGATTCTGGGACAATGGTGCGGGCAACGGTAATTGGAGTAGCACAGATCGGAATTGGTCCGGCGGTTACGGATGGAACAACGCTCAACCTTGCAACGCGTATTTCACCACCGTCGGCGGGACAATTAACCTGACACAACCCATCACAGTCGGCAGTGTGAACGTGGGCAACACCAGTTTAAACGTGCCTAGCACCACCTTCACCAGTGGCAGCCTGACCGCCAGCAGCTTGACCATACAAGGCAACGGCTCAAACGGCGGCACATATTCCAGCAACCCGACTCTGACGCTGGGAGTGCCGACGGTTTCAGTGGCGGGAGACATCGCCGTGGGCCGGGCCAGCCTCGTGATCGCCAGTGGCAACGTGACGGCCAACCGAATTATTTCTGCCGCCGCCAGTGCGGACTGGTCGGATGTGGCAATCAACGGTGGCACGGTGACGACGACCAACGGCGTGGATGGCTCAGTGAATACTGCGGCAACATTCCAGTTGGATTTGAACGGTGGCGCGCTTTACACGCCATTCATTAAGGTGGCCGATCGGGAAGCAGCCGGCGGCGCGTGGCTAAACTTCAACGGAACAGTTTTGCATGCGACGGTGAATACAAATAATTTCATCACGCTTTACGGTGGCAACCAAAACACCTACGTCGGCGATGGCGGAGTGAATTTCAGCACGGACGGCCATGACATCAGTGTGAGCGTCAACTTGCTGGCCTCCGGCACGGGCGGTCTGACCAAGACCGGCGCCGGCAAGCTGACTTTGTC
>TBL_comb47_HYPODRAFT_10000998_pt1 | contig 37337 bp, 29 predicted proteins | sample TroBogypolimnion_40_FD_10682 | JGI IMG/M metagenome (IMG submission 10682)
CCAGCTTTTCAATCACGGTGGTGCCGCAGTAATGCATGGTGACCACCATGGCAGTCGACGGGCAGACCTTGGCAATGCGCTCCACCACCTGAACAGCCTCGGGCAAGCCCAGACCCAGGCCGCCCACTACTTTGGCGCTGACCAGACCGAGCAGGCCGGCCTCACCCAGGGCCGTGATGGCGGCGCGCGGGAAGGCGCTGTCGCGGTCGGTGGCAAGGGCGGCGGGGGCGATCGTGCTGGTGACGATGGCGTCTAGTTTTTGGAGATAGGTCATGGCTTCCTTTGGGTCAATCAATGGGGCGGGGCCAGACAGGGGGCAGCAGACGGGAAGAGGGCAGACAAGCTCCCGCGCAGCTCATAGCTGCGGGACTTGCACGGAGTCCAGGGACGCACCTCTCAAAAGTCTGCTGACCTGCCTGCTGGCAGCGCTTGGAACGGTACATACCCCTGTGCAGATGCAAACCACCAGCTACGCGCTGGCCGTCAGACCTGAAGACCACTTCGATTGAAGCGGTGCATGCAGCGTTACGGCGAACCAGTGGGTGCCCTGCACAAGGGCGGCTGCAGCTTAACAGACTGGATGTTCGTACGCGACAGCGCGTTGCGGCCCATGCGCTAAGCTCGAACGCATGTTGATACCCACCGCACCCGATTTCCGTGCCGCCCCGTTTCTCAAGCAGCACGCGCTATGGAACCTGGCTTTTTACGAGGCGCAGTCCGTAGACCCCAGCGGCGGCATGTACCACTTTTATCTGGATGATGCGCGCGTCTACAACGCCAGCACCCGGCACTTGGTCAGCGCCACGCGCTTTGTCATCACCAACGCCATCGCCTTTGAGCTCAGCGGTGAAGAACGGTTCAAGCAGCGCGCAGTACACGCCCTGCGCTTTGTCGAGACCGCGTTTTACGATGCCGCCAACGAGGGCTACCACTGGACCATCGATTGGCGGGATGGCCAGGCCACGCCGATCGACCAGACCCGCCACATGTACGGACTTGCCTTCGTCATGCTGGCGGCGGCCAAGGCGTTGCAGATCGGCATTGCCGGTGCGCAGGGCTTGCTGGAGCGCACGTTCGATCTGGCCGAGCGCCGCTTTTATGACGCGCAAGCCGGTCTGTATGCGGACGATGCCAGCGCAGATTGGGTGCTATCGGGCTACCGCGGCCAGAACGCCAATATGCATACCTGCGAGGCGCTGATCACCGCCTATGCCGCGACCCAAGATGCGCGCTACATCCAGCGCGCCGAGTCGATTGCCCGCAACATCACGCAGCGCCAGGCCGCCCTTTGCGGCGGCGGCATCTGGGAGCACTACACAGCCGACTGGGCGCCCGATCTGGAATACAACCGGCATGACAGCTCCAACATCTTCCGGCCCTGGGGCTTCCAGCCCGGGCACTTCACCGAATGGGCCAAGCTGCTGTGCCTGCTGGACACGCAGTTGCCTGCGGACTGGCATCTGCCGCGCGCCAAAGAATTGTTTGACCGCGCGCTGGCCGTGGCCTGGGATGAAAAAAATGGCGGCATCCACTACGGGTTTGGTCTGGACGACAGCATCTGCGACGCCGCCAAATACCACTGGGTGCAGGCCGAGTCTTTTGCCGCGGCGGCCATCCTGGCCCTGCGCACCGGCGAGCCTAAATATTGGGATTGGTACGAGCGGCTTTGGCAGTATTGCTGGCAGCATTTTGTCGACCACGAACAGGGCGCCTGGTTTCGCATCCTCACCGCAGACAACTTCAACCTGACGCGCGAGAAGAGCCCGGCGGGCAAGGTGGACTACCACAACATCGGCGCCTGCTACGACGTTTATAGGGCGCTGGGCGGCAGTTAACCGACGCGGCGATGGTCTGGTCGGCATGCAGCCACCCACTTGCAGTTGGGTGTGTGGAAAGCCAGGGTGTCGTTGAATCAAGCTTCCCAGGCCCGCTGTGCCAACTTGCAGTGCCGGAGAAGCAGCTTCGCTTATGGTTTAGAACAGAACCGGCTGGCCGCTGCTGGCGCTGAGCGTCGCGGCATCGGCCAGCTTTTGCGCGGCTACACCGTCGGCCACGGTGGTGCGGAAGGCGGCGCCGCTTTGCAGGCATTCAAAGAAGTGCTCGATTTCCAGGCGGTAGGCGGCGGCGTAGCGCTGCAGGAAGAAGGCCTCGGGCTTGTCGGCATGGATGCCGGCTGCGTTCCACTGCACCACTTCGGTGGGCGTGTGGTTGCCGCATTGCAAGAGTCCGGTGGAGCCCAGCACCTCAAAGCGCTGGTCGTAACCATAGGCGGCGCGGCGCGTGGTGTTGATCTGGCAAAGACGGCCCTTTTGCGTGCGTATGGTCACGGCGGTGCTGTCAAAGTCCCCCGCGTCTTTAATGGCCGGGTCGGTCAGCACGGAGGCGGTAGCGCTGAGCCAGGCGGCTTCGTCGCCGTCGGCGCACAGAATCCAGCGGAACACGTCGAAGTCGTGGATCAGCATGTCGCGGAAGATGCCGCCCGAGGCCTTGAGGTATTCCACCGGCGGCGCACCGGGGTCGCGGCTGGTGATGATCAGCATTTCGGGCGTGCCGATTTCGCCTGCGGCCAAGCGGCGGCTGGCGTCGTTGAAGGTGGGATCGAAGCGGCGCTGGAAGCCGACCATGCAGGACACACCGGCGGCCTTGACGGCTTCACCGCAGGCCATGGCGCGGGACACCGACAGGTCCACCGGCTTTTCGCAGAAGATGTGCTTGCCGGCGGCGGCTGCACGGGTTATCAGGTCGGAGTGGGTGTCGGTGGACGAGCAGATGGCCACGGCATGCACGCTCTTGTCGGCCAGCACGGCCTCGATGGAGGCGACTTCAGCGCCCACTTTTTGCGCCAGATCGGCAGCGGCTGCGGGCACCGGGTCGAACACGTATTTCAGCGTCACACCGCTCAGAGCTGCCAGGTTGGAAGCGTGGATGCGGCCAATGCGGCCGGCGCCAAAAACTGCAACATTTTTCATGAAAATTCCTAAAGTCTCGGGGGTTTAATTCGCGCCTCAGCATGGGCGACCCAGCGACTATAAAGGTGCTTGGCAGACTTGGAAAGAAATTTCTATAAAACCATTTATTTCAAACCTGTTTCAATTAAACGACCGCACAGTGATCTGTTTTGGGCAAGAAAACAGCTGGCTAGGATGGCCGTTTTGCCTACGGTTGCGACCGGGTCATCACGCACCAAGCCTATCTGCCAGTGGCGCAGACGCGCCTCAGGCGGTCGGCTTGTAGGGCAGCTCCAGCGTATAAGCCAGGGCAATAAACAGGCTTTGCGCCAGGCCCATGGTGCTGCTGAGCGAGCGAAAGCCCAGCGTGGAGTTGTCCTGTACCACCAGCGTCACGTGGGCCAGCTTGGCCAATGGGCTCATGCGGCTGTCGGAAATGGCCACCAGCTTGGCGCCGCGCTCGGTGGCGGCCCGGGCCACAGCGATGGTTTCTTCGGCGTAGGGTGAGAACGAGATGGCAATCATCACATCGCCCTTGCGCACCGAGCGCATCTGGCCCAGGTGCATGCTGCCCAAACCGCTGACCATGCAGATGCGTTTTTCGGTGTGCTGCAGCGCGTAGTCCAGATAGGCGGCAATCGGGAAGGAGCGGCGCGAGGCGGCTATCCAGATGCAGTCGCTATCAGCCAGCAGGTCCACCGCCTTTTTGAGCGCAGAAGCATCCAGGCTGCTTTCGAGTTCATGCATGCCGGCCACGCTGCCGGCCAAAAACTCTTTGGCGATATCCACGCTCGACAGGTTGTTGGAGCCGGACTCAATCAGGTCGCGGATGCGCGCCTTGTAATTGCGGCTGGGCGCGAGCTGGCGTGACAGGTTGTCGCGAAAAATGGCCTGCAGTTCGCTAAAACCGGAGAAGCCGAAATGCTTGGCAAAACGCACCACGGCCGAGGGCTGCACGCTGCATTGCCGCGCCATCTCTTGAATGCCCTCTATGCCGACATGGTCGCGGTTCTTTTCGATGTGCAGGGCGATCACCTTGAGCTGTTTGCTTAAAGCGTCGTATTCCGCCGAGATGCGCTTGATGGTCTGGTCCGCAGTGGGCCTTGGGGGTGTTGCAGTTGCCATGGTGTTCAATTTTTTATTGCAGAAATATTTTTCTTTATACATCACACTCTGCAAACCGGTTCGCAAGCGGAAGAGGACCGCACTTTCCAGGCCTATGACAACCGCCCCAGCGTGGACACCTCTTCCATGGACTGGCACAGGGCGGCATAGCAATCCGGGTCCAGCGCGGTGCCCACGGTCTTCTTCATCATGGCCAGGGTCTGATCCACCGGCACGGCGCCCCGGTAAGGACGCTCGGCAGTAATGGCGTCAAAAATATCGGCGGTGGTGATGATGCGCGTCTCCATGGCAATGTCGGCGGCCATCAGCCCGCGCGGGTAGCCGCCACCGTCCAGCCGCTCATGGTGTGCGCCGGCCACGCGTGCCAGTTCGCTAAAGGCACCGATGCGCGACAAAATGGATTCGGTCAGTGCCGCGTGCTTGCGCACCTCTTCCCATTCGGCAGCGTCAAGCTTGCCGGCCTTGTCCAGCACGCTGTTGCTCACCCCCAGCTTGCCCACATCGTGCAACAGGGCGCCACGCTTGAGCCAGCGCCTACGCTCCAGGTCCAGCCCCAGGGATTCGGCGATCAAGTCGGTGTAGAGCGCCACGCGCGTGCTGTGGCCGCTGGTGTAGGGGCTCTTGGAGTCCACCACCTGGCCGAAGGCGGTGGCAATGTCATCCAGGTAGTCCGCATCCAGCGGCACCTCATATTGACTGGGCTCCAGGGCGCTCACCGCTTGGTCCAGGTTGCTTGCGTTCAAGGTGCTCCAGAACGCCTGCTGCGTGCCCAGGCGTTGCAGCGCGTCGACCATGGCAGGATCGAACCACTGGCCGCTGCGACTGGCTGCCTCAGCCAGCGCCGCTTCCTTGCTGCCACCGGTATAAAAAACGTCGACCACCTGGGACAACAGGGCAATGCGGGCGTAGACCGGTATGGCTTCGCCCGCGACGCCCGCGGGCTTGCCCTGGCCGTTCCAATGCTCATCGAGGTTGTAAATGCCCTGCGCAATGCCTTCGGAAAAGCGCAGCAGGCGGGCGATTTCGGCGCCGCGCTGGCAACGCGTCTGGATCAACTGGAGGGAAATCCCTGGTCCGTTCTTGAAGATATTCAGCACGCTCTTGAAGCGTTCGGCCAGGCCCGCCTTCAGACCGGTGTGCTGCAACACAAAGCGCACCACCTGCGGCAGGCTGTCGCCCACCCGTTTGAAGTCCTGCTTGAAATGCAGGTCGTCGGTGAGGTAGAGCTCGCAAATGCGGGCGGCGTTGCTGCTGCAACCCAGGTCCTTGAGCAGCAGGGTGTAATACAGCTCCCAGAGCTGACGCGCATCCAGACCGATCTCACGGCCTATGTGCATACCGATCCAGCAGCAGCGCACGCAATGGCCCACGGGTTGCCCCTCGGTAATGTCCAGCGCATGGCTGAGTGCGCTGATCAACTCGGAAAGTTTGAGCGCCTTGGCCTGCTGCGCAAATTGGACCTGGGATAGTGGCATGGTGGGGTCCCTGCAATGGATTTTCTGCACCCATTAGAAACGATAAGCCACATCTACAGGCGATGGACTTTGATGCACATCAAACCATACGCGTGCAGACGGCGGAAGATGGCGGTTTCTCCACACCAATAAGAAGAGGAACTGACATGAGCACCCCCAAATTCGTCTATGTTTTCGGCGCCAGCAAGACCGAAGGCGACGCCAGCATGAAAAACCTGCTGGGCGGCAAGGGCGCCAACCTGGCCGAGATGTGCCGCCTGAAGATCACGGTGCCCTCGGGCTTCACCATCAGCACCGAGGCNTGCACCGAGTTCACCAGCGGCGGGCGCGAGCACGCGCTGGGCCTGCTGCGCGATGAGGTGCTCAAGGGCATCACCTTTGTCGAAGGCGAAATGGGCAAGACCTTTGGCAACGCGGCCGACCCGCTGCTGCTCTCGGTGCGCAGCGGTGCGCGCGCCTCCATGCCCGGCATGATGGACACCATCCTGAACCTCGGTTTGAATGACGAAGCGGTGGTGGGCCTGGCGAAAAAGGCCGGCGACGAGCGCTTTGCCTGGGACTCGTACCGGCGCTTTGTGCAGATGTATGGCGATGTGGTGATGGGCCTGAAACCCGTGAGCAAGGAAGACCACGACCCGTTTGAAGTGATCATCGACATGGTCAAAGAGCAGCGCAAGGCCAGGCTCGACACCGAGCTCACGGTGGACGATTTGAAGGAGCTGGTGCAGCGCTTCAAGTCCCTGATCCGTGCCCGCATAGGCCGCGACTTTCCCACCGACCCCTGGGAGCAACTCTGGGGCGCGGTGGTGGCCGTTTTTGAGAGCTGGAACAACGACCGCGCCAAGGTCTACCGCGAGCTCAACGACATTCCGCAAAGCTGGGGCACGGCCGTCAACGTGCAGGCCATGGTGTTCGGCAACCTGGGCAACAGCAGTGCCACCGGCGTGGCCTTCTCGCGCGATGCCGGCACCGGCGAGGACCTGTTCAACGGCGAGTTCCTGATCAACGCCCAGGGCGAGGACGTGGTGGCAGGGGTGCGCACGCCGCAGCAGATCACGCTCTTGGGCTCGCAGCGCTGGGCGCAGCTGGCGCTGGTGGACGAGGCCACGCGCAAGCGCGACTTCCCTTCGCTCGAAGAGCTGATGCCGGCCATCTACCAGCAACTGCTGCAGGCCGAGACCCTGCTGGAGAACCACTACACCGACATGCAGGACATGGAGTTCACCATCCAGGAAGGCAAGCTGTGGATGCTGCAAACCCGCAACGGCAAACGCACCGGCGCGGCCATGGTGCGCATTGCCATGGAGATGCTGCAGCAAAAAATGATTGACGAGAAGACGGCGTTGGGCCGCGTCTCGCCCGAACGTCTGAACGAACTGCTGCACCCTGTTTTTGACCCCAAGGCCATCCTCGCTGCCAAGGTGATTGCGCGCGGCCTGCCGGCGTCCCCCGGTGCGGCCACCGGGCAGATTGTGTTTTTTGCCGACGAGGCCGAGGAATGGGTCAAGCGCGGCCAGGCCGTGATTCTGGTGCGCCTGGAAACTTCGCCCGAAGACCTGCGCGGCATGAGTGTCGCCAACGGCATTCTCACGGCCCGCGGCGGCATGACCTCGCACGCCGCGGTGGTGGCGCGCGGCATGGGCAAGTGCTGTATCTCGGGTGCCGGCGCCGTGCATGTGGACTACAAGCTGCGCACGCTGACCATCGGCGATCTGGAACTGAACGAGGGCGACTGGCTCTCGCTCAACGGCTCCAGCGGCGAAGTCTTCCAAGGCCAGATCCCGACGCTGGAGGCGCAACTCAGCGGCGACTTCGGTGCGCTGATGGCGTTGGCCGACAAATACAAAAAGTTGGAGGTGCGCGCCAATGCCGACACCCCGGCCGACGCCCGCGTGTCGCGCAACTTCGGCGCCACCGGCATCGGTCTGTGCCGCACCGAGCACATGTTCTTTGAAGGCGAACGCATCGTCGCCGTGCGCGAAATGATTCTGGCCGACGATGAAGCGGGAAGACGCAAGGCGCTGACCAAACTGCTGCCGATACAGCGCACAGACTTTGAAGGCCTGTTCAAGGCCATGAATGGCCTGCCGGTGACCATCCGCCTGCTGGATCCGCCGCTGCATGAATTTGTGCCGCACGACGAGGCTGCTCAGCGCACCATGGCCGCCGACATGAAGGTGTCGCTGGGCAAGATCAAGATGCGTGTGGAAGAGCTGCACGAGTTCAACCCCATGATGGGCCACCGCGGCTGTCGCTTAGGGATAAGTTACCCTGAGATCACCGAGATGCAGGCCCGCGCCATCATTGAGGCGGCCCTTAACGTGCGGCATCTGGGCATCACCGTGAAGGCCGAAATCATGGTGCCGCTGGTGGGCACGGTGCGCGAGTTCAATGCCCAGGCCAAGATCATCCGCGCCACGGCGGAGGACGTGTTTGCCGAGCGCGGCGAACGCATCGCCTACCTGCTGGGCACCATGATAGAGACCCCGCGCGCCGCGCTGATTGCCGACAGCATAGGCAAGCAGGCCGAGTTCTTTTCGTTCGGCACCAACGACCTGACGCAGATGACGCTGGGATTCTCCCGCGACGACGCCGGCAAGTTCCTGCCCGAGTATCTGAAGCGCGGCATCTATGAGCGCGACCCCTTCCGCTCCATCGACCAGAAGGGCGTGGGCCTGCTGGTCGAAATGGCCGTGAAGAAGGGCCGCGAGGTGCGCCCCGATATCGAGGTGGGCATTTGCGGCGAGCATGGTGGCGACCCGATCTCTATCGGCTTCTTCCACCGTGCCGGCCTCGACTATGTCAGCTGCTCGCCGTTTCGGGTGCCGATTGCACGCTTGGCTGCGGCGCAGGCGGCGCTTGGGGTGTAGGTGGGTCGCCCTGTCTGGTTTTCATGAATCACCAGGCGCTCACCGGGCCAGACAGGCTAGCAGTTGATGCGGCAAGTCTGCAGGTCCGCGCACTGCAAAGCAAGCTTGCAGACCCATGGCCTGTTGCATGGCACGGTGCTCGTCCATCGACGCGGCGTCATTTCCCAGCACATTGAGGCACGACACCGCAATGCCGGACCGTCGTGCATCCTGTACCGCACGCTGCAGGTCCGCCGACAGATAACGCGAGTCATGCACATCCACATCGTGCGGCTGGCCGTCTGTCAGCAACAGCACATGCGCTCGGGGATGGCCGCGCAACTGGGCGCAGGCGTGGCGCAGCGCGGTTCCCAGGCGGGTCGACCACTCCGCCTGCAAACCCGCCAGACGCGTCAGCGTTTCTGGGGAGTCGGCGCGGTCGGAAAAGCACTTGATGCGCTGCACCCGCACCCGATGACGCGTGTTGGAGGCAAAGGCTTGCACCGCACAGCGGTGGCCCGCATGCTCCAGTGCGTTGGCGGTGAGCAAGCAGGATGCGCGCAACACATCCAGCAATGTTTCATTTGACGCAGAGCCGGTCGCAAAGGCAGCGAGCCGCAGGGTGGAGACCGAGGCATCCAGCAGCACCAGCACACTCATGGGCTGCGGCGCACGCAAAGGGCGCAAATAGATCTGCGGATCGGGTGGGCGACGCATGCGCTGATCGGTGGCCGCATGCACCAGGGCGTTCAGGTGAAAGCGGTCGCCTTGGTCGGCACGTCCCGCCACCACCTGTGCGTGGGCGAGCGGCAGACCCTGTTGCAGCACGCGCCTGACGCGCGCCAGCAGTGTGGCATGACGGGCCAGTGCCAGGTCGAGAGCCTGCCGGGCCTGGGGTGTTCCTTGGGGCGCGTCTTCTTCAAACACCTGACACCACTTGGGGCGGATGCGGCGGATGAGACGGTCCCACTCGCCATAGACAGCTGTGGGTAGGGCAGCCGCTGCTTCGGCCTGCAGTTCGATGGGCTGAAGTACGGGGGCGCTGCTATCCGGCTTTGACTGCCCCGCTTGCGGATGGCCCATTGCGCTCAGTGGCGTGCTGGCCGCAGGCGCCTGCAGATCCGGTAGCCAGAGGTGGGTGTTGTCGTCCCGGTAGGCTGGCTCCACCACATAGAGCGGCGCATTGAATGGCATGCGCATCTGGCCCAGGTCGTTGCCGAGCAGGGAAGCCGCTTGGCGAATGCCCTCGGGCGTTGGCGGGGCTACGTGGTACAAGCCGCATGCCTTGCGCACCCAGGGGTGTGGGTCGGTGTAATCGGGGTCCAGCAGACTGCGTTGAACACGTTGCAACAGGACTTCGAAGGTGTTGCCGCTATGGGCGTCGGCCTGGTGAAACGGCAGCCACAGGGCGCGCAAGCCGGGCAGTTCGGCAAGGGCCCGCGCTTCCACCCGTGCGTCTTCCAAAGTTCCCACGAGGGCATGCTGGATCGGCCTGAGCGTGCCGCGCTGCTGCGGTGCATCGCCATAGGCCAGATGGGCGCAGGCATGCGCCACGGCGGCACGCAACAAAAGTGGCTGTTGCCAGTGCAGCGGCAGGTAGAGCGTGGGCGTGGGGACCACCGCAGAATGCGTGACCAGCACCGGCCGCTGATGCTTTGTGGCCTGGGCGACAGTGGACTCGGCCGCACCGTGAGACTGCGGTGGAGTGAGTTGCGCAAAGTGCGGTGCCACATTCCAGAGCGCGCGTACATAGGCCGGCAGGTGGCGCGCGGCGGGCTGCGTCCCGTTGCGAGCAGATGCGGCCGTCGCGGATAGGGTGCTAGTGTGCGAAGGATGCATCCACTGCGGCGGCCAGGGCAGTGGCCAGGTCAAGATCGTCACTCAGGGGGCAGGTGATGGCCTGCTGGCAGGCCATGCGGGCCGTGAGGCCCTGTCGTGTGAGCGCAGCCGCGTGGATCAGCATGCGGGTGGATGCACCTTCGGCAAGACCATGTTCCTTGAGGCGACGGGTGCGCTCTGCCACAGCCACCAGTTGCCGCGCCAGGGCAGCGTCCACCTGCCCCTCGTGCGCCACCACCGTGGCCTCTTGCTCTGCACCGGGGTAGCTGAACTCCAGCCCGACAAAGCGCTGGCGGGTGGACGGCTTGAGCGTTTTGTGCATGCCCTGATAGCCGGGGTTGTAGGAGACCACCAGCTGGAAATCCGGGTGGGCGTGCAGCAGTTCGTTGCAGGCGGTCAGCGGCAGAATGCGGCGCGCATCGGTGAGCGGATGCAGCACCACGGTGGTGTCGGCGCGCGCCTCCACCACTTCGTCCAGATAGCACAGCGCGCCATGGCGAGCAGCCTGCGTCAGCGGGCCGTCCTGCCAGCGCGTGCCCTGCGTATCCAGCAGCCAGCGCCCGACCAGGTCACTGGCCGACAGATCGTCATGGCAAGCCACGGTGATCAGCGGCTTGCCCAGACGCCACGCCATGTGCTCCACAAAGCGCGTCTTGCCGCAACCCGTGGGGCCCTTGAGCAGCACTGGCAGACGCAAGGCGTGGGCGGCCTCAAACGCTGCCAACTCGTTAGCCTGCGGGGCGTAATAGGGCTCCCTGTCCAGTCGCCACGTTTGCAGCGGATCGGCGGNCATCACCGGTGCTGCACGCTATCGGGGTTGGGGATGCCGTCAATCGGGCATTCCTCGGTTCCCACCATGGGCCGGGTGAATGCCTCCACGGCCTTGCGCGTGCCCTCGGGATCGTTGACCCAGTTCGAATAGAACTCGTAGGGACAATCAGCGACACCCTTGTCACCTTCGCGCGAGTTGATCATGCCGGTATAGCCGCGGTGCAGCAGCTTGAACAGGTGGTTCTCGCTTTGGCCGTTTTTGCGGAAGTCGCGGATCAGGCTGGTGCTGAGGGCCGCGTACTGCACACCATAGTCTTCTTCTCCGCATTCGCCCAGGGTGCGCCCGTCAAAGCCGATGATGGCGCTGTGCCCGAAGTAGCTATACACCCCATCCCAGCCCGATGCGTTGGCCACCGCTACATACGTGTTGTTGGCCCAGGCCATTGCCTTGGCCATCAGCACCTGTTGATCCTTGGCCGGGTACATATAGCCTTGGCAGCGCACGATCAGCTCGGCTCCCTTCATGGCGCAGTCGCGCCAGATCTCGGGGTAGTTGCCGTCGTCGCAGATGATCAGGCTGATCTTCATTCCCTTGGGGCCGTCCGACACATAGGTGCAGTTGCCCGGGTACCAACCCTCGATGGGTACCCAGGGCATGATCTTGCGGTACTTCTGCACGATCTCGCCCTGGTCGTTCATCAGGATCAGCGTGTTGTAGGGCGCCTTGTTCGGGTGCTCCTCATGCTGCTCGCCGGTGAGCGAGAACACACCCCAAACCTTGGCCTTGCGGCAGGCCTCGGCAAAGATNTCGGTCTCGGCGCCGGGCACCGTGGCCGCTGTGGCGTACATCTCCTGCGCGTCGTACATGATGCCGTGCGTGCTGTACTCGGGGAAGATGACCAGGTCCATGCCCGGCAGGCCGGACTTCATGCCGACCACCATGTCGGCGATCTTGCGTGCGTTGTCCAGCACCTCCGCCTTGGTGTGCAGGCGCGGCATCTTGTAATTGACAACGGCCACACCGACCGTGTCCTTGCTGCTTGAAATATCACCATGGTGCATGTCAGATTTCTCCGGATTTTTAGTGGCTGATCATCCAGGGCCGCTTGCCTGGAAAGGTCTTGGCTCCATTGGCCGCGGTCACGGTGGCGCCGCGTTTGCTGGCGCCGCCGCTGCTGCAGCAGCCGCAGCCGGCCGGATGGCGCAGGCGGCTATAACTTTCGCCGGTGTCGCGCGACGAGCGCGGCGCATGTTGCGAGCGCTCGTTGGCAGCATAGGCATGGCGCTGTTCGGACGTGGTGCAGGCCAGCCGGGCGGCACTGACAAACACCCGTGGCGCTTCGGTGCCGCATGCGGGGCAGGCACAGGGGTCGTTGCGAGTGGCCAGGCTGCGCAGGGCGTCGAAGCCCCCGCAGGCCGGGCACGCATAGTCGTAGGTTGGCATCTGCGTGCTCCTGCTTATTTGACGTCTGGAGAAATCGGCATCTGGATGCTGCCGTCGAGCATCACAATGGGACCATTCGCATTCGGGTTGATGTCGAACTCGAAAATCTCGGTCGGCAGCCACAGGGTGGCGCAGGCATTGGGCACGTCGACCACGCCGCTGATGTGGCCCTGCACCGGCGCCGTACCCAGAATGGAGTAGGCCTGGGCACCGCTGTAGCCGAACTTCTTGAGGTACTCAATGGCATTCAGACAGGCCTGGCGGTAGGCGACGTTGACGTCCAGGTAATGCTGCTTGCCCTGTTCGTCTACCGAGATGCCTTCAAAGATCAGATAGTCCTTGTAGTTGGGTGTCATGGGGCTAGGCTTGAACACCGGGTTCTTGATGCCGTACTTGGCCATGCCGCCCTTGATGAGGTTGACGCGCATATGCACCCAGCCAGCCATTTCGATGGCGCCGCAGAAGGTGATTTCGCCATCGCCCTGGCTGAAGTGCAGATCGCCCACGGACAGGCCCGCGCCGTCCACGTAGACCGGGAAATACACCTTGGAGCCGCGTGACAAATCCTTGATGTCGCAATTGCCGCCGTGCTCGCGCGGTGGCACGGTGCGTGCGCCTTCTGCAGCCGCCTTGGCCTTGGCCTCGCCACTGAGCTTGCCCATGTGGGCGGTTGCGGCAAACGGCATATTGGCCAGGCCCGGCACACGGGTTGGGTCGGTGTCGAGCAGCTCCTGCTCGCGCGTGTTCCAGGCGTCCAGCATGGCCTTGTCCGGCAGGCAGCCGATCAGGCCGGGGTGGATCAGGCCCGCGTATTCGACGCCGGGGATGTGACGGCTTTTGGTGAACATGCCGTTGAAGTCCCAGATGGACTTCTGCGCCAGCGGAAAGTGATCGGTCAAAAAGCCGCCGCCATTCTTCTTGCTGAAGAAGCCGTTAAAGCCCCAGGGGCTCTCGTCCTTGGCGCCGATGTCGAGCAGGTCCACCACCAGCAGGTCGCCGGCCTCGGCGCCATGCACGCCGACCGGGCCCGACAGGAAGTGAACGATGGACAGGTCGATGTCGCGCACGTCGTCGGCGCTGTCATTGTTTTTGATAAAGCCGCCGGTCCAGTCATAGGTTTCCAGGATGAAATCCTCACCGGGCTTGACCCAGCAGGCCATGGGTACATCGGGGTGCCAGCGGTTGTGGACCTGCTCGTTTTCGTAGGCGGATTGTTTGAGGTCGACTTTGATGAGGGTTTCAGCCATGGTGTGCTCCTGGTTAAGTGAAGTGGTTGGACAAATCGGGAAAATCAGACAGACAAATACGACTTGATGCGCTGCTGGTCGGTGTCGGCGCGCGCCGTCTCGTGCACCAAGCGGCCACCTTCGATGACGAACAGGCGATCGGCCACATCCATGGCGAAGGACAGCACCTGCTCCGAGACGATGATGGTGATGTCGCGCATCTTGCGGATCTCGTTGAGCGCCTTGGCAATGTCCTTGATGATGGAAGGCTGTATGCCCTCGGTAGGCTCATCCAGCAGCAGCACCTTGGGGTCAGTCACCAGCGCGCGGGCGATGGCCAGCTGCTGCTGCTGGCCGCCCGAAAGATTGCCTCCCTTGCGGCTGCGCATGTCCCACAGCACCGGAAACAGCGCGTAAATTTCGTCGGGAATGCGTTTGAACTTGGCATTCTCCAGGCCGGTCTGGATGTTCTCTTCCACCGTCAAGGTGGGGAAAATCATGCGGCCCTGGGGCACATAGGCGATGCCCTTGGCTACGCGGCGAAAGCTCTCGTCCGTGGACACATCCTGGCCGGCCACTGTCACTTGACCACTCTTGAGCGGCAGGATGCCCATCAGGCTCTTGAACAGCGTGGTCTTGCCCATGCCATTGCGCCCCATGATGGCCACCGTTTCATTGGCCCGCCCTTTAAAGCTGATGCCGTGCAATGCCTCGCTCTGGCCATACGCGACGAAGAGATCCTTGACTTCCAACATAGTGTGCTCCTGGTTCAACAACAACGCGCGCTCAGTGGCCGAGATAGACTTCAATCACCCGGGGGTCGGCCTGCACTTGGTCCATAGCACCTTCGGCCAGAATCTTTCCCTGGTGCATGACGGTGACCTTGTGGGCGATGCGTTTGACGAACTCCATGTCGTGTTCGATCACGATCACCGCGCGGTTCTTGCAGATGCGCTGCAGCAGCTCGGCGGTGAGCTCGCGTTCACGGGCGCTCATGCCGGCAATGGGCTCGTCGAGCAGCAGCAGCTCGGGCTCCTGCATCAGCAACATGCCAATTTCCAGCCACTGCTTTTGCCCATGGGATAACAGGCCGGCTTCGGTGTCCAGTTTGTCGCCCAGGCCGATGTCCTCGGCCACCACTTGCACGCGCGCCTTGACCTCGGCGGTGCACTTGAATGCCAGCGCGCCAAACACCGAGCGCCCTGCGGGATAGGACACTTCCATGTTCTGGAACACCGACAGGTTCTCGTAAATCGACGGGGTCTGGAACTTGCGTCCTATGCCCAGGCGCACCCGCTGGTGCTCGGCCATGCGGCTCAGCTCTTGATTCTTGAACTTGATGCTGCCGCCGGTGGCGCGGGTCTTGCCGCAGATCAGGTCCAGCAGCGTGGTCTTGCCCGCGCCGTTGGGCCCGATGATGACGCGCAGCTCGTTGCGGTCTATGTACAAGGTCAACGCGTCAATCGCCTTGAAGCCGTCAAACGAGACCGTCAGGTCTTCCACCGCCAATGCAAAGTCTGTGTTGCTCATGATGTGTCTCCTGTGAACTCAGGCGCTTTGGGCGCTGGCGCCCTCGTGCAGGGTCGCAGCCTCTGCTGGAGCCGCATCCGCAGCGCGCTGTGGCAGCGCTTGGGGCACCTTGGCGGCGGCATCGCGCAGCGCCTGGCGTCGCTCCTTCCACCAGGGTTTGAAGCGCTCCTCCCATACGCCGGCCAGCCCCATGGGGAAGGCCATGGTCACGCCGATGAAGAGCGCAGCCATCAGGAACAACCACATGTCTGGAAAGCTTTCCGAGAAGTAGGTCTTTCCCGCATTCACCAGCAAGGTGCCGTAGACGGCGCCCACCAGACTCATGCGTCCGCCCACTGCGGCGTAGATGACCATCTCGATGGACGGCACAATGCCGACAAAGCTGGGCGACATGAAGCCCACCTGCAGGGAGAACAGCGCACCGCCTATGCCCGACAGGCCGGCCGCCAGGCAGAAGGTGAAAATCTTGAAGTCCGCCACGTCATAGCCTGAGAAGCGCACCCGGTCTTCCTTGTCGCGCATGGCCAGCAGCAGGGTACCCAGCTTGCTGGTCTGAACCCAGCGGCACAGCACCATGGAGGCTAGAAGCAGTGCCACGCAGACGTAGTAGAGAACGTACTTGGCACTGTCGGTGCGCGTGTCCCAGCCTAGCAGGGTCTTGAGGTCCGTCATGCCGTTGACACCACCGGTGTAGCCCTGCTGCCCGATGATCAACACCGTCAGGATCAGTGAAACTGCCTGTGTGATGATGGCGAAATACACGCCACCCACGCGCCGCTTGAACATGGCATAGCTGATGATGAACGCCAGCAGCATGGGCACGGCGACCACTGCAAACAGGGTGAACGGCAGGCTCTTGAACGGCACCCAGAGCGCGGGCAGGGCCGTAATCTGGTTCCAGTCCATGAAGTCCGGAATGCCGGGCGTGGACTGGATCGCCGTGCTCACCGGGTCAGATGCCTCGAGCTTGAGAAACATGGCCATGGCGTAACCACCCAGGCCGAAAAATACGCCCTGTCCCAGGCTGAGCACGCCGCCATAGCCCCAGACCATCACCAATCCGATGGCGACGAAGGCATAGGTAAGGTACTTGCCGACCAGGTTGAGGCGAAAGATGTCCAGTGTCAGTGGCAGTACCACGGCCAGCAGCACTGCAAGCAGCACCATGCTGGCGAGCTGATAGCGCTGGATCCAGGCTTTGAGGGCATTCATGGGATGGTTCTCCGTGGAAGGTCTTGAAAATCAGCGGCGGATCTTGCTGGCGAAAAGGCCTTGTGGCCTCACCATCAGGATCAGGACAATGAGTGACAGCGTGATCACCTTGGCCATGGATCCGGTCAGGAAAAATTCCGTAATCGACTGGGTCTGGGCGATGCCGAAGGCGGACACCACGGTCCCCAGCAGGCTGGCCGCGCCACCGAAGGTCACGACCAGGAATGCGTCCACGATGTAGAGCGAACCCGAGGTCGGGCCGGTGGAGCCGATGGTGGTGAAGGCTGCGCCGGCGACACCCGCAATGCCGCAGCCAATGGCGAAGGTCAGGCGGTCGGTTTTCTTGGTATCAATGCCAATGGCATTGGCCATCATGCGGTTGCTCACGGTGGCACGTACCCGCAGGCCCCAGCGGCTTTTATGCAGTGCCAGCAGCACGCCGCAGGTCACAAAGGCCGTCAGCCCCAGCACAAACATGCCGTTGATGGGAATGTCCAATCCCTCTGCTGGAGCCCAGGATCCCAGCAGCCAGTCGGGCAATGTCGGACTGACTTCCTTGGGGCCGATAAAGGTGCGGAACATTTGCTGCAGTGCCAGGCTGATACCCCAGGTTGCAAGCAATGTGTCCAGCGGGCGCTTGTAGAGGTGGCGAATCAGCGACCACTCCACCAACCAGCCCACCAGAAAGGAAAAGATAAACGCAGCAATGATGGCGAGCGGAAAGTAATAGGCCACCAGGTGGGGCGCGTAATTCGACGCCAGCGTGGAGCCCAGATAAATGGTGTAGGCACCGATGGTCATGAACTCGCCATGTGCCATGTTAATGACGCCCATCTGGCCAAAAATAATGGCCAGCCCCAGGCCCATCAGTAGCAATACGGCAAACAGGCTCAAGCCGGCAAAGCCCTGCATCAGTCCGATATTGAGCATTTCAGAAAAAGTCATGTGGCTGGCTCCAGGAAAACAAAGAGTGGGTGGAGCCGGGTTGGCGCTGCGCCAACCCGGCTACTAGGGCTAGGCCGGCTTATTGGTAGCCCTTGGGGAACGGATTGGGTTTGATCAGCTCTGGCGACTCTGACACCACCTTGAAGGTGGCATCCGGCATGCCCATGGCGATACGCGACTTGCTCCACAGGTGGTGGTTTTGGTCGAGCTTCACATAGCCTTCGGGTGCCGTTTTGAGTTCAATCGTCCCGGTCTCGGATGCAGCGACCACCTTGTTCACATCAAAGCTCTTGGCCTTCTCCACAGCGGCCTTCCACAGCCAGGGGCCGAGGTAGCCGGCCTGTGTCACGTCGCCTATCACCGAATCCTTGCCGTACTTGGCCTTGAAGGCCGCGACAAATTTTTTGTTGTTGTCGTTGTCCAGCGACTGGAAGTACTTCATGGACGAATAAAAGCCCTGGAAGTTTCCACCACCCACGCCGGTCATTTCGTCCTCAGTCACGGCCAGCGTCAACAGCAGCTGCTTGTCGCCGGTGATGCCGGCGGCCTTGAGTGCCTTGTAAAAGGCCACGTTGGAGCCGCCGACCACGGCCACAAAAATGCAGTCCGGCTTTTGCACCTTGATCTTGTTCATCAAGGAACCGAAGTTGGTGCTGCCCAGCGGGTAATACTCTTCACCGACAATCTTGCCCTTCTGGAAATTCTCGACGTGCTTGCGTGCAATCTTCATCGAGGTGCGGGGCCAGATGTAGTCCGAGCCAATCAGGAAGAAGGTCTTGGCCTTCTTCTCTTTCTGCGCCCAGTCCAGGCTGTACAGAATCTGCTGTGTGGCTTCCTGTCCTGTGTAAATCACGTTCTTGGACTGCTCCAGGCCTTCATAAAAGGTGGGGTAGTAGAGCAGGCCGTTTTCTTTTTCGAAGATAGGCAAAACCGCCTTGCGCGATGCCGAGGTCCAGCAGCCAAAAACGGCGGCACAGTGGTCATTGACCAGAAGCTTCTTGGACTTCTCGGCGAAGGTGGGCCAGTCAGAGGCACCGTCTTCCTTGATCACCTTGATCTTGCGTCCCAGAATGCCGCCCATGGCATTGATCTGGTCAATCGCCAGTTGCTCGGCCTGGATGGCTCCGGTTTCCGAGATGGCCATGGTGCCGGTTGCGGAATGCAACTGGCCGACGGTCACTTCGGTATCGGTGATAGCCAAATTGGTCGTGTTGATCTGGGCGGTCGCCTGGGCCGACGCAAACGCTGGCAGGCCAGCTACGGATACGGCACCGATTGCCTGCAGCATGCGACGTCGACTGACGTCAGCTGTAGCCAGGTTGAGGGCCTTGTCATCGGAAGTGTGCTTCATGTAACGCTCCTTGCAGCATGGGGGAAAACGAACGGCGGAAATCGCCGCGCTGATGCAAAGATTAGGTTCAAGCCCCCTTTTCATCCATACGTTAATTAACGTAGGTCCTGCGTATGCAAGGGCGCAGGCGGTGATGTGAACGATTCTTGCTTGCTTAACTCCATGGCCGCTCCCTCCTCCCCTCGCCCCATTGCTCCCCAACCGATTTACCGGTTCCGGCGTGAATACAACTCCTGGGTTGCCGACGAGACCATGGAGGACTACGCACTGCGTTACACCCCCAAAAGTTTTAGACGCTGGAGCGAATTCAGGGTTGCCAACACGGCGTTTGGCTCGCTGGCCTTCCTGGCGCTGGAAGCGATTGGGGGCGCCATCGCCATTAACTATGGCTTTTCCAACGCCATGTGGGCCATCCTGTGCGTCGGTCTGATTATTTTTTTGACTGGCTTGCCCATCGCCTACTACGCCGCGCGCTATGGACTGGACCTGGACCTGCTCACAAGGGGCGCAGGCTTTGGTTACCTAGGATCCACCATCACCTCGCTGATCTACGCGGTCTTCACCTTCATCTTTTTTGCGCTGGAGGCAGCCATCATGGCGCTGGCCCTGCAAATGGTGCTGCCTTGGCCGATCGAGTGGTGCTATGTGCTGTCGTCGCTGGTGATCCTGCCGCTAGCCATGCGCGGGATCACCCTGATCTCGCGACTGCAAGCATGGACGCAACCGGTGTGGCTTTTTCTGCTGGTGCTTCCCTTCATCTGGATCGCACTGGAAAAGCCGCAGATGTATCGCGACTTCGCGGGCTTGACGGGCCTGCGCAGTGGTAGCAGCAGCTTTGATCCATTNATGTTTGGAGCGGCTGCTGCGGTGATCTTCTCGCTGGTGGTTCAAATTGGCGAGCAAGTGGATTTTCTGCGCTTCCTGCCCGAAAGAACCCCAGCCAATCGACTGAGGTGGTGGGGCGCGGTACTGACGGCCGGACCCGGCTGGATTGTGATGGGCATGTTCAAGATGGCGGGAGGCGCGTTTCTGGCCTTTGCTGCCTTGCAGTTTGAAGTACCCTCCAACCGCGCCACCGAGCCCACCCAGATGTTCCTGGCGGGCTTCACGCAGGCCATCGGCCACCCCGGAGTAGCGGTCATCGTGACCGTCGTCTTTGTCGTGGTCTCGCAAATCAAGATCAACCTGACCAATGCCTACGCGGGATCGCTGGCCTGGTCGAACTTTTTCTCTCGTGTGACCCGCAGCCATCCAGGGCGCGTGGTCTGGCTGGTCTTCAATGTACTGATTGCCACCTTGCTCATGACCCTCGGCGTTTTTGGTGCGTTGGAGAAAGTGCTCGCGGTGTACAGCAATGTGGCTATTGCCTGGGTGGGCGCTCTGGTGGCAGACCTGGTGATCAATAAGCCCCTCGGTTTCAGCCCACCTGGCATCGAGTTCCGTCGTGCCCATCTTTACGACTTCAACCCTGTGGGCCTGGGCTCCATGGTGATTGCAGCAACAGTCGCCTGTTGCGCTTACGCCGGATTCTTCTGTGCCTGGGCGGCCGCCTTTTCGCAGTTCATTGCACTGGCGCTGTCCATGGCGTTGGCACCCCTGCTGGCCTGGGCTACGGGGGGGCGCTACTACCTGGCCCGCACGCCCGAAACCCAGTGGAAGCCAGGCGAGATTGTGCGATGTGCGGTTTGCGAAAATCAATTCGAGTCGGAAGACATGGCGCAATGCCCTGCCTACTCTGCGCCCATTTGTTCCCTGTGCTGCTCGCTGGAATCGCGGTGCCATGACCGCTGCAAAAAGGACGCCCGTGCCGGTGACCAACTGCGCGCAGTCGCCGCTTGGCTGCTGCCAAAACAGTGGATGCTGAAAGTCAATTTCCGCTTTGGACAATATCTGTTCGTCATGCTGTCGCTGTGCGCGGTCATGGCGTTTTTGGTGGGGGTGGTCTATGTGCAGGAGAGCCTGAACACAGCCGCGCCGCTGCTGCGCATGCCCTATCTCAAGGTGTTTTCCTTGCTGGCACTGTTGGCTGCAGTGTGTGCATGGTGGGTCGTACTCAGCACCGACAGCAGGCGCATGGCACAAGACGAATCTGAAAACCAGACCCATCGTTTGCTCGAAGAGATTGATGCCCACCGCCGCACAGACGCCGCACTGCAATCAGCCAAGGACCAGGCCGACTCGGCAAGCCAGGCCAAGACGCGCTACGTGGCAGGAATGACACACGAGTTGCGCTCCCCCCTCAACAGCATTTTGGGTTACACGCAGATCTTGTTGAAAAATACCCAGATCGATGGTGGGATGCGCGAAACCTTGGCCACCATGCACCACAGCGGCCAGCACATGCGGGCACTGATCGACGGTTCGCTGGAACTGGCGCGCATTGAGGCCGGACGTTTGCGCCTGGATCCGGTGGCACTTCCCCTGGCCGAACTGTTGGAGGACGTTGAGGGCATGTTGCGGCCCCAGGCCGAGAGCAAGGGACTGCAGTTCTCGCTGCAGATGGTGGGCGTGGCCCCGACTTATGTGCGCGCAGATGCCAAACGGCTGCGGCAAATTCTCATCAATCTGCTGTCGAACGCGGTGCGTTTCACCGAACAGGGCGCGATTGTGCTGCGACTGGATTTTCGCCAACACGTTACGCGCATCGATGTGATCGACACCGGAATCGGGATCGCCCCGCAGGACCAGGAACGCATCTTCCTGCCCTTCGAACGCGGAAGCGCGGGACGGCGTGTCAGCGAATCAGGCACCGGACTGGGCCTGACGATTACCAACCTGCTGACCCAACTTATGGGCGGTGAACTGACAGTGTCCAGCATCCCTGGCCATGGTAGTACCTTCTCGGTGCGGCTTTATCTGCCGGGCATCGTGTCCGACCAGGTCAGCACACCTAGGCGTGCCCTCGCTCTGCGTTCGGTCATAGGCTACCTGGACCCGAGACGAACCCTGCTGGTGGTCGATGATCAGCCGCTGCAGCGGCAGCTTCTGGCGGGCCTTCTGGTGCCACTGGGCTTTACGCTCAACGAGGCCGCCAGTGGGCGCGAGTGCCTGGAAATCGTGCAACGCAATCCGCCCGACCTGGTGCTGCTGGACATCACGATGGACGATCTGGATGGCTGGGAAACCGCAGCGCTTTTGCGTCAACTCTTGCCACCCGAAAAGTTGCCTATTGTTTTTGTCTCTGCCAACCTGTTTGACCACCAGCCAGAACGTCTGCTGGCCATGCATTGCCAGGGCTTTGTGGGCAAGCCGATTATCGAATCGGAGTTGCTCGACGCGCTGGAACATGCGCTTCAGATTGAATGGGTTCGGGACAATACGCCAAGGTCTCTGGTGGCCGCCAAGCTGGAGCAAAACATCAGCGCAGCTTCGCGCCCGAACCCGGCGGATTTGCCCGACATGTTGCGCGAGGAGCTGGGCCGGCTGGCCAGACAGGGGCATGCCACGGCACTGCGTGAGGCCCTGCGAAAGGGGCTCATATCCCATCCAGAGCACACCATCACGCTGCACTTTCTGCAAGGACTGGCCGAACGCTTCGACTTCCAGGCGCTCAGCATTCAACTTCGGGAACCCGACCATGACCGACTTCTCTAGACCCGAATCCCCGACATCACGCCATTCCATTCTCGTGGTGGACGATGCGCTCGATACGCTGCGCATGCTCTGTGACGCACTGAGTGCCGAAGGCTATGCCGTACTCGCCGCCAGAGACGCACAGGAAGCCCTGGAACGTCTCGAAATAGTCATCCCGGATGGCATCCTTTTGGACGCTGTCATGCCCGGCATGGACGGCTTTGCGCTGTGTCGAAAACTAAAGGAGACGCCCCATTGGGCACACATCCCGGTGGTGTTCATGACCGGGCTTTCGGATACCGAACAAATCCTCGAAGGCTTCACNAGCGGGGGCGTGGACTATGTGGTCAAACCGCTGCGCCTGCCCGAGGTCATGGTGCGTCTGGCCACCCATGTGCGCAACGCGCAGGCAACCCGCTTGGCACGCGAAGCAGTGGACGTGGCTGGGCTCGGTACGGTGTTGCTCGATAGCCGCGGGCGCCTGGCATGGCGTTCTCCACAGGCCATGCGCTGGCTGGAGGCCGCCTTCGGGCAGAGGGACAGCCCGGCGGCGCAGGCCTGGCTGCATGCCGCACAGGAACAAGCGCAGATCAGCGTACCCTTGCCGGGCAAGGGTACGCTCGTGGCAAGGCATATGGGCCAAAGCGGCATTTCCGAGTCGATGTGGGTACTGCATATGGCCCCGGCCAAGCAGGGAATCTCGGTACGTCAGCCCGATGTTCCCTTGACCCCGCGTGAAACCGAAGTGCTGTCTTGGCTGGCTAAGGGAAAGACCAACCGGGACATTGCCGAGATACTGGGGATGAGCCACCGCACCGTCAACAAGCATCTGGAACACATCTTCGAAAAGCTGGGAGTGGAGACAAGGTCCGCTGCAACCGCCATAGCGGGGCACTTGTTCAACGAGTAGCGTCCAGCGCAACGGGCCCGCCGGGCCCTATTCTCCCCGTTACAACATCCGGTCCTTGGCCAGGAAATATTTGCGCGCATAGGCCACCAGTTGCCCGTCGGAAGGGTGGTCCACGGTTTCCACACCCACTACCTTGTTCGCCAAGGCGGCGTCATGCGCGCAGATGTGCTTGATCAATTGCAGCTTGGCTTGCGCCGGACCGACTACCAAAATTTCGCTGGCACCCGCCAGTGCCTCCGCCACCCGGTGGTAGTAGTCCTGATCCTCCGGCGCACGGCCATCCCCCAGCGTTCCCACCTTGGAGTGCAGCTTGTGATGTGGACTGCGCGGCTGGACGACGGACTTTTCAACATCATCCGGACTGATATGCATCACATGGGCTTCCACATGATCGATCCAGACGAGGGCATGGTAGTGAGACATGGTGCGCTCCTTGCGTACTGCGAGCAGTGCGGCACGGGCCTTATTAGCGCTTTGCGTTTCATTTCGGTGGCCGTATGCTTGCGAACCCATCATGCGCTTGTTGGCGGCGACGACGCGTGCGAAATCGCAAGCCAATGCCTGTCATCCCGGCTCCACCTGATACATGTCAACGGCGTCACATATAAGGATCACATCCGAGGTCCATGGGCAACGGTGATGCTTGGGCCGTGCATCGACCGGATAATGGCGCCAAGCTATGACCGATTTTCATCCTCTCCCCCCCGGCCTGATTGCCGTCACCGGGCCCGAGCGCAGCGGCAAAACCAGTCTGTTGCGGCGCCTGTGTGGTGACCTGCCCGCCATGCCTGGTGAGGCCGCAGTTCCCGACGCGCAGTGGCTGGATCTGGCACTTCCTGCGCAGGACGCGCATACCGCGCAGCAGGTATGGGCGGAGTTGCGCCAGCGCAGCCCGCACTGGAATACCGATTTGCACCGCAACCTGGTTCAGGCTCTGGACATGGCTGTGCACCAGGACAAGAAGCTGTTCATGCTCTCGACCGGTAGCCGGCGCAAGGTGGCATTGGTGGGCCTGCTGGCTTGCGGCGCGCAGCTCACCTGTCTGGACCAGCCCTATGCTGCACTGGACATGGCCTCCATCAAACTGATCCGCGGCTTTCTGCATGACATGGCCGAACATGCGAGCCGGAGCTGGGTGGTGGCCGATTACGAGGCGGACCCCCTGCTGCCCTGGCGTCGCGTGATCGTGCTGGATGAGCCTTGAGCCTGCTTCCTCCACTGCCGTCTGACCGCGGCGTTTGCACCGCGTATTACTGGAGCGGCGACCGCCTGCGCAGCCGCAGCGTGGGCGAGGTCGTGCTGGCCGGCCGGGTGGAGGTGCCGGTGCCACCAGCCGGGCTGCTGGCAGACTGGCGAAGGGATACCGAGCTGTGCCTGGAGCCCGGCGACGTGGAGTGTTTGTCATTGCCCAGGGCACGCAGGCGCTGGCCGGACTACCAGCGCTGCGTGCTGGCCGTGTCTGAATGGATGCGTGGACTGGGCCTGCAGGATGTGCTGGCCGCGAGTGAGCTGGCGCTGATGGCCTGCCGGGGCGCGCGCTACCATCACGACGGCGCACAGTACGGCGGCATGGCCTTTTGCAATCTCTTCCTGAGTGAGGACCGGGGCCTGGACCTGCATTTTGCGGCCACCGGCCAGCGCATTCCCTTGACCCGGGGTAAGGTGGTGGTATTCGATACGGGCCAGCCGCACGCCGTGATTGCCCGCCATCGCAGCGGCTTTGACTGCGCCGACTTTCCGTCCGATCAGGATTGCAGCCAGATATTCCTGAGCTGGGAGTTGCCGATCGAGCATGCGCGGGTGGCGCAGGCACTGCAGGTCGACTTCGACACCGACCCCGCGGTGCTACCGGAGGAGGAGCATGTGCGCGTGAACGGAGCGTTGGTCCGCGTTTGCCCCGATTCGGGCCACTGGTGCCAGGTCGAGCCGACCTAGGCCGCGCGCGGCTCTCAGTGCCCCAGCGCCGGAAACAGTTTCATCAGCCCGTCGGACATCACCTCCACCGCCAGTGCCGCCAGAATCAGGCCCATCAGCCGGGTCATCACGCTGATGCCGGTCTTGCCCAGCACGCGGGCAATCGGCGCGGCCAGTGAGAAGCACAGCAGTGTGGCCAGCGCCACCACCACGCCGTAGCCCACCAGGGTGGCGAGTTGCAGCACGCTCTTGGCCTTGTCGGCATAAATCACCACCGTGGACATGGTGGCCGGGCCGGTCAGCAGCGGGATGGTCAGCGGCACCACGGCAATGCTGGAGCCCTGGGCCGCCTTCTCGGCGCCATCTTCCATGACATGGGTGCTGGGCTTGGCCTCGGCCGGCTGGGCGTTGAGCATGTTGAGCGCGCTGGTCAACAAGAGCATGCCGCCGCCCACCTGAAAGCTGGCCAGGGTGATGCCAAAAAATTCCAGAATCTGCAGGCCCGCCAGGGCGCTGACCGCAATCACCACAAAGGTGCTGAAGCTGGAGACGAAGATGGTGTTGCGCCGCTGCTCGGCCGAGAATCCCTGGGTATAGTGGATAAAGAAGGGCACGATGGCCAAGGGGTTGACGATGGCCAGCAGGGTGATGAGCGGTTTGAGATCCATGGAGAGCTTGGGTGGGTGACAGGCCTGCGCATGGTAATCGCAATGGCCGCGATTGGGCTACCTTGGTGCGCGGCATCGGCTTTGCGCCGCAGGCTGTCATTCTGCATCGCCCGCTTCCCCGGCCAGCGCCCAGTGCGCCTTGATGCGTTCAATTTCCGGCAGGTTGGACATAAACAGATCGGTCAGCTGCGGATCGAAGTGGCTGCCGCGCCCGCTCTGGATGGTGGCCAGCACCTGCTCCATCGGCCAAGCGTCCTTGTACGGGCGCTTCATGGTCAGCGCGTCAAACACATCGGCAATTGCCACTATGCGCGCCGCCTCTGCGATGGCGTTGCCCTGCAGCCCTTGGGGGTAACCGCTGCCATCCCATTTTTCGTGGTGCTGTAGCGCAATCAGCGCGGCCATGCGAAACACCGGCGAGTCGCTGCGTGCCAGGATATCGTGGCCCACCCGGGGGTGGGTCTTCATGGTCTTCCATTCCTCCACATCCAGGGGGCCGGGCTTTTGCAGAATGGACTGGGGCACGCCCAGCTTGCCGGTGTCATGCATGGGGGCGGCCAGTTCCAGCAGCTGACAATCGTCGGGGCTCCAGCCGCAGGCCTGGGCCAGTGCGGCCGCGTAGGCCGCCATGCGCCAGATGTGCACGCCGGTATCGGTGTCGTTGAAGTGCGCGGCCTCGCCCAGCATGGAGATGGCATCGCGGTAACTCTGCTCCAGCCGGGTGGCCCGCACCAGCGACAACTGGGCCCGCACCCGCGCCAGCACGATGGCCGGGTAGACCGGCTTGACAATGTAGTCCACCGCCCCCTGTGCAAAGCCTTCGGCCTCGTTACCCACGTCCGACATGGAGGTCACAAAGATCACCGGTATGCCCTCGGTGGCGGGGTCGGCCTTGAGGGCGCGGCAGACCTCGTAGCCATTCATCTGCGGCATCTGGATGTCCAGCAGGATCAGGGCCGGCTGGTGCTTGGCGGTGGCGGCCAGGGCATCGGCGCCGTTGCGGGCAAACACCAGACGGTAGTCCCGGCTGAGAATCTGGCGCATCACGGCCAGGTTTTGCGGTTCGTCGTCGACGATGAGCAGCACGCCGGTCATGGGGTTTCCTTCAGGCTGAGTCGCAGTGTGGCGGCCAGGGCATGGACCGCCGCTTCGCCGGCACGAAAGTCAAAGTCCTCCACCGCATGGCGCAGCGCGGCGGTCTGGTACGGCGTCAGCAGCGCCTCCAATTCCAGCAGCATAGGCTCTACCCCGTCCGGTGTGTCATGCCCCAACTCTTCCAGTGTGCGCTCCAGCAAGGGTGTCAACTGCGCCCGGTCCAATGTCTGCGGCGTGGCGGTCGGACTGGGGGCGCTAGCTGCATAGCTGGCAATTGAGCTGTCTGCGACCTGCAGCGCCTGTTGCAGGCCGAGCAGCGCGCCGTGGGCGTCTGCCCGGGCCTTCAGGACGGCTTCGAGTTCGATGCTGGCGGCGGCTACCTGGTGCAGCGCCAGATTGCCGGCCGCGCCACGCAGCTTGTGCACCAGCGCCAGCATGGCGGGCACCGGCAATTGCGCCATGTCGGCCACCAGGGGGCCATAGTCGCGGGCGAACTTGCGCAAATACTGCTGGTACACCGTGGCATCGCGCCAGATATCCAGGCCGCGGCCCACGCTCAGGCCCGGCATGTCTTCGTGGGCATGCTGCCAGCTCGGGGGAGCATGGAGGCCGTTGCCGGCCCACTCCGGCCTGCCGGTCAGGCGCAGTATGAGGGCCACCGCACGCTCCACATCCATGGGCTTGCTCAGGTATTCGTTCATGCCGGCGGCCAGTGTCTCGTCCTGATTGGATTTGAAGGCGCCGGCCGTCAGGGCCACGACCGGCAGCTGGGCCAGTGCCGGGATGGCGCGCAGGCGCTGGGTGGCCTGCATACCGTCCATGACCGGCATCTGCACATCCATCAGCACCAGATCGACCGCGTGCGGGTTTGACTGCAGCCAGTCCAGTGCCTCCTGGCCGTTGTTGGCGGTGCTGACCTGCGCACCCTCGCCCTCAAAAATAAGCTGGGCAATTTCCAGGTTGACCTCGCTGTCATCCACCACCAACAGGCGGATGCCGGCCAGGCGATGCGGGCCGCCTGCGCTGTCCAGGGCTTCGTTACCGGCACGTTTCTCCAGTGCCGCTGCCACCGCTTCGTACAGGCTGTAAGGCGTCACCGGCTTGGACAGCACAGCGTCGGCCAACTGGCTGTCGGGCATGGCCAGCAGCTCGTCGCGCGAATAGGCGGTGGCCATGATCAGGATAGGCCCCTGCTGGCCGCGCAGCGCCTTGTTGACGGCGCGGGCCACGGCCAGACCGTCCAGATCCGGCATTTTCCAGTCCAGCAACAATACCTGGGGCGCGGCATGGTTGCGGTTGCGCTGCAGCACATGGTCCACGGCGGCCTGGCCGGAGTCGACCACGCTGGCCGTCCAGCCCAGGCCCAGGGTAGTGGCGCGCAAGGCGTCGCGTGAGATGGCACTGTCATCGGCAATCAGCACGTCCAGCCCCTTCATCTTCTGCGTGACGCTGTGGCTGTGTGGCGCCCAGGCAAGAGCCAGCGTGAACCAGAACTCGCTGCCCTGGCCCTCGACGCTGCGCACATGCAGCTCGCTGCCCATCATTTCGACCAGGCGCCGGCTGATGGCCAGACCCAGGCCGGTGCCGCCAAAGCGCCGGGTGGTGGAGGCGTCGGCCTGGCAAAAGGGCTTGAAGATTTCGTTCAGCTTGCCCGGCGGAATACCCATGCCGGTATCGCTGACGCAAAAACGCAGACTGACGCCCGTCTCCGACTGCTCCTGCCTGGATACCGTCAGGCTCACATGGCCGGCCCGGGTGAACTTGATGGCATTGCCCACCAGATTGATCAGGATCTGGCCTATGCGCAGGGGGTCGCCCATGAGCGCATGCATATCTACGGGCGGTGGCGCGATGGCGAGTTCGATCTCGTCATGGGCCTGATCGGTCACCATGATGGTGGCCACACTCTCCAGCACATCGCCCAACACAAAGCCGGCGTTCTCCAGCGCCAACTGGCCTGCCTCGATCTTGGAGAAGTCCAGAATGTCATTGAGGATGCCCTGCAGGGTCTTGCCGGTCTGGCTGATCTTGCGCGCCAGACGCGCCGTCTCGGGTGGCAGCTTGGCCTTCTCCAGCAAATAGGCCAGGCCCAGAATGCCATTCATGGGCGTGCGGATCTCATGGCTCATATTGGCCAGGAATTCGCTCTTGGCCCTGGCCTCGGACTCCAGCAGCAGACTCTGCTGAATCTTCATCGAATAGCGTTGAATCAGCCCGTACAGCAACACCGATGTCAGCGCCACAAACAGCCAACCCTTGAGCGAGCTGACTACGGCGATTTGCGCCGGGTCATGGAACAACCAGGAGACAAGCTGGTCGGACAGCAAAATCCAGCTGCCGGCAAATAGCGCGTACGACAGGACCAGGCGCAGCGTGGCGCCATGGTCTTGTCCAACGGTTTCCTCGGCCATTATTTCCCCAAGCGTGAGGGCCTATTCTAGTGACTGGGCAGGGTGGTATGCAGGGGAATGACGACAGGGCGTTCACCCTGCCCGGGTGGGGCCATGTCAGGCCCGCATATGCCGCAGCAGGCTGCGCAACTTGGCCGGTCGCACCGGCTTGTGCAGCAGCGGCAGACGGGCGGCCTGCACCTCTTGCAAAAAGTCTGCATGGGTTTCGCCGCTCATCAGGCAGGCCGGGATCTGCGCCCCGGCTTGTGCGCGCAAGGCGGCAATGCATGCAATGCCGGTTTCGCAAGCGCCCAGGTGGTAATCGCTCAGGATCACGTCGGGTACGCCAGCAGACTCCAATTGCGCCAAAGCCTCTTCCCGGTTGGCCGCCACCTGGACATTGCAGCCCCAAGACTGCAGCAGACCCCTAACGGCCTCGCGGGCGTCCAGATTGTCTTCGATTAGCAAAATCTGCATGCCAGAAACATCGCCCAGGCCGGGCAACAGGGCATGCGCGGCGGCAGGTGGCGCCTGCATGGCCGTGTCCAGGTGGATGGAAAAGCGTGTGCCATGGCCAGGCTGGGAGCGAAGCGTGACGCGGTGGCCCAGCAGATGTGCGCTGCGCTGGACAATGTTTAGGCCCAACCCCAAGCCAAAGTTGCGGTCACCGGCCCGGTTGGCGAGCTGATAAAACTCCTTGAAAACGTCTTCGTGGTGCTCAGACGGGATGCCGATGCCGCTGTCCCAGACCTCTATGCGCAGGCCATTCCCCTGGCGGCGGCAGGCCACCAGCACGGTTCCGGTCACTGTGTAGCGAATGGCGTTGATCACCAGATTGGCCAGCATGCGCTGCAGCAGCAGGGGGTCGCTCAGGGCCCAGAGCGTGGTGGGGCGCACCCGCAGGCGCAGCCCCTTGGCCTCGGCCGTGGTCTCCAGCGCGCCGCGCACCGAGTCCAGCAGCTCATTCACGTTTACGGCTGACATGCGCACCGGCACATTGCCGGAGTCCAGTCGCGACAGGTCCAGCAGGCCGTCCAGCAAATCCTGCATGGCCTGAACCGATATCTCCAGGTGGTCGACCAGCTGGCGCATGTGCGCGTCCATGGGCAACTGGCCCAGGCGCGCCACAAACATGCCCAAGGCATGCGAGGGCTGGCGCAGGTCATGACTGGCCGCAGCCAGAAAACGCGACTTGGCCAGGGTGGCGCTTTCGGCCTGTTCCTTTTTCAGGCGCAGTTCGTGCGTCACGGTCTCGACCTGGCGCTCCAGTTCGTCGCGGCCCCAGGCCAGGCGCGTGGCCATCTGGTTGAGCGAGTTCTGCAGCTCTTGCAGCGGGTCGTTGTCCGGCACCGGGGCGGCGATGGAGAAGTCACCCTGACCAATGCGATTGACCATTTTGGATACGCGTACCAGCGGGCCCACCACCCAGTCACCCAGGCGGAATGCCAGCAGCCCGCCTAGCAGCATGCCTGCAGCGCCTACCCAAAGGGCGGTGAGCAGGGCGTCGCGCTTTCTGGCTTCCAGCGCCTGGCGCGAGACCTCAATGACCGCGCTACCCAGCTCCGCACTGCCCAGGGTTTTGGGCAGCTCGCTGACCGAGAACAGGTCTTCAATAGGCAAAACCGCGGGCAGAATTTTTTCAACCCGCACGTCGATGTTGCGTTGCCACTGACTGGCCGCGTAGCCCGCATCGCTCAGCTCCGCCAGCTTCTGGCTGGCCGAGCGGCCGCTGCTGGCCACGGCAAGTCCACTGGCNTCGAAGATTCGCACCGACTGGACGCCGGGTTCGCGCTGCATTTCCTGCACCACACTTTGCAGGCTGGTGGTATTGCCGGAAAACAGGCCGTAGGCGCTGAACAAGGCGGTTTGATGGGCCAGCAGGTCCACCCGCTGCCGGTGTGACTCTTCCAGATCCTGCACTCTTCCCTGCCAGAAAATGCTGACCATGGTCAGCACCACCAGCAGCACCGGCAGCACCGAGGCCAGAGCCATGCGTGAGCGTATGGACCTTCCCATCATGGCCGTTTCTCCTGTTTTTCCAGCTTGCGCAGGCGTTCGCCCAAGGCCTTGATGTCCAGGCTGATGCCCAGCGAGTGGGCCACGTATTCGTTGCCGCTGAGGCTGAAGTCCAGCGGATATTGGTTTCCCGGCAGGGTGTTGGTTTGCAAAAAGCGGCTGGCCATGGAGGCCAGCTGCACCCCGGCCTGCGTGGCCGTGCTGTGCACCGACATCAGGGCGCCGGCCTTGACATAGGCCGGTGAGAAGCCCATCACGGGGGTCTTGGCGCGGTAGCTGGCGAGCAGGATGTTGGACACCGTCGACGGGTTAAAGACATTGCCATCGGCCACGGCCAGCAGCACATCGGCCTCATGCAGGGCAGCGCGCAAGGCTCCTATCAGCGGCTGGTTGTCGCTGACCTGGCCCTCGGACAAGTCCATGGCGCGCGACTGCAGCGCTGCAGTCAACAGCGGCTGCAGGGTGACGGACTCAGGTCCCCACAGCACGCCAATGCGGCGTGCTGTGGGCATGGCCAGGCGCAGCGCATCGAGCTGGCGGCCAAAGGGTTGGTCCAGGTACAGAGCGGCCACATTGGATGGATTCTTCCGGTTGGATTCCTGCAGTACCCGCTCGAATGCGATGCGCGGTATCAGTCCGGCGATCAGCACCTGTTTGGCATTGTGCAGCATCAGCTGCCGCAAGGCGTCGGTACCCAGGCTGACCAACAGCCTGCTGTCCGCCGTGCGCGGGTCGCCGTCCAGGTATTCGGCAAGGCTGAGCACCGCGATGTCTTGCCGGGCCACACCCACGCGCACCGCCTCTTGCACAAAGCTGTCGGCAGCCTCCTGGAAGGCTGCGCCCTTGTCGCTGCTGACCACGCAAACCTGCAAGGCCCAGGCCGGGCCAAGCAGTCCGCCCAGTCCGACCAGGACCAGCGCGCGCAAGCACCATCGCAAGATTGCCATGGCCTCAGTCTTCAATCTTCAGGGTCAGCATGGCGCGGCGCTCGAAGAGAAACTTCCAGTCGCCGTCATGGTAAGGGTTGCCGAGGTTTTGCAGCGCCAGGGCCAGTATCGCCTTTTTTCCGCCCAGGCGAAGGTCCTTGGCCAGCCGGAGATCGGTGCGCTGCATGGAGAAAAGCCATTGGCTTCCGGAGTCCGACATCAGGGCCATCCCGTCGCTCGCTTGCTGCATCACGGACAGGTGCAGACCGTTAGTGAAGTCGTGCATCAGCGTCAGGCTAAAGGCATAGCTCGGTGCGCCGTGCTCGGCCCGGAAACGCAGCCCCTCGTTGGGTGAGGAGCTGACATGGATCTGGGTCCATGTCTGCGTCAAAAATACCTTGGTATCCGGCTGAGGCGCCCAGTTGGCCTGCATCTCGACGCCGGTAATCTGGTCATCTTGGACGTTTGCCGTGCTCTCGGGTTGCAGGCCTGGGTCTGTGACAATGGCGTTGCTGATCTGCTCATCGAACACGCGCACATCGCCGCCCAGGTGCAGGGCCGGCAAATTCAGGTTGTAGCCCAGCTCGCGCGAAAAAAGTTTTTCGGCCCCTACGCTGCCGTTGTTGTAAGTGAAGTAGCCGGTGGGGTTCCGGCCATTGGCGTCTACGTACTGGATGCGGCCGTATTTTTCGAAGGCGCTGGGCGGACGGAAAGCGGTGGACGCGCCCATGCGAAGGCTGTGGCCCGGTGCCAGCTGCCAGTTCAGCATCAGCCTGGGAGACAGGGAATTGCCGGACATGCCGTTGGATTCGGCCAAGGCGCCGGCATTGAGCAACCAGCGCTCCGAGAGTCGCCATTCGGCACTGCCAAATAGACGGTAGTAGTCGGTGTTAATGCCGCCCAGGCCTACAAATTGAGACGCTGATACCACTCGTTCCTGGCGCAGCTCGGCGCCCCACACGGTGCGCAGCCTGGGGTTGATCCGGATGGTGTTTTGCAGCGTCAGGCTGTCTATATATTCGTCGCCGCCGAAGTCCACGTTGGCGCCGTAGTAGTCCCTGTCTACGCCGTTTGCGTCGCCTATAAGTCCGTGGGACAAGTAGGGAAAACTATCGCGATTATGGTTTTCCGCGTGGGATGCGCTGATCGCCAGGTCGTGCGTTTCGTCCAGCGGTTGGTGCCAGTCGGCCTGCACAAACTGGGAGCCCAGGAAGCGCATGCGGGTCGGGTTGCCGTACTGGCCGGGCTGGAAGCTGCCCCGACCGGCATAAATGCCCACTGCACCGGCCCGCAGTTCCAGGTCGGCACCCTGATCCAGGGCCAGGTGGGAAGAAAAGTTCAGGCGCTCGGTATGGTTTTGTCCAAAGGCGCCCTGCAGTCCGTTGTCGCTGACGCTGTCTGCACTGAGCCGGAAGCTGGCATCGGCCTGGCTCCAGCCTATGCGCATGCCAAGGTCGGACACCCCATTTTCACCCTGGGTGATGCTGGCGGCCGGGCCCTGGGTGTCGCGCACATCGCGCGAGATGATGTTGACCACGCCCAGAAAGGCGCGCGCGCCATAGGTAGCGGAATTGGATCCGCGCAGCACCTCGATGCGCTCTATGTCATCCAGCGCCAGGGTCTGCCAGCCTATGCCGGCGGAGCCGTCGAGCAGGCTGGAGTAAACCGAGCGCCCGTCCACCAGCACCTGGATGCGGTTGGCCCAATCGTTGTCGCGGCCATGGTAGGTGGCCATGGGTGCATCGGTCTCGTAGGCGCTGGTGGTCTGGAAGCCGGGCACAAAGCGCAGCAGGTCCACCACGTCACGCGCGCCCGTCATGCGGATGAAGGTACGGTCCAGAATGGTGACGGCACCAGGCGTGTCCTCCAGCGTCTGGGCGATGCGTGACACCGAGATGACGGTGGGCATATCCGACATGTAGTCGGTTTCGGAGACGCCCGCGCAGGCCACTTGTGAGCACACGCAGGCCAGGCCCACGAGAAATTTTGGATCAATCACAAGTAGCACTCCCAGGTGCGCCGCAAGCCGACGCCAATTTGTATTCTGGTATCTATTAGACATCAGCGGCGGGCCGAGTGGGCACCTGCGCGCCGCCCGCTCAGTGTTGCCCGGCGAAGGCCTGCATGTGGAAGGCCGCATGCTCCGGCAGGTAGCGCAGCTCGGGCGCCACGGGGCAGGCGAGGCGCGCCCGACAGCCGCCCTGCAGGCAGTCGCTGCCCCGGTCAGAATGCAGATGGCTGGCGCAGGCGTCCAGTAAAAATGCCTCGCCGGTATAGGCCCCCACCGGGCAGGCCTGCAGGCAGGGCTGTCCGCTGCAGCCGGCGCACAGGTCGGGTGCTAGCGTGCCTGCAGCGGCGCTGTGCGGCGCAGCTGCCGGTAACGCCAACGCAAAGCGGTAGGCATGCCACAGGCCGTGGACGGGGTGTATGCGCAACAGCATGCGGCTGGGCTGCGTCGGCTCACAGCGGTCGGCCCAGCGCTGAAACGGGTGGTAGGGTGGGCCGTCAAAAGGGAACAGCGCCAGGCCACCAAAGCGTGTCGCCAGTTCCTCGCCAATGGCCCGACTCCAGCGGTCCAGCGGGTCGGGCCGACCGTCGCCATAGAACGCCGAGGCCTTGAAGTGCGGCCAGAACGCCGAGCCGATGACGCCCACCATCCAGACGCTGGCGACGGGCCTTCCAGTGGGCAACTGGTCCTCAGGGACCGGCGCAAAGCCCCCGCGCAGCGCCAGGCCATGAAGCGCCAGGGCGGCCTGCAGTTCGGTAGTCAGGGTGTGGGCCTCCATCGCCACGGATGCAGGGCCCCATGCGTGGCAGCATGTGATTCTGGGGGACGCTTATTCAATCGGCACAAAAAGAGCATGCGGCAGTATGCCCAAGGCGTCTGCCAACGCAATCAGCACCAGCAGGGAAGGGTTGCATTTCCCGGTTTCAATCCGGCTCAGGTAGGTGCGAAAGATGCCGCATTCGGCGGCCAGGGATTCCTGTGAGATATTTTTCACCCGCCGAAAATGCCTGACGTTGCTGGCAACCACGTGGTTCCATAGTGGCTTATCGACCGAGCGAGTTGCCGGGCGTAGCTGTCTGCGACCTTCTTCCACGATGACCAATTCCATCGCACCATCCTCCGGTTTTGAGATGTTTACAAGCTGCTCATCCGTCGCCCCGGCTTGACTTGAAGTGCGCCCGGACCAACTTTGTACGATTGAATGTAGCCGAGCTGATCGGGTAATTCAATCCCTCAAACAGGGTAGCTGTTACCTGGTTTGAGGTAGTCAACGCGGATAATCGACGCGAAGGTCAATCGGTGATCAGCTTGTGCGCTATCGCGTAGCGGGTCAGTTCGGCGCTGCTGTGCAGGTCGAGCTTGCGCATCAGATTGCGCCTGTGGGTGGCTGCGGTGGAGGTGGAAATGCCCAGGTGCTCGCCGATTTCTGCGGAGGTGCAACCCGCCGCTATCAGTTGAATGACCTGCTGCTCGCGCGCACCGATGGCGCTGGAGGGGCTGACCGGCTGTGGCGGCGCGTCCAGTACCTTGCCGAACCCCTGGATCAGGGCTTCGATGCGCAGCAGCAGGTCTGCACCTTCCATTCTGAGGTGCTTCTCCTGGCTGATGTCCTGCAGCGTGCCGACGGCTCGCAACGGCGCTGAATGCTCATCCCGCGCAACAACCCTGCCGTGCGAACGCACCCAGACCCAGTGGCCATCCGCATGGCGCAGGCGATATTCCACCCGGTGATACGGCACATCCCCATTATTGGTCGCGCGGATGGCGGCGCGTCGCATGGACGCATCGTCGGGATGCACCAATGCGTCGAGATCGCTGAGTTGCGTGCCAATGCCGCCCTCGGGCTGGCCCAGCATGGCGCAGGCCCTGTCGCTCAGATGCAGTTCGCCGCTGGGAATCTGCAGATCCCACAGACCCAGGTCGGCACCCATGAGCGCCAGTTCCAGGCGCTGCGCATCGCGTCTGCGCTCGGAGATGTCCACCATCGTGTGGTGGGAGAGCAGGGCTTCGCCGCTCGAACCGGTTGCCACATCCGAGTCGATCGAAAAGGGGCGTACCGATCCATCCTTGCAGAAAAACTCAAGTTCGATGTTCCTTGCGCTCCCGGTGTCAAGCAAGCGAGGAAACAGCACGTGAAAAACATGTGCACTTTCAGGCGTCATGAAATCTGCCAGGCGCTGTCCCACATACTGCTCCTGCGTGTAGCCCAGCAGCGCCAACTCGGTCTTGTTGGCCCGCACAATCACGCCGTCCCGGGAGAGTGAGTGGTAGCCGCAGGGCGCTTGATCGTAGAGGTCCAGAAACTGCTGCGTTCGACGTTTCACCTTTTCTTCCAGGTCCACGCGGTAGTGCTCGCGCTCCAACTCATGCGCCTTGCGTTCGCTGATGTCGCTCAGCGTCAGGCGCAGTTGCTGCGTGCCATCGGCCTCCTGCGCCACATTGCCCACCACTTGCGCCCATAGCTGCGTGCCGTCCGGCTTCACCATGCGCAACTCGGCTGTTTGTGCCTGGCCGCTGTTGAGCAGCGCCTTGCCCATCAGGTAGTAGATGTCCATGTCATCCCTGAAGACGACGCGGGAGAATGGCTGGTTTACGAGTGCGCTGCGCGACAAGCCGAGCAGGTTGCTGGCCGTGAGATTGGTTTGCAGGATCAGGCCCGCTTCGTTCAAGGTGAAATAGCCCACCGGGGCCAGGTCGTACAAATCAAAATAGCGCCGGTTTGCAGCGTAGAGTTCCGCTTGGCTGCGTTGCAGTTCCTCGTTTTGCATCTCCAGTTCGATCTGGTGCACGCGCAACTCATGCAGCGCCTGTGCGCTTGCGACAGACCCCGGTTTTTCCAGGCCGGGGGCCGGCGCTAGGGCACGCAAGGTCGCCTCGGCCTGGCTGCGCAATGCAAGCGCTGAGAAGGTCACTGCGACGCCCTCGCTTAGTGCGTCGGAGGGGTCCTGCTCAGGGTTCGCTGCCGCCATGGATCAAACGTTCCGTGGTGGCAACGGCATAGATCTCGCCATTTTCATTGCGCAAGGCGGTGGCCGTGATCGAGACCTCCAGCACCGAGCCGTCTTTGGCCAGGCGTTGGCTGCGATAGGGCTCGATGGTTTGTGCCCGGCCCAGCCGGTCCA
>TBL_comb47_HYPODRAFT_10000999_pt1 | contig 37317 bp, 33 predicted proteins | sample TroBogypolimnion_40_FD_10682 | JGI IMG/M metagenome (IMG submission 10682)
GCCGTCCCGCTTGACAATTCAAATCGGACCCGCTAAACCCCCTCCCATGACGAAACACTTATCGCGCCGTGGTTTTGTGAAATCTTCGTTGCTCGCTTCGGCGGCCATCCCCATGGGGCTTAACGCCCAAGACCCCGTCAAGAGCCCCGCGGTTCCAGCGGAAGCCGCTCCGCGAAGCGGCGAACCGATGCCCATGGGGCAGATTGCTGGCCAGCCCTTCAGCCGGGTGATGATGGGGGGCAACCTCATTGCCGGTTGGTCCCACTCCCGCGATCTCTCCTACGTCTCCACCCTGATGCGGCGCTATAACACGCCGGCCAAGATTCGCGAGACCCTCGAACTAGCCGAAAACCAGGGCATCACCGCCATGAATAGCTACGTGATGGACGACAACACCCAGATTTTCGAGCATTGGAAGGCGGGCGGGAAGATCAAGTGGTTCGCCCAAGCCACCATGGATTCCGGGAACGGTTTTTCCCAGATCCAGAAGGCGGTCGATCAAGGCGCCACGGGCGTCCATCTCAACGGCAACGCCACCGAAGACCTGATGAATCGGGGTGCGTTCGAGAAGATCGGCGAGAGTGTGCAGTTCATTCGCTCGCTCAAGCGCATCGCCGGGGTTGCCGCCCACGATCTGCGGGTCATCGTCGAGTGTGAAAAGGCTGGGATCGATGTCGACTTTTACCAGAAGACCTTCCATTCGCTCGATTATTACACCGCCCCCCGGCCGGGTGAGACCGGCGCGCTCGGTCCGCATGACAACTCCTGGTGCCAGGACCCGCAGGCGGTGATCGACGTGATGGCCAAGATCAAGAAGCCGTGGATTGCCTTCAAGGTGCTGGCAGCCGGCGCGATTCAGCCGCGCGCCGCCTTCCCCTTCGCTTTCAATAGTGGGGCGGATTTCGCCTTGGTGGGCATGTTCGACTGGCAAATCGTCGAGGACACCAAACTGGCGAAACGGGTCATCAATGTGGTCGCCGGGGCGAACTCCAAGCGCACCCGGCCGTGGTGTTGAGGTTCAGCGCTGCAACCAGACCTCGCTGCTCTGCCAATCCCCGCCAAACACCAGGTCGGGATGCTCGTCGCCATCGATGTCATAAACCGCGCCGCCGGCCTCAACCGTCAGAAAATCAGGCTCGATCACCGAGCGGTCCCACCTCCTGGCGGTTCGCCGATACTACTACCACCCCTTCAAAAGCAGCGAGTCCGGCGCCGGTTTCTCAAACGGCCCCGCTCCCGGGCTCTTCTTGTTCCGTTTCTTGCCTGAAAAGTCCGTATCTATTTTCAAGACCGAGCCGTCCGGGTTTTCATAAGCCAGCCCTGGAACCCGGGCTTTGCCGAGCTTGGCGGTAGTGACCAGCGTTGTGCGGGCCAGCTTGAACTCCGGGCCGAGCGTGAGCCGGAGCACCAAATTGTCGCCCTCGGCGGACAGTTTTACTTCAGGAATTTCCGCCGCCCCCACCGTGACACCGGTCTCCAGGCCATAGGGTTGGGCCCCGTTGTAAAACACGTTGCCGCCGGTCCGCAAAGGGAACTCGCGGAAGTCATACACCCACAGGCCGAAACCGCCGCCCCATGCCGGGTCCTTGGAAGACTTAGCGGGGCCGGCCACTGCGCCGCCCCAGCCGACAAAGACGTTGTTCAGGAAACGGTGGTCTCCGCCTTTGATGCTGGCCAACCCAGCCACCCGGGTGGAATGCGCCGGATGGTAGGGCGTCTGGCGGTTGGGTTCCGGACGGCTGGCAATCTTGCCGGTAAACAGGTTGTGCGCGAAGGTGCCTCCCTCGGACATGTCCCGCACGTTCATGGCGGACAGAAAGAGGTTGTTGTCCACCACGAACGGTCCGTGGTCGACCTCCAGGAAGAGGTCGTCGCTGGCGTTTTCGTGAAAGAGATTCCCCGACACCCGGGTTCCTTGCGCCATCCAATCCAGCCAAAGCCCGCGACAGGTTCGGTAAATGTGGTTGCCGCGGATGAGCGTGTCGATCGCGGCGTGAAACTTGATGCCGGCCATTTCTGCTCCCGAAAACAGACCTCGGATATGGATATCGTGAATACTGTTCCCCGTGACGGTGCTGAAGGCAGCCCCNAGGCTCCCAACGATCCCCGCTTGTTCACAGTGGGAGATCGTGTTGTTCCGCACCACGTGATGACCGATTGTTCCCCGTTTCCAGCCGTGTCGCAGCGCGCGGTCGATGGTCTTGACGTAACCCTTCCGCCGTGTTCGCCGAGGTGTTATCCCACTGGTCCCCGTATTTCCCCAGCGCGATGCCCGAGCAGGTCGAGTGGCTGACCGTGTTGCTCTCGATGACCCACCCCTGGCTCCAGTGCGTTCCGATCACCCCGATCTGTTCTGCGGTCGGCGGCGCCCACGGGGTGGCGGCATCGCGCATCGTGAAACCCCGCACCGTGATGAAATTCCGGCCCGGCTGGTCCGGATAGAATACCGTCTGACGCACGTTGATCTCCACCCGTTGCTCGTTGGGGTTGGCCCCCTTGAACTGCGCCCAGATGGTGGTGCTCGAATCGTCGGCTTTGGCAAACCACAGTGGCTGGTCCAGCGACTGCACGCCAGTCGGTGCCAGGACCTGGTCGAGGCTGGCCGCCTCGGTGAGCCACTCGCCGTTCAGATAGACGGCCCCCGTGTGATGCTCTCGGCCCTTCGGATCGAACCAATCGCCGTGGATCAGGTCGCCGAACGGATTGAAGCTCCCGAAAAACGAATTGGGCAACGTGACTTTCCAGGTGTCCTCCTGGACCTTTACCCAATTGGTAATGACCTCGGACCCTTTGATCTCGACCTGTTCCCCCGGGGCTGCCTGATAAACGATGCGCTGGCGGTCCGAATTGCCGCCCCTGGGCGGATTAATGCGCTCGCGGTACACCCCGCCATGCACGGTGATCACATCCCCCGGCTGCGCCAGGTCGGCCGCGCGTTGGATCGTCCGTAACGGGGATAGCTTGGTGCCCGAGTCGACGTCCGCGCCGGTCGTGGCGACGTGAAACTCCCGGGGCAAGGGATGGGCGGTAAGGGCCGCGATGGCCAGCAGTGCGGCAGTGAGGATGCTCATGGTCGGAGGGTATTCAATACAAAATGGCCCGCCACGCGATGGCTGCGGGCAATCGCCTGCGAAATGTAACCTTTGGCCCGTTGCACCGCCTGCGCCAGCGGGAGGCCGCGCGCCAGGTGCCCCGTCACGGCCGCGGAATACGTGCAACCGGTGCCGTGCGTGTGCACCCCGCGCACAAACGGAGCGGATAATAGGAGTTCATCCCGGCCGTCGTAAAAGATGTCCACCGCTTCCCGGTAACCCCGGAGATGCCCGCCCTTGACCAACGCCGCGCAGCCCAAACGCTGGTACAGCACCCGGGCGGCCTGGCGCAGATCCTCGACCGACTCGAGCGGCGAACCCACCAGGACCTGCGCCTCCTCTAGATTGGGCGTCACCAGCGTCGCCAGCGGCAGAAGTCTCCCCAGCAATACCCGAACGGCCTCCGGTTTCAGCAAGCGGACCCCGCTCGTCGAGACCATGACAGGGTCCACCACCAACGGGAGTTGGGGCTGTCCTTCCAGGAACTTAGCCACTTCCGCGATGATGGCCGCCGAGTAGAGCATCCCGGTCTTCACCGCTTTGGGTGGGAGTTCCGCGAAGACAGCCTCCAACTGCCGGCGCACTATCGTAGTACTGGCGGCTTGGAGGGCCAAGACCTTTCGGGGGTTTTGGGCGGTCAGGCAGGTGATCGCGCTCACACCATGCACCCCCAGCGACGCGAAGGTCTTCAGGTCCGCCTGGATACCCGCCCCCCCGCCGCTGTCGGAACCGGCGATGGTCAAGGCGATTGGAAGTTGTGCGCGCTCGGGCATGCTGGGCTGCGGCCGGCAGTCTTACGCGGACTCCAACCGACGCAGTAACTGGTGCAGGAAGGCCACGTTGTCCCACTGGACATAGCGCATGGTTCCACCCATGCGCGCGAAGCTCTTGCAGAAACGCAGGTAGTAGGCCGGGTTGTCCTTGGGCGGCTCGCCCTGCGACCAGTCCCAATGCCCGCCGTCCTGGATGTCTACCACGTAAATCCGGTGGTCGTGCAGGATCGGCCGTCCGGCCTGCACCCGCAGGTTGTTGACGCAACTGACGCTCTTCTCAAACACCTGGGGCGCCATGATGGCGGACCCGACCGCCAGGAGAACTCCGCCATCGAGCTGTTCGACTGAGCCGCAAAGAAGGCGGAAGTCCGCCCCCGCCGCGCGTCCGATGGCCGCGCCGTTGAACAGGGGATGGTTGGTAATGATGTCGTAACCGATCCCCGGATGCACGGTCAAAGGGACATTGGACCGGAACGCCCCGGCCAGGATCGAGGACTGTTTCCACGGGTGCTGAACCGCGACCCGACCCGCTGGAAGTTGGTGAACCAGCATGGCCTGGAGCAACTCGGCCCGTGCCGGCGCCAGCGGATGGCTTGGCTCCTGGCGCAGCCGATCTTCCAACGAGGCAGGCTCGGGCAGACTCACCCCGTCTTCGCAGATAAATCGCCCCAGGCTGCGGCCGTAGCCTTCATTCCGCAGGGCGCCGGCCAGCAGCGCCAGGTGAATGCACCGGCCCGTTTCGTCCCAGGTCCCGAACGTGCCGGTGGCCGTATTTTTCCTCACGCTCTCTTCTGTCCGCCCGAGGTAGGAAAGTTCCCAGTCGTGGATCGTGCCGGCGCCGTTGGTGGCCAGATGGCTGAGCCAGCCGCGTTCGATCAAGCGGTTGGCGATGAGCAGCCCTCCGTTCTTAATCAGGTGGGCCCCGTACATGAGAATCACGGCCGCGCCCCGTTCCCGGGCGGCCCGGAGATCCTGGACGCAGGCATCGAGCGTTCCCGTCAACTTCCGCAGGGCAGGGGGGCGGGGTCGCGTCCGGGTCGCGCAACAGCTTCTCGATCGGACTCAGGCTGTCACGCGACGCCAACGGCCACACGCGGATACGGCGCGAGTCGATCGCTTCAGGTGGAGGGCGCATCACGTCGGCACAGGGCGCGTTGGGGGGGCCTCAAACGTCGCAGATCTCGACGCACCGCCGCAGCGAAGCCAGCGCGTCGGGTTGCTTGGGCAGAAACTCCTGGCTCACGAAGCCCTTGTAGCCCGTGGCCAGGATCGCCTTCATCACCGCCGGATAGTTTATCTCCTGCGTGCCGTCGATCTCGTTGCGTCCGGGTACGCCGCCCGTGTGGTAGTGGCCGATGTACTGGTGGTAGTCACGGATGTTCTGGACCAGGTCCCCCTCCATGATCTGCATGTGGTAGATGTCGTAAAGCAGTTTGAGCCGCTCGGAGCCCACGCGCCTGCAGACCTCCGCGCCCCAGGCCGTGTGGTCGCACATATAATCCTTGTGGTCCTTCTTGCTGTTGAGCAACTCCATGACCACGGTAACCTTGTATTTCTCGGCGGTGGGCATGAGGCGCTTGAGACCGGTGACGCAGTTCTCGAGCCCTTCCTCGTCCTTCATGCCGCCGCGGATCCCGGAAAACGTGATGATGTTGGGAAAGCCGTTTTCCGCCACTTTCGGTATCATCTCCTCGAACTTGGGGAGCAGCTTGTCGTGGTGGTCCAGCCGGTTCCAGCCATAGTTGATGCTGTCTGGCCCGTTGCTCATCGCGCAAGTCAGGCCCGCCTTCTTCGCCGCCGGCCATTGGTCGGGACCAAGCAGTTCGACCGATTCCAACCCCAGCTTGGCGCATTCCTGGCAAAAGTCCTCGAAGCTCATCTTGGCCGTCTTGCCGTTGAAGAGCTTGCTGTAGCACCAGGCGCAAACCGAATGGTGAATGTTGCCCTTGAGCTTGGTGTCGGCCGAGGTTTCAGCCGCGCCCAGGGGCGCCGGCAAGACAGCGGTGGCGGCCAGTGCGGCCGTGCCACTCGTGATCGTGCGGAGTGCGGAGCGACGTGACATGCTTTGCTTCATGGGCCCAAATCTATACCCCCATGGGTCCGGGATGCACGTTTTTTCGCTGGCCTGTTCGCGAGCCGATGCGGGGGAGCGCCGGGCGGTTCCATCCGGCTTGGACGGAGGGTCGTCCGAGGCTCGCGATCGAGTTTTCCCAGTTCGCTCCGACCGGCTTTTCTGAACCGGTCTCTATGCCCCGTACTCGACGCTTTACGAGATCCTCCTCCCGTGATAATACTTTTGCTTGTTGAAAGTGAGCACGAACAGTAATTCTCCCTCAGCGCGGAGTGCCGATAGCCGGCCCCGTGGCTGAAAACCAATGCCCTATCATCATCCGCCATCCTCCGTAGAGTTTGCCCCATGAAAATGACCTATCTTCCCAGCCGCCTCGTCGAGGCTGCGCTCAAAACTCAATTCTCCGCCCGCCTCAAGTCCACCCTCATCTGGAGCTGTCTTGGGTTGCTCGCCGCCCTGTCAGAGAACCCCTCGGCGCGGGGTGCGGACGCCGCCGCCACGAACGCGGGCGGGAAGACCGCGGAAGCCGTGACGCCCGCACCAGGGCGGGAAACGCGCGCCACGCTGATCGAGGCCGGAACGGGGGCGCGCAAGACCTTGCGCCTGCATTCCAAAGCCGGCGATAAGCGGACTGCCACCGTGAACCTCAAAATGGGCATGGATATGCAAATCGGCGGCGGGGACGGCCAGGTGATGAAGATGCCCGCCATGAAAACGGTGATGAACGCCACCGTCAAGAGCGTCTCGCCCCAGGGTGACCTGGCCTACGAGACGGTGATCACCGACGCCAGCGTGGCCGATGAGTCCGACGCCATGCCCCAGATGGTCGAGGCCATGAAGGCCACGATCGAGGGCCTTAAAGGACTATCCGTGACCGGCACTGTATCCAAGCGCGGCCTGAACTTGGGAACCGAGGTCAAGACCCCGGCCGACACCAATCCCCAGCTTCGCCAGGCGCTCGAACAAATGAAGGATGCCTTGTCCAACCTCGGCGTGGTGCTGCCAGAGGAGCCGATTGGTCTGGGCGCCAAATGGGAGGTCAAACAGACCATCAAATCGCAGGGCATGACCTTGGACCAAACGACCACCTACGAGCTCATTTCCCTCGACGGTGACCGGCTCACCGCCAAGACCACGCTGGCCCAAGTTGCCGCCAACCAGCAGATCCAGAACCCAGCCATCCCAGGCGCAACGATCGATCTGATCAAGCTCGCCAGCAAGGGCACCGGAGAAGTCGTGCTGGACCTCGGCTTCTTCGTCCCCGTGCGCGCCACCCTCAACCTGCACAATGAGAGCAACATGTCCATCGACACCGGCGGCCAGAAGATCGATATGTCCATGAAAATGGACACCGATGTCCGCATGGAAACCAAATAAGCGCAGGCTCGGCGCCGCTCTTGCGTCATGCATGAAGGTGCGGTGAAATTGAGGCAGGCGTCCATTTACGCCATTCTCCTCGCGCCCAACGAACGGCCTGGGTTGGAAGCCGGGCGCGTACGCTTTCCCCGATCGGGGGGCATTGGCACGGCCACTGAGGCGGGCCGTTAAGCCACGCGCAACACCTATCAAATGCTCGTGTCGCCTCTACCGCCGGAAGTGAAGCAAGGGTCATTCACAAAGGGTCGAGGCTACATGTTTGGCGGTAGCACCCGTAAACCTTGGCGTGACTTCGATCTTTGCAAGCAGCTTGACCTTGTCCCGGAGGACTATCCGGCCACCGGTTTCGAGTCCGCGGCTGGGGTTTCGGTTCAGAACGAACACTTCCACAGACGCTATCCAGAACCCGAGGACCGAACGATGATGACAAAGGCAATCAAAGAGCAAGCCCGGCCCCTGGGCCAGCGGCTCACCCGAGGCCGGTGGGCTGGGACAGGAAGCCGATAAAGCGGCGGAGCCAGTGGGAAGAGGATTGTTCGGTGCGGACGGAGAGGTGTTGGAGAGCGCTAGTCTCTCGGATTAAGTTAATTGCGTCGATAGTGTGCCTATTTGGATCAACAAACGGATGGTGAGTATAGCGGGGCGGGATCACGGTTATTTCAGGGTTGACATCTCGGTGATGTTCTGCGTAAAATCCATGGCGTGAAGGACTTGTGTAGAGATTTCAAGTCTCTGGATCAACGAACCAACCGTCCGTTGAATCAGTAGTTGAGCCAATCGACACACCATTATGATACGAGCACTTTTTCTTACATTGACGTTAGCTTGCGGCCTACCTTGCATGGCGGCGTCCGGCCGCCACTTCTTTCGCACACTAGGCAGCTTTGCGTTCCATGATTCCACGAATCAGATCACTATCGCTGCGACCAAGAGCGGCGACAAAAAGCCGTCGCTTGTTGTTTCGTGGCACGTTGGCGATTCCACGTCATCTGCTACCGTGTCGCAGATTGGAGACGGATGGTTCGCCTTCGTCGAGGATATGACTCACGTTTGGGTATTTGATGGCGAGGCGTTGAGATTATTGCATTGCACCGACAAGAGACTCACGGACTCATCATCAGCCGAGATTGACAAGACGTGCCCAAAAGATGTTCGAGCCGCTTTGCCAGAGAGTTATCGCAAGAAGCATGATTTATGAGACCGTGGCCCAACCAAGCGCCTGCACCTAACCGCCGCCGGCCCTTTCCCTTCGGCAGTCTTACGGGGTTCGATCACCATGACTGTGCTCCAGCCGCTTTCCCGGCGGCGATAGGTGAGCCGCCGCGTTCGGCATGAACCCGCGCCACATTGAGCGAGACGGCTACCACGTCTTTGATTGGCCACACCCTGGGGATTTTCCATTGCCCAGCTCTGGGGCGGTTCCCGGAGCTTGTCCTTGGCCGCTACCTCGTGAACACCTCGTACGATAGTGGGTTCCTCACATTGTCGGATTCTGAGCGAAGGGATGGATGGCGCATGGTTGGACGGTTCACGCACAGCCCCAAATCCGCAGCACCGACCAGATACCGCATGACCAGTTTGACGAGTGGATGGTATTTGATAAACCAGTCCAGGTCCGGGAGTTTGACACGATGGTCAACTTCGGCGGTTTCACTCCCATTGATTTCGGTTGGGAGGAGAAGCGCGAGCGTTTTGGGAACAGGTCGTCCGATTGAGCCCGTTGCACGTCGTCGCGGAGAACTACGGCGTTTACTTGTTGAGCAGAGACGAGGAGTTGGTTCGCAGGATAGCCAACGCCGAACTATGCGCTGCACCGAACGGCTGCCCGGGGAGCCCGGGCGATGCGAGAGTCAGGGAGGAGCCGCCATCGGTGAGCTAAACGTTCGGCGCGATGAGCATGAACCTCTCGGTATCCAGTGCGATAGCCGCGGCTGGGTTCCCGGATATGCCCCAAAATGCCATGGCCAAGACCGAAATCGATCACGGTGCGCCCGTGGCGCAAATCTGTGTCTTGATGACGCACCTAGCTGAATAGTCACTCCATCACGTAATACCCGCTTTCCTCGTCCGCCCTCGCCAAATTCCAGTTCCCCCAGCTTCGACCACACCAGAAACCGCAGGTAGGCGTAGATGCATGCGTACGCCAGGTCCTTTTTTCCGGCCGCTGAAAACTGTTTCGCGCTGTGTCCGGTCAACGCGTACGTCCCCTCCGCGGCTGCCGCCACCTGGAGGTCCACCAACTGCTCCCGGCCGGCGACTCACCCGCAACACCGCCAGCGCCCTGGCTACGAGGGGGTTTTCTCCTGTGGCGCCTGGGCTTTCTTGGGATTCCATTTCGCTGGCGGCTGGATCGGCAGCGTCTTGCGCCAACCCAGCAACTGGGTTTTCAAATCCTCAACTATCTTCGGTTGCTGCGCGGCGAGGCTCCTCGTCTCACCGGGGTCGTCGGCCAGATCGTAGAGTTGGGCGGCGCTGCCGTCTTCCATCAACAGTAGTTTCCAATCGCCCACGCGCATCGCCAGGTCGGGCCACGCCCCGTTCAAGTCGCCGGGACGGTCGGGAGGCCGCACCCAAAAGAGCGGCTTGGCGCGGGTTTGCCGCGCCCGGCCGAGCCACGTGGCGCTCAGGTCTTCACCGTCGGATTCAGAACTCGAGGGGGTCGCGACGCCCGCCAACCGTGCCAGCGAGGGGAGCAGGTCAACGGCGGCGACAACCGTGGAACGGTTTACCGTGCCGCAGGCCGCCGGTTCCAGCAGGCCCGGCCCCCAAACGATAAACGGCTCGCGGACCCCGCCTTCATAGAGATTCCCCTTGTGTCCGCGAAACGGTCCCGCCGACCCCGCGCCCGGTTCCGGGCCGTTGTCGCTGGCCACGATAATCAAGGTGTTGGTCCGCAGGGCAGGGCGGCTGCGGATGTAATCAAACAGCGGCGCGAGCTGGTCGTCGGTTGCCTTGACGACTCCCAGGTAGAGTTGCTTCTTGCTGCCGTCCCCGCGCAACGCTTTCGGCGGAAAGAACGGCGAGTGAACATCATCCGGCCAGACGTCGACGTAGAACGGTTTACCCGCTTGTTCGGCCTCCTTGATGAAGTCGAGCGCGTGCGCCACGAACGCGCTGGTGACCTTGGAGCGATCCAGCCAGGTGATGTCGCCTCGGCCCAGCTTATCGCTGTTGAGCGAGTATTTGGTGGGCGGTTTGCCGTCGAAGGCATCGAGCAGCGGCAGGATGCGGTCCCCCAATCCCTCGAATTGCGTCAGGGTTCGATGGTAACCGTATTCGCTGATGAGCGGCGCCTCGCCGACGTCGCGCTGGCCGCCCATGTGCCACTTGCCGAAGTGACCGGTGGCGTAGCCGGCCTGCTGCAACGTGCGGGCGAGAGTAGGCGCGCGAGGGTCCAGCCATTGGGCCATGCCCCGGGCTTGGTTCAGGTGGTGGTTATCGAGATAGGAAGTCATGCACCAGCGCGCCGGGAATTGGCCGGTGATGAGCGCCGTGCGGGAGGGAGAGCAGATGGGGGATGCCACGTAGAACTGGGTGAACCGGATGCCTTCCTTTGCCAGCGTGTCCAGATGGACGGTCTGGATACGGGTCTCCCCGTAACACGACAGGTCCGCGTAACCCATGTCATCAATGAGCACGAAGAGGATATTGGGGCGTGAACTGGCCCAAGTGGCGACGGGCAGTAGGCCAAGGGCCAGCCATAAAAGGAATCGCTTCATAAACTGATCATCCGACCTGAGAAACATGGCATCGATCCTGGCGGCTCCGACGGACCAGCGAGCGAGTGGCGGTCAGGGGAGGCGCCATCCGGGAGCGTTGGGGGCGCTTTATTGAGTATAATGCATGAGTCCTTGCAGCCCGCCCTCGCGCCCAAACCCGCTCTCCTTGTAGCCGCCGAAGGGGCTCGTGGGATCAAATTTGTTGAAGGTGTTCGCCCAAACCACCCCGGCGCGGAGTTGGCTGACGAGCTTGAAGATCTTGCTCCCTTTGTCGGTCCAGACGCCGGCGCTCAGCCCGTAGGGGGTGTTGTTCGCGCGCTCGATGGCCTCCTCGGGCGTGCGGAAAGTCATCACCGCCAACACCGGGCCGAAGATCTCCTCCTGCGCCACCCGGTGCGAGGCGGTCACGCCGGTCAGAAAGGTGGGCGGATACCAAAACCCGCGCTCCGGCAGCGGACACCGCGATTGGACCAACTCCGCCCCCTCGGCCACCCCGCATTTCACCAACTCGCGGATCTTCTCAAGCTGCGGCCGGTTATTGATGGCGCCGATGTCCGTATTCTTGTCCAGCGGGTTACCCAACCGCAGCGTCTGGAGGCGGTCGCGAAGCTTGCGCACGACCACAGGGAAAACGTTTTCCTGGACCAATAACCGCGAGCCCGCGCAACAGACATGCCCCTGGTTGAAGTAGATTCCGGCGATGATACCTTCGATGGCCTGGTCGAGCGGCGCATCGTCAAAGACGATATTGGCCGCCTTGCCGCCGAGTTCCAGCGTGAGCCTCTTGCCGGTCCCCGCCACCAGTTGCGCCAGTTGTTTGCCGATTTCGGTGGACCCGGTGAAGGCGATCTTGTTGACGTCGGGGTGCTTCACGATCGCGGTCCCCGTTTCCCCGACACCGGTGACGACGTTGACGACGCCGTCCGGCAAACCGGCCTTCTGGAAGATAGCCGCCAGGCGCAGCAAAGTGACGCTGGTGGTCTTGGAAGGCTTGATGACCACGGTGTTGCCACAGGCCAGGGCCGGGGCGATTTTCCAGGCCGCCATCAGCAACGGGAAATTCCACGGAATGATCTGTCCGACCACGCCCAGCGGACGCGGGGTCCGCCCGGGAAACGCGTACTGCAGCTTATCCGCCCACCCGGCGTGGTAAAAGAAATGCGCCGCCACCAACGGCAGGTCGATGTCGCGCGTCTCCTTGATCGGCTTGCCGCCGTCCATGGTCTCGAGCACCGCCAATTCCCGCGACTGTTCCTGGATGAGGCGGGCAATGCGATAGAGGTACTTTCCCCGTTCTCGGCCGGACAGCTTACCCCACGACCCTTCATAAGCCTGCCGCGCCGATTTCACCGCCAAATCGACATCGCGTTCGCCGCCCAGCGCGATCTCCGTCAACTTCTCCTCCGTCGCCGGGTTGATGGTGTCGAAGTATTTGCCACCGGAGGGAGCGACGAACTGGCCGTCGATGAACAACCCCTGCCGGGGCTCCAGTTTAACGTAATCGAATGTTTCGGGCGCGGGGGCGTAATCCCAGCGGTTGCCAAAATTGAGCCGGCGCTCTTTGAGCGGAACGACCGGCCGGCTCGGCGACGCCTGCGCGGCCTTCACCACAATGCGCTTGGTTTTCATGGCAGGGAAAAGTAATCCGCCCCCTGGTACCGTCCGTCAATGGCTCGGGCGATCTGCATGAGGACGTCGTTGAGGAGCGTGCTGGCCCCGAACCGGAACCGCTCCGGCGTCAACCAGTCGTCCCCCAGGGTCTCTTTAACCATCACCAGGTAGGCCAGCGCCTGCTTTGACGTGCGGATGCCGCCGGCCGGTTTCATCCCGATGCGGATGCCCGTCTGGAAGAAGAAATCCCGGATCGCCTCCAGCATCACCAGGGTCACCGGCATCGTGGCGGCGGGCTGGACCTTGCCCGTGCTGGTCTTGATGAAGTCCGCCCCGGCCTCCATGGCGATCCCGCTCGCCAGGCGCACGTTATCGTAGGTAACCAATTCACCGGTTTCGAGGATCACCTTGAGATGGGCGGCGCCGCAGGCCGCCTTGACGGCGGCAATCTCGTCAAACACCAAGGCGTGATCGCCCGTGAGAAACGCGTTGCGGTTGATGACCATATCGATCTCGTCCGCGCCGTCGCCCTGCGCGCGCCGCACCTCTTCCAGCCGCGTTCGCAACGGATACTGGCCGCTGGGGAACCCGGTCGCCACCGAGGCGATCTTCACCGGCGAACCCTCGCCTAGAAACCGCCGCGCACATCGGACCATATTGGGGAAGACGCAGACCGCCCCGCAGGGCGGCACCTCGTGTCGCGGATCGGCGGGACGCAGCGCTTTCCGGCATAGGTAAGCCACCTTGCCTGGTGTGTCCTTGCCTTCGAGTGTCGTCAGGTCGGTCATCGACACCACCAGCTTCAAACCGGTCAACTTGGCGGAGCTTTTGAGACTCCGTTTGGCAAAAGACGCCGCCCGCTCTTCCACCATGACCTGGTCGACCGACTGTCCGGTAGCCATCAGCCGACCCGCACCTCCGGGCGCTTTCGCCCCCCAGGCGGCTCGGGGGTTATTCGATTGGACCAAAGCGTTCATGCGCGGGTCTCAATCTGCGGTGACGGCTGGCTGGAGTCAACCACGGAGGCCCTCAGGCTGCGATTAAACCCAGTGGGCAAACCGAGCCTCACAGACCCGGAGGCAGGGGCCGGGCTCCGCCGGATCCCCGGGCCGGCAGCTACCCTCCATCCGCGGTGGCTTAGCGCCTCATTTGAACAACTCTGCGAAGAACTGCTTCATCGCCTCCCAGGAGCGCCGGTCCGCTCGTTCGTTGTACGCCGCCCCGCGCGAGTTGTCATTGCCGGCATTCCAATCCGTGAAGGAATGAACCGCGCCGCCATACGCGACCAGTTGCCAATCCACCCCGGCCTGGCGCATCTCCTCCTCGAAGGCGGCTACCTCCTTGGCCGGCACGTTCGGGTCGTCCGCGCCGTGCAGCACCAGCACCTTGCCCCTTGATCTTTCGGGCATCTTCGGGCGTGGGGCTGCTCAGACCACCGTGGAAACTGACCACGCCCGCCACCTCGGCGCCGCTGCGCGCCAACTCGAGCACGGTGGTCCCGCCAAAGCAGTAGCCGATGGCCGCGATGCGCTGAGGGTCGGTCAGTTCGTGTCTGGCCAGCACGTCCAGACCCGCCAGGACGCGGGCTCGCAGCAGGGCCCGGTCGTTCTTGTATTTTCCAGCCTCCGCCCCGGCTGCGCTGGGGGCTTGCGGCCGCACGCCCTTCCCGTAGATGTCCGCCGCCAGGACATTGTAGCCAAGCCGCGCCAGCAGCTCGGCCCGTTTCTTCTCGTAATCCCCCAGTCCTTTCCATTGGTGAACCACCAGCACGGCGGGGCGTTTCCCTTGCTGGGAGTCATCATAAACTGAATAACCCTCCAGCACCGTGTCGCCCTGTCGGTATTCCACCGCTCGGGAGACGATTGCGCTGCGGGCACTCAAAGCCCCCAGCATGACCAGGACTAGAACCACATGGTGTCGCATAGTGGATCTGTACGCCACCGCCTTTGAATTTCAACTCGGATTTCAAATTGATTCGTGAACGCTCGCGCGCGAGTAGCGGCGGGCCTTGCTGAAGTGGAGGTGATGTAAATCGAGATTCATTTTTGACAAGGCATCAGGCCATGGTATTTTTACCTTCAGACCACTGGCACTCAATTTTGAGAGAAGCAAAGAACCGGTGCCTTTGCCGGCTACCGCTGGTGCTAACAACTTATGAACAATGAACTTGCCAAAACCATTTCGACTACCGCGGTCTGGCTTAGCATCGCCTGCATTCTCACTTTCGGCATCTTCAAGATGAACGTTAACGGCTACATGGTGGTGTTTCTCGTCGAGTTCTGCCTGCCAGCCTTTATCGTCGGTGCTGCGGTGAAAGCTACCAGTGAAATCTGGAAGCCCCACCCGATGGCGCTGCCACCCCAGGGCACTCCGCCTGCCCTCGGAGTCGCGAACCCTGCCGGCGGGAAGTAAGCCTCTGTCGACGGCTCTTTTAGGTTCAAAATACACGAGTCCGGACCGATACTGACGGGTCACGGAGCGTTTGGCCTTAGCCCCTTCGGCAGCATCACCGACGGTTGCCCGATCCGCGGTCCGCTCTGGCACGGCGCCTGCTCGCATTGACAGCACCTCCGGGCGGGTGCAGGATTCCAGTATGGCTGCCGTTCCTTGTCAGAATGTGGATTCGGGCCCGGGGGTGAAGGTCTGCCCTCTGTGCGCCGAACTCATCAAAGCGGCGGCGAAGGTGTGTCCCTTCTGCCGCGCCTCGCAGACTCGGTGGGCCCATTGGGGACCGTCCCTCGGGGTGGGTTTTTCAGTCCTCACCATGCTCGCCTTGGTCGGTTTGGTTTGCGTTTGGGCCTTCCCCGACATACTCCATCTGGAAGGACGCGAATTCGCCCCGCACCGGGCGGAACTGGCCGTGGCTCGAACGTCTTTGGAACGCGACCCAACGAAACCTGGCCTCTGGCTTAATGGCTACGTCACCAATAGCGGGACCTACCCGTGGCGGGTGCTGGAATTGGAGGTGCGGTTGATGGAAGGGGAGGGCAAGCTCGCGGACGTGCGCCAGCCGAGGATTTCGGACCCATTCGTGGTCCAACCCCACCAGGAGCGGGCCTTTCGTGTCGGCCTGGACAGGGTTCGGTTCACCAATCTCAACGCCTCAGCCAAGGTTCGCGTGCTCGCGGCCAGCGATGCCAACCACCCCCCGAAAAACGAATAGCCACCTTCCTTGAAATGGCCTCGTACCCCGATGACAACTTGGACCCCACGCGCACCCGGACCTGTCCGTATTGCGCAGAGGTGATTCCATACGCAGCCAGGGTGTGCCCGCGATGCCGGCAGTGGCTGACGCTCCGCTGCCTCCGCAACCCGGCGATTAGTGTCTGGGTTTACGGTCTTCCGCACCTGGTGCTTTACGCCCTCTTAACCGTGTTGCTGTTGAGAGCTGTGGACCGATTTGAGAACCCCAGGCCCGATTACACCGCCTTCATCAACTCGGTTCGAGTGGTTGAATCACGGATGGACTGGGGACAGACCACCAACGGTCCGCGCATCTATATCACCGGTATTCTCACCAACCAAAGCGCGGTCGCCTGGCGGGAAATTGAATTGGAGTGCCGGTGGCTCGATCGCCAGGGCCGATTGGTGGATGCCTTCCATCACCATGTGGCCCTGACGATTCAGCCCCATGATGACGCTGCGTTCCACACGACCGAGAGTCCCACCCGTGCAACCAACGACTATGCTACGTTTCGTCTTTCCGTGAGCATGGCCCGGAATACCAAGGGCTACTTTTGGTGACCTTCTCGGTCGAGCGCTTCTTTCTCGGCGACTCCACCGCGTGCTCAAAAGCGACCTCGAAGTAGTTGACGCCACGTGGGCTGGGGCTATAGGCTAAGGTGTAATAGCCTTCGTAGGAGTCGGAAGCGTCCGGCATTCGCGGGGCATCACCCTATGCAAACGATTTTGCCATCCGAGTTCAAGCGCCAGATGGTTCTGATGCTTGACGGTTCGCCCTATGTCGTCGAGGACATGCACACCAGCGGCACCGCGCAGACGCGGCACAGGCTCCACACCCGCCTGCGCCACCTCACGACCGGGCGCCTGATTGATCGGGTCTTCGCCGAAAACGAGCGCGTGCCGGTGGCGCCATTGGAAACGCGCCGCGTCACCTACAGCTACGCCAAGGCCGATGGCCAGGTTTTCATTGATATCGAGACGTTCGATGAGTTCGAGTTCAGCAACGAGCAACTCGGCGAACGTCGCTGGTTTCTCAAGGAGAACGAGGAATATAAAGCCCTGCGGCTCGATGGCAAGTTGCTCGACATGGTCTTGCCGCCCCAAATCCCGCTTAAAGTGGTGAACACCGCCCCCCCCGTTCGCACTGGGTTGAACTCGGCCTGGAAGGAGGCGAAGCTCGAAACGGGCCTCCAGATCATGGTGCCGCTCTTCATCGCCAACGGCGAGATCATCCGCGTTGACACCGCCGAAAAAAAATACCTCGGACGGGAAACCTCTGGAAACAACACGTTTGGTTAGCCGCGGCACTGGTCCCTCGTGGGCTCGCGGCTGTTCAAAAAGGCTTGATTTTCCAGTCGGTTTTGCTTATGATTAACTCGTAGCACACGGTCAATCCTCCAACTGGGAGATGAGAGCTATGGAACATGCGCACAAAATCGACCTTCCCCTGGCTCACGAATTGGATGTGAGCGAAACCACCCAGTTCCTACTCCACGAACTAGGGTGTGACAGTTGGTATGTGGTTTGCCACCAGGAGCATCTGTTCGTGTACCGTCTCGCAAAGGGCGGCGTGGATCGTTACGCGGTCAGTTTCCAGTGCACGCCTCCGGTGGAAAAGGCGATCTATCATGGCAGCAAAACGTGGGCCTTCTCGATTATCCCCCTGCACGGGGTGGAGGATGTCCCGGAAGCCAAGGTGAGGGAGATCAAGGCAGGACTGGCGGGCTTGGCCAGAGCGGTGGCCTAAGGGCGGGTTCTGGCGGGCGCGAGGGTTCCTTGCCGAGGACCGGTAACTTCATTTTCCCTGGCTGCCTTCCGGCAGCCGTTTCTGCAAGACTCGGATTTGCTCCCGCAGGGCTTCGGGGTTGGGGGTCGCCTGATGACTAATGACCAGGTTGAGCAGGGCGATGGCTTGGNCGCAACCGGCCCTCTCGCTCTTCGATGCGGGCCAGGCGCACAGCAATCTGACCCAGCGGCAGGACGTCGGGCTTCGGCTTGGCCGGTTCGGTTTCCATCCACCGCTTCAGGGCCGCCCGCCAGTTATTGCGGGCGCGCAGGCTGTCATGGTAGTTCTCGTCGTACAGACGCCCCAATTCGAGCAGGATTTCGTAGCTGGAGGGGTTGGCCGCCAGTCCCTCGCGCAAGAACTGCTCGGCCTCCTTGGCCTTTCCGAGGTCCCGTCGCAGCCAATAAGCCGCCGTGGTGTAGGTTTCCACGCGCTGCGGATCGAGGTCGGCGGAGAGTCGGAGCCAGGGCAGAATCTCCCGTTCGTGGCCGTGGGCGAGGTGGGTGTGCGAAGTGATGGCAAAGCGCCGGCCGAAGCGCTCGATCCAATCGAGCGGCGGCGCCAGGAAACTCATCGCCTTTTCGTGCTCGGCCTCGTCGTGGTTATCGGCGCTCTCCGCGATCGGATCACGGTCGGGCGCGGGGGACCGGTGGTCATCGCGGATCAGGTGCTGGGAGTTGGTCGGGGCGTAACTGCGATCAAAGACCGAGGGATAGTAGCCGCTGTGGAAATAGATATCGGCCTCGACAAACAGGTGGTCAGCAAGGATCTGCCGGCTGTCGCCCAGCATCACCTGCACCAGTTGGTCCGTGTCCTTTTCGCCGATCCACCCCAAAGCTCGCGGTTGCAGTTCCGTGGCCAGGGTGAAAACGCCGGCCAGCAGGAACAAACCGAGAATCCAACGCCGGAGTTTCATCAGACGGTGAGGATCTTGCGCCGGAACACGGTCCAGGTTGCGACGAGCAGCAGCCCCACGTAAGCGGCAGCGTAGGCCGCTGCCAGCAGGCAATCTCCCCAGCCCAGCAGGGCCGAGTCAAAAATCAACCGCTCCCGAACCGCGTAGAACCACTCCAGGTGGGGAATCAGAAAATAGAGCACCGAGAGCGCTTGGCCAAGCGGGGACGGCTGGACCGCGGCCAATCGGTGCAAGTGACCGCCGAGGATGAGGATAGCGAGGATGGCGGCAAAGCAGATGGTGGCATTGGCGGATGGGGCGCTAAAGAGCACCGACCCAAGCAGCACCATCGCGATCACGATCGCCAGCATCCACCACTGCATCCAAATGACCTGGAAATACTGGCTGAGCGGCAATCGCCCCTCTTTGGCGCCGACTACCACGGCGAAGAAGAGATAGAACACCAGCAAGGCGATCCCGCAGGCCAGCCAGCAGCCGAGAAACTTGCCCCCCACCAACTGCCCGCGTGTCACCGGTTTGGCCAGCAACGGAAAAATGGTCCGACTCTCGCGCTCCGTCGGGATCTGGCGCGCGGTCGTCACCACCGCGATGACCAGCGAGGAAAGCCAGATCAGCAGCAGGCAAATATCCTTCACATAGCGAACGATCTTGTCCTCGTGGAAGAAGTTCACGCTGCCCAGGAGGAGCGTGATGATCGCGGTCAGCACGAACAGGACATAGAAGTCCTTTCGCCGATAGAGCTCCTTGATGACGATGCCGGCCAGACAGAATACGCTGTTCATGCGGAGGCTTGGGGTTCGTAACCCACGACCTTCAGGAAGATCCTCTCGAGGTGCGTCTGGTATTGGCGGACCAGGTCGGCCACGCGTCCGACCATCTTGAGTTCACCCTGGCTGATGATCGCGATCCGGTCACAGACCGTTTCCACCTCGCCCAGCTCGTGAGACGAGAAAAAGACGGTCTTACCCTCGCTCTTGAGTCGCTGGATGATCTCGCGGACCTTCATGCGGCCCAGCGGGTCCAGGCCGCTCGTGGGTTCGTCGAGGATCAACAGGTCGGGACTATTGATCAGGGCCTGGGCCAGGCCGATGCGCTGTTGCATTCCCTTCGAGTAGGTCTTGATGAGCCGTTTGCGGACTGGATCGAGATCCACCAGTTTTAGCACCGAGTCGATCCGCGCCTCGAGCTCGCCCCGTGGGATTCTGAAAAGCCGGCCATAAAAGCGCAGCAACTCCTCGGCGCTGAGGAACTTGTAATAGTAAGTCAGTTCCGGCAGGTAGCCGATGCGCTGGCGGGCGATGGGGTGACGCACTTCGAGACCGTAGATGAAGGCCGCGCCGCGGGTCGGGGGCTGGAAGCCCAGGAGCACTTGCAGGGTGCTGGTCTTGCCGGCGCCGTTGGGTCCCAGAAAGCCAAATACCTCGCCTTGGGTGACCTCCAGGCTGAGTTTCCCCACCGCCACGGTGGGGCCTTCTCCGAAGGCCCGCGGTGGGTACTCCACCGCCAAATCCTCAATCCGAATGACCGCCTCTCGGGCCGGTGACTCGGCGGCGCCGGATGCTGCGTTGGTCGCCTCGGTACTCATGCTCGGTGTCCGTTACCGGAGCGCGGATGCCTTCATCCGCGCGCTGCGGGCCCTAAACCACGCAGATGAAGGGATCCGCGCTCCGCCGCGGCTACTGGACAGCTTCGGTCTTCCGGGTCGTCCACACCCAGTGAAGCGCAGGGCCTGGGAGAGACCCAAACCCGCACAGAACCCTCAATTACCCGGTGAACGTTGGTCTCAACGGCTACTGGCTCTGCGGCAGGGCGTGCGTGGCAGGTTCCTTTTGGCAAGTCGGCACCGCTTCCACCGTCGAGATGGAATAACTGTCTTCGAAGGTCGTCCCACCGGCGGGGCAGGCAACCGAGTTTTTCAAGTAGCTGCTGATGTCGCTATAGGTCACCGTCTGGCCGGCGGCTTTGTTCAGATCGGTGGCCCATTGCTGGATGGCGCCGTCTATCTGGTGCAGGTTGCTGATACAGGCGTTTTTCTGGGCCGTTTTGCGGGCCTTCACGAAGTTGGGGACCGCGATCGAGGCCAACATGCCGATGATGGCCACCACGATCATGATCTCCACCAGGGTGAAGCCCCGATTGCGCGAGATGTTTATCTTCATTTGAACCTTTTCTTTCTGTCGCGGCGTGAACCAAACGGCCGGCGGATATAATAATGACAAAAGGCGTTCACGTATTGCCGGCCGCTAACCGCAACCATAATGAACTACACCGGACCGGGGGAATCAATTCGGTTTTTCTTTCGGGCCCGGCGACTTTTTCGGTTCCGCCGCCGACAACAGGCTCCGGCGGGAGGGAACCGCGCGGGCCGGGGCTGGGACCACGAACTACCCCCGCAAGGGGCCGGTTCGACCATAAATCCGGGTTTTGGTTGGGCCGGTCGAGTTGCACGTTTCGCGCTTCACAAAGGGGAGGGAAATCGCGATTATTGCCGGCATGAGTATTGCGTATCAGATTGTCGTGTGCGGGAGCATCGTGCCGGACCCGCTGCAAACCCTGGAACCGGTCGCGAGTCCCGGCGGCCCCGCCCTGAAGAATGAAATGATGCTGCCGGCGGTGCTGGACCCGTGGGCCAGCCACGCCCTCTACGAGGCTGGCAACCTGGCGCGCACCGCCCTCGGCAGCAAAGTCTGGCTCGTCAGCCTCGGCCCCAAGGCCAAGCTCCAGCAGGTGATGATGACCGTGGCGCAAAAAGTCCCGTTCGAGTTGGTGGCCCTGGACGGATCGGCCAGCGGATTCACCGACGCCTCGGAGACGGCTGCGGCGCTGGCCGAGGCCATTCAGGCCATCCCCGGTCTCGACCGCTCCCGGTTGCTGGTGTTTGGCGGCTGGGAGTCCGCCTCGCGAGGTGCGGGAGCGACCATGCAGATGGTCGGCGAACGCCTGGGTATCCTGGACCAGTTCCAAGGCGTCGATGAACTCAAGATCGCCGCCGATGGTTCCTTGGAGATCCTCGAGCGCATCGAAGGCGGCAAACATCAGGCCTCGCGATGCGCCTCCCCCCCGGCCCTCCTCGGCTGGGCCACGGGGAACCTCCCGGAACCCAAGAACAACCCCCAGGTCGGCATGCTCAACATGCGCACGGTGATGCCCGCCTTGCAGCGGGCCAAGGCGGTCAAACTCCCGGGCGAGGGTTTGAGTTTCGCCAGCGTGGCGCTACCCAAACAGCTCCGGGACACCCGCATCGTCAAAGACCAGTCGCCGGACGAAATCGCTCGCGAAATCGTCGCTGGCTGAAGGCCTCCTGAAACACCCCATCCTCAAGACTCACACAACTTTCTCAAAAAATGGAATCGATTCTCTTTCTGGCACATACAGAGGCTGATGGCTCGCTCGGCAAGGCCGCCCTCGAAACTCTCGGCACCGTCCGGACCCTGGCGGCTGCCTTGGGTGGCGCGAAGTTCACCGTCGGGTTGGCTGGCGTCCAAGTGCAGCCGGGCGCGGACCTCATCGCCGGCTGCGGCGCCGCCGAGTTTCTGGGCGTGGCCGGGCCGGAGTTCGGTCCCTCGCGCTACGGCACCGACGCTGCGGCCGCCGAGGCCTTGTGCCGCGCCGTTCAGGCCACCATTGTCGTTATCCCTGCCACGTCGCGTTGGAGTCGCGTCAGCGCCGGCCTCGCCCAGCGGTTGGGCGGGCGGGTGGATACTCACGTCACCGGCATTACCGCCGCCGGCGGAACGGTCTCCGTCAGCCGCTGGTACTACCGCCAGCGGATGGAAGGCCTGCTCAGCCGCGCCCAACGCCCCTGGCTGATCCTGGTCGAACCCGGGAGCCAGCCCCTCGCCCCGGTCCAACCAGGCACTGCCGCGGTTCGGGTGATTCCGGTAACGGTGGCAGAGTCCGGCCAACGCACTACCGTGCTCGGTCTTCGCCAACCCGCCGGGGACGCCCAGACCATTCGGCCCGAGGCCGATCTGCTCTTCGTCGCCGGCGCCGGCTGGACTAAGAAACAGGCCGACGGCCAACCTCACGTCCGCGAGGCCGAAAGGCTGATCCTGGACTGCTTGAAATTCGGGCGGGCCTCGCTGGGCAGCAGCAAGTCCCTCGTCGACCTGGGGGGCGAAGGCCAGGCAGTGCTCTCTTTCCTCACCCATCTCAACCAGATCGGGCAGACGGGAGCGACCCCCCGCCACCCCAAGGGCCTGGCAACCTGCTGTCACGGTGAAGAGCCACATACCGTCGGGTGGCGCTTTGTCAACGAACGCCGCGCCATTAACACGGACCCCAACTGCGGTTGGGCTCGAGGCAAGGCGGACGTGCTTTATGTCGCCGACGCGTTCGCCGTTATGACCCGGGTGAACCAGTTGCTCGCCCAGGGCGCGGCCTAGCCGAGGGTGCTCGCCGGCCGCTTCGACGCCACCCCAGAGCCGCCGCAAGACCGGGGGTGGGGTATGCCTCACGATTCAGGGCTGTCGTGCGTGCGTGGTGTTTTCCGTTCGATCCGCTCAATCGCTTGGGCGGCCGCTTCCCGAATCTCAGGGTCCTGGCTCTTGAGTTCCTGGCGCAACAGCGGGACGCTGTTGCTGGCTGCGGGACCCGTCCGCCCCAGGAACAGGATCGCCGCAAACTCCTGTTTGGATCGCCCCTTGATCAGATCATTTAAGGCCGATCGTGCGTCCTCGGCGTCGGGTTCGACCCTTAGAATAGTGCCGGCCATCGCCGCGCGGGTCTTGTCGTCGGCGAATTTCAGCCTTGCCCGCAGCTTCGACAGTGCCGGAGTTGGGGACAGGCCCATTCTTTGGAGGGCACGCGGTAATGCCATCCAGGCCTGAGCATTGGTGCCATTGAAGGCTTCCAGGACCATGTGCCCGGCCGCTTGCGCGTTCGTGCCCGCTTCCCCGAGCCAGCAAATGGCCTCAACTTCGAACTTGGAATGGCTGCGGATCTGGTCCGAAAGCACCGCTTGGGCTTCTGCATCCGACGGTGAAACCTCCAGCATTCGGGCCGCCACCTCCACACGGTACTCGGGGTCCGCGGACTTAAGCCCGGCTCGCAACCTGGGCAGGAGCAGGCGACGCGGAGCCCCAAGACGATCCAGACACCGTGAGATGGCGAGGAGATCGACATCCGTTCGCTCGGCCGCCTGGGCGAGCGCCGGGATGAAGGCTCCCCCGTTCGTCCCGAGCCAACCCAGTTGTGAGACTGCCAGGCGCACTTGGCCCGTAGAGCTTTGCTGGCTGGTGAGTACCTGGACCAGCAGGTCGAAAGGCTCAGTTTGCCGTGGATCAATCTCGCAGAGCGCCGTGGCGAGAGGGATCTTCCAATCCCAGTTGGTTTCCGTCCGGTACGCCTCCGTCAGCACGGGGAGCGCGGGGGCGGCCGCCCTGCCGATGCTGGCCAGAGTGAACGTCGCCTGACGAAACAGGGCACTGGTACGTTCCGTGCTGCGTAACACCCGGATCAAGTCCGGGACCGCGGGCGCGGCTTGCGCTCCCAGTTGGTTGAGGAACCAGACGGCCTGCAGACGTGTCTGGAGGTTCGTCGTTCGCAACGCGGCGGCGAACCACGGCACAAGCATTTGCCGTCCTTCGCCGACCCGTTCCAAAACGGTGATCGCCCGCTCAAAGGGAACCGAGTTTGGCTCGCTCAGCGGTTTGCGGAGCCGGCCGAGCACCATGCCTGCAGGCGGTCCGATCTGCCCGATAGCCTGCACCGCGTTTTGACGGATCTCCTCCTTGGTGAGATAGTGGGGCGGGCTCCAGGACTGGGGCAGGAGGCTCAACAGGTCAAACAGAGCCGCCCGCCCCGCCGAGTCCTTTTCGTCGTTCATCGCCCGATTTAGCAAGTAAGGGACCGCGTTCGTCCCCATCCGCTGCAACGCGTCACAGGCCTTGCGATAGCGTCGCGGGGTACGGGCTCCATTTCCATGTGCCTGACAAAACTCTCTGAACCAGTAGACCACCGATCTTCCCTGGTATTGGGGCTCACCGACCGTGCCCAGCAACCACCACCCGCCGCCGGCCAGCAAACAGCCAACCAGAGGAATGAGAATCAGTCGCGTCCGACGCATGGGGTGCTCGTTTCAGATTGAGTGCCGGGAAAGGGTACGGGTTCGCATGGACAGGTCAAGCCGGGGTACTTTTGTCGGAGGAATAAGGCACGTGCCGGCAATCCCGCTGGTCTGGCAGGGCGGTTGACCCGGTAGCGCAGGGTGCCTGATCGACGACTTTGTCAGTCGCCTTGGCTGGTCTGGACGCCATCCCGCAAGAAATCTGTCGCGCAAGAGATCTTGTCAATCCGGCTGATCCTGTCATAGATGGGCGCTGCAAACCGCGCTGATCATCATGACCACAGAAGCCGCTTCGCACCCGCACCGCCGGTTCAATCCCCTAACCGGCGATTGGATCCTCGTCTCTCCGCACCGCACCAAGCGACCCTGGCTGGGCAAGCAAGAAGTCGCCGCCTACGGTGCCCGCCCGGCGCATGACCTCAAGTGTTACCTCTGTCCCGGCAACGATCGGGCCGCCGGGCTCCGCAATCCTGTCTATACCGGCACCTACGTGTTTCCAAACGATTTTGCCGCGATCCTCCCCGAAGGTGGGCCGACGGCACCAGCCGGTGGTTTGCTGCGCAGTGAGTTGGTGACCGGCGCCTGCCGGGTGATCTGTTTCTCGCCGCGACATGACCTGACCCTCCCCGAGATGCCCGTGGCGGCGATACGCGCGGTAGTGGAGGTGTGGGCCGGCCAAACAGAGGACTTGGGGAAGGATTATCGCTGGGTGCAGGTCTTCGAGAATAAAGGCGACCTCATGGGGTGCTCGAACCCGCATCCGCATGGCCAGGTCTGGGCCAGCGATTTCATCCCCAACGAACCCGCCAAGGAAGACCGGCAACAACTGGCCTACCAACGCGAGCACGGTTCGCAACTCCTCGCCGATTACCTAGAAACGGAGGTGCGAGCGGGCGAGCGGGTGGTGGTGGAGAACCAGGATTGGGTGGCGGTCGTGCCGTATTGGGCGACTTGGCCCTACGAGACCCTGCTGCTGCCGCGCCAACCGGTCCAGCGGTTGCCGGATTTGAATGATGGAGCCCGCACCGCGCTGGCGGACATCCTCAAACGCTTGCTCACCCGCTATGACAATTTGTTCGAGGTCGCGTTCCCGTACTCCATGGGCTGGCACGGCGCTCCGATGGCCCCGGGGGATTCTTCCCACTGGCGCCTCCACGCCCATTTCTACCCGCCGCTGCTGCGATCCGCCACGGTGAAAAAATTCATGGTCGGTTACGAGATGCTGGCGGAAGCGCAGCGGGACCTGACGCCGGAGCAGGCCGCCCAGAAGCTGCGTTCCCTCTCCGAAGTCCATTTTAAGGAGCGCGGCCAAGCGGCCCGCTGAGTGTGCATTCGTGCGACCGACCCGGTGGATTCTGATCCTGGTCCTGTTCGGACTGGCGGTGGCGCTCCTGACGTTCTCTCGGGATCGCGAGGCGCGTTATGGCGGTCGCACACTTTCTGACTGGGTGGATCGTTATCAGCGGCTGGACGCCCCCGCCGACGCACCCGAGACCTTGGAGTTGCTGGAGGCCATCCGCCGGATCGGCACCAACCACCTGCACGAGTTGATACGGGCGATGGCCTACGACCCGGCCGCGCGGCGGAAACGGGCCACCGCTCTCGGGCACGCGCTGCCCGGCTTTCTGCGTCGGCCCGCGTTGATGGGCCCGCTGCTGACCGACCGGAGTGAGTTTCACGCCAACCGCGCCGTGACCGCGTTGGTCGTGCTGGGGCCCGAGGCGGGGCGCGCGCTGCCGGAACTGGCGCGGATGGTGGAGGACACGAATTCAGCGGTGGTCGCGCGCCGGGCGATGTGGGTACTGGTCCACGTGGGAAACCAGGGCATGCCGCCGCTGATGACCCTCCTGGGCAACCGGCAGCATCCCCACCACGTCTTCGCGGTGGACTACATCGGAGATTTCGGAACCCAAGCCACCGGCGCGATTCCGGCCTTGGTGGAAGCCCTGGAGGACCCCGATCTGGCCGTGCGCCTCCGGGCTACCAATAGCCTTAAGAAAGTCGCTCCGGGACGAAAATGAAGCCGCCGCGCCCCACGGGGTGGAGCGCGGCGGTGACCAAAGCGTTAACCGATTAGGCTTCCCAACCGGGCCGGTTGTTGCGTTTGACGAACTGGGCGGCGGCGGGGAGGTTAGTCGACCGCATACCGGGGCCGTCCCATTCCATGCGTTTGCCAACCCCGACGCGCAAAGCCACGCAGCCGAGCAGAATCACTTCCGCGAGGTAGGCGGCGATGTCGAAATTCGAGTAAGCAGGCGTCCCATCCTTCATCATCCGGAACCACTCTTGCATATGACCGGGGGACCGAGGGATGGACTGCGGGACCGCCTTGCACACCTCACTCTGGGTGCCATTGACGTAGTCCGGGTTGTCCTTCATCGAGACGAAGAACCGTTCGCCGTAATCATCCGGAGAGAAGAGCTTGCCTTTGGAGCCGATGATGAGCGCGCCACTCGTGGGCAGGTCTTTGTTGATGGAACTCAGAATCTCCTTGGTCGCTTCCTCGCCGGGGCGGTAGGGCACTTGGGACTTGTCGCCCGGTTTGCCATCATACCACCAGAACTTCAGCGGAGGCAGGCCCTCGCGGGCGGGGAACTCGAAGCGAATCCGCGCGGTCTTGGGATAGGTCTCCGCGTGAATCTCGGAGGCGGCTTCGCACTCGATGACATTCGGGTAACCGAGTTTGAGCGCACGGAAGGGCATGTTCACCGTGTGGCAGGCCATGTCGCCAAGGGCACCGGTGCCGAAATCGAACCAGCCGCGCCAATTGAACGAGTGATAGACCCCCGCCTTGAAGGGCCGCTTGGGTGCCGGCCCCAGCCAACAATCCCAATCGAGATTTTCCGGCACGGGATCCTCGCCCGTGGGCCGATCAATGCCTTGGGGCCAGATGGGGCGGTTGGACCAGACATGCAGCTCGAGCGGGTCGCCGATGACGCCAGCCTGGATGACCTCGACGGCGCGACGCAAGGCGCTCGAGGCGCTCCCCTGGTTGCCCATTTGCGTGGCCAGCTTCTTCTCTTTGGCTAAGGTGCGCACCATGCGCGCCTCGTTCACGGTTTGCACGAGCGGCTTTTGGCAGAAGGCGTGTTTGCCCATGTTCATTGCCCGGATGGCCGCCACACCATGGTTGTGGTCGGGAGTCGAAACCGTGACCGCGTCGATGTCCTTGCCCATCTCCTCCAGCAACTTGCGGTAATCCTGGTACTGCTTGACGTCGGGGAACTTCTGGGCGAACTGCTTGGCCTTGCGGGCCAGGTTGTTCTTGTCCACGTCGCAGATGGCGACGATGTTCCCGCCACAACTGGCGGCGTCGGAACTGTCGCTGTCGCCTTTGCCATTCACGCCGATGCAGGCCACGTTGATCCGGTCATTGGCGCCAAGCACCCGTCCCACGTAAGGGAAGGAGAGGGTGGCAGCGCCCACGGCCAGCGTGGTGCGGGTGAGGAATTGGCGACGTGTAAATCCGTTGGTATCTACAATCTTGTTTTGCATTTTAGTTGGCTGTCAGTGGGGCCGATGTTGTCATGCGCGGCAGAAGGATTCAACTCCTTTTAACCGCTTTTTTTCATTTGCTTTTTTGACTCCTTTCCGGCGGAGACTATTCAATCGGGCAGCACAACCTCCCGCCCAAAGCCTCGAACGCCGCGCCGGGGAAGCCGATGGCTGCGGTCGGCGGTCCTCTCGCCTCGGGAGATTTGTCTGTGCAACCGGCGGTATCTTTGGCCTTATAAGCCGCGTATGAACTTTGCCGTCATCGCCCCGTTCGTGCGTCGGTTCACGGTGCTCAACGGGGCCGTGCGGGAGCTCTGGCTGGTGTTTCTGGCTAAGCTCCTGGGCGTGGTGGCCTACAGTGTCATGAACACGACCTTCGTGTTGTGGCTTTCCTACGACTTGGGCTACAGCGATGCGCGGGCCGGTTTTGTGGTGGCCGCCTGGTCCATCGTCATGACCCTGCTGACGGTGGTGGTGGGGTCGTTGACGGACGCTATCGGGCTGCGCAAGGCCTTGTTGCTCGGTTTGGTGGTGTGCGTGGCCTCGCGGGCGGTTTTGACCTTCACCACCGTGAGTTGGCTGGCTCTGGTGGGGGGGATGTTGCCGCTGGCCCTGGGGGAGGCCCTGGGGGTCCCCGTGCTGGTCGCCGGCATCCGCCGCTACTCGACCACCGCGCAACGCTCGATTTCGTTCGCCATCTTTTACGCGATGATGAACGTGGGCTTCTTGATCGCCAGCCTCCTCTTCGACTATGTCCGCACACGGCTGGGGGAGCCGCACGGTTCCCTGGTGCTGCCGGTCCTGGGCCAGCGATTGACCACCTACCGCGTCCTTTTCCTGCTGAGTTTCCTGTTTGAACTCATCCTCCTGATCCTCGTCTTCTTTTCCTTGCGGGATGGCGTCGAGGCTACCGATGAGGGGGTGGTGATTACCCCGGAGTCAAACCCATTTGCCGGGACGAGATTCGGTTTGGCCCTCGGGCGCATGATGCGTGAGGCCACGCGGGACACCTGCCGGATCTTCGCTGGCCTGTGGCGTCAATCCGGCTTTTACAAGTTCCTCGCCTTTCTCGGGTTCGCAGCCTTCGTTCGGCTCATTTTCATCCACATGTACTACACCTACCCGAAGTTCGGCATCCGGGAGTTGGGAGAGGGGGCCCCGGTCGGGCGCTTGTTCGCCATTAATTCCATTCTGATCATCTTCCTGGTGCCCATCGTCGGGGCGCTCTCCCAGAACGTCTCGGCCTTCAAAATGGTCAAAGTGGGCAGTCTGATCGCCGCGCTGTCGGTGTTCACCATGGCCGCCCCGCCGCGCTGGTTTCAGCCGTTGGCGGATGGCTGGTTTGGGCACCAGCTTGCCAACCGTGCGTTGGGAGGGTATTCCCGCTTTTCCCCCGATGACTTTCGAGACGTGGCCGGGTTGGCGGCACGCCTCGAGACCCCGACCAATGCTTTTGCGGCCTTCCTCCAACCACTGCTCTCGGCAGCCACCCGCGCCCTGCTGCGCCGGGAACTGGCGCCGGGTGGGCGAGGCCCCGCCTGGCCATCGCATCCCAGCACCGCGTTGTTCGCTCCCGCAGATCTGTCGGATGGCGTCCGGCTGGTAGCGCGCTTGGCCGTCGACTCTGATCCGTCCACTCGCCCGGTGTCGGCTTTCCTCTTCAGCCGGTTTTCCCCGAAAGGCCAGGCGGCGGTTCAGGATAAGGCCTCTGCGCGTTACTGGGGGCGAGGCGAGGCCTTGGCTTCGGAATTGAACCACCTCCTCCACGGGAAATCGATCTACCGGGAGGACCGATTTGCCGGGGTCATCCTGTCGGAGGCCGCGCGCAGCCTGGTAGTCGAATCCACTCCGGGGCCAGGCCCGAGGCTGCCCAACCAGGCGCTGTTGTTCAACCGGCTTTTGCTCGAGGATCTTTACCCCGCGGAGATTCCGCGTTCGCACCATCCGGCGCGAGTGGCGCTGGCGGAGGATTTTAGCCGGATTATCGGCGGCCTCTCCCTGTGCGACCGCCTGGGGGCGGACGTTCCGCCGCTCTCGGACGCTACCCGGGCGCTGCGGGGCCGCCCAGCGGTTGGTGGGGAACTGGTCCGCTTGAACCGCATGGTGATCGAAGACGCCTTTGCCCAGGAGATCGCCCCCAACCGGGTGGGCGTTCCCGGCAGCGTCAGTCCCTACTACGTGATGATCTTCCTATTTATTGTAGCGCTCTCGGTCGGAGAATCCATTTACTCTCCCCGCCTCTACGAATACGCGGCGGCCATTGCGCCCAAGGGACAGGAGGGCTCCTATATGTCCCTTTCCTATCTCCCGTTCTTCCTGGCGAAACTCCTGGTGGCCAGCTTCTCGGGGGTCTTGCTGGCTGGTTTTTGCCCCGAGTCTGGCCCGCGGCATTCGGAGGTGCTTTGGCTGATTATCGCCCTGACTACCTTGATCGCGCCGGCCGGCCTGTTTCTCTTCGGCCGCTTCATTCGGGTCCCCGAGGCGGGAAGAGAATCTTGAAAAAAGGGGCTGGACGGAGCGAATTCCTGTGCGATGTTGGGGGGCCATACAGGCAACGTGATAAACAGTATAAGTCAATCCATAGCACAAACTAAATTCGGAATATGAGAAAATTACTCGCTTTAGGTGTCGCGGCCCTTTTCGCGGTGGCGGTTTACGCCGGGGAATATCCCAATATCGAGATCAAGGAACTCAAATCCGCCCTCACGGCGAAAACGGTGACAGTCATCGACGTCAATGGAACCGAATCCTGGCAGAAGGGGCACATTCCCGGGGCCATCGATTTCGAGGCCAACAAGGAGAAGTTGGCCAAGCTGTTGCCGAAGGACAAGGGGGCGTTGGTGGTGGCCTATTGCGGTGGGCCCCAATGCGGGGCCTACGCGGCGGCGGCCAAGGCCGCGGAGAAGCTCGGCTATACCAACGTGCGTCACCTCACCGCGGGCATCTCCGGCTGGCGTGAGGCGCGCGAGGTCATCGAGGGAGTGGCGGCTGCCAAGCCGGTTGCGCGCAGCGATTCCTGACCTGGGCGGTACCAGGAAATGATCAGGCCGGCCCGCTGCGGGCCGGTTCTCGACTGGTTTGGCGAGCAGGCCGGTTGCGGCCTGTGGCAGGTTTCAGACATCCGCCGTCCTTCCTCCAGGGGCAACTTTCCAGGATCGGCGTGCCAGTGACGTAGCTCGGGTTCGATGTTTCGAGCGACCGAACCGGGATCGGAATCCCTCTCTCGCCATCAAAATGATATAATAAATGACAACCCGGTCAGTTCGGGTTAGTGTTTCCTGTATACTGAAATGATTAGTAAACCGCAAGAGAAGCTGGAACTTGAGGCTGAGTTGATGAGGCTTAATGCCTTGGTCCGCGAGCGACGGGAGCAAGCCGCCCGTCTGGAGGCTTGTCCGAATCCCGAGTGCCCCTGCCGAACCGTTTGGCAAGAGAAGGTCGATAAGGGCGTGGCTTCCCAGATGCGCAAGATTGGCAAACAGGTCAAAGACCCGTGCGGTTGTTCACCGGCCAAACCCCAGAAGAAGGCGTCCGCTCGGCGCAAGGCCTAGGAGTTTGTGCATTCCTGGTAGAATAGGCGTACCGGAGCCCCGCCGAGGGCTATGGCGCACCAGGCCGCTTCCTCCAATTCGGCCGGGGAGATACCCAGTTCCCGGGCTTTTTCAACGTGGGTTTGAAAGCAAGGGCGGCAACGGCTCAGAACTACCAGGCTGAACAGGATAAGTTCCTTGGTCCGGGCGTCGATCGCCCCGCCGGCTTGGATGGCCCGCATCATCGCTCCGAAGGCCCGCTGAGCCTCCCCCACTGTGGTGGAAGCCGGGTTTGGAGGAAAGGCCTCCGTACAGCAATCGGCGGAATGCGGTTTTGAATTCAAGGATGTATTCATAGGCGTGCTGCTCGGTGGGTGGGTGGGCGGCCCATCCGCGTGGGCTTGGTTGTCCCCTGGCTTCAATGTGTCGGAGCAGTCGGGTCCCTCCGGTTCCGGTGCCCTTCGGACTAACTCAATTTCGCCCTGTGAGGTATGGGTGAACCGACCAACGATAAAACCAGCGACTCCTGCTTGGGTCAGGGATGCCAGCAGTCCGTGCAGCCGCGTGGGCGAGACCGCGATTAAGAGGCCGCCCGAGGTCTGGGGGTCGCAGCCCAGATGCACCAGCGCCTCGTCCACCTCCGGCGCCACGCGGAGTTTTTCTCCCACGTACTCGCGATTTCGCTCGATCGCGCCGGGCACTACGCCGGCTCGGATCGAGTCCAGCACGCCTTCGAAGGCGGGCAGCGCTTCGGCAAAAACCCGGGCCGCCAGCCGGCTTTGCCGGGCGAGGCGCAACAGGTGCCCGAAGAGACCGAAACCGGTGATATCGGTGCAGGCGGATGCTCCCGCGGCGATCATGACCCGCGCGGCATCGCGGTTGAGGCTGGCCATCGAGGCTTCCGCCGCAGCCAACCCCTCGGGATGGCCGCGGCCAACCTGCCGGCCGAAGGCAAGCACCCCCGTGCCGAGCGGCTTGGTCAGGACCAGATAATCGCCCGGCTGGGCCGTTTCCAGGGCCGCCGCCATCGCGGGGTCGATAATTCCCGTGATCGCAAAACCGAGCTTGATTTCATCGTCCTTGAGGCTGTGTCCGCCCACTAGCGCGACCTGGGCCGCCGCGAGGGTTTCCATGGCCCCGGACAACATCTGGAACATCACCTCGCCATCGAGGGTTTCGGACGGGAAGGCGAGGATGCTCAACGCCGTGCGAGGTTCGCCCCCCATGGCGTAAACGTCCGAGAGGCAATTCGCGGCACAGATGCGGCCGAACAGATGCGGGTCGTCCACGCAGGGGGTGAAGACATCGACGGTTTGTACCAGGCACAGCCGATCGTCGATCCGATAGATGGCCGCATCATCGGCGGCGGCCAACCCCGAGATCACCGAGGGATCGCGTACCGGTGGGAGACGGGAAAGGACGGCGTCCAGATCGGCTGGGGCGATCTTCGAGGCGCAACCCGCGTTCCGGACCAATTGGGTCAGGCGCAGTTGCGAAAGGTCCGCTTTTTCGGGGCGCTCGCCCGCACAAGGGCAGTAACGATCCTCGACAAAGACCTCACAAGGGCAGGGGCGGCGCGGGTCGCAGATGCAATGCCCCAGCTTCTGAGACCGTTCCATTACCCGCCGCCGTTTTTCAAAGTCTATGTTCATGGGCTGATCCGTTTCCTCGCTTCCACCCCGGGGCTGCGATCATGACCCGACCGGACCGTAAAGCGGAGTTTGTCCATGTAATCCAGGAGCGGAACCGCGTATTTCCGGCTGACCCCCAGGGCGTCGCGGAACTCCATGGTCGAGAACGACCGTTTGGCGGTGAACAGGCGGACCACGACCTGCTTGGCGGCCTCCAGCGCGTCCCGGTGGAGGAATGAGCTCTGGTCGAGCCGCACGAGGAGGCCGCGCTCGGACAGCAGCAGGAGCATCTTCTCAATCTGGTTCTGGGGCACGCGCAGCGTGGCGGCGAGTTCGGCGCTCGTCGGGCCCGCCCAGCCGGCCTTTTGGAAAAGGCTAGCTATGCTCTCGCCGAGCGCCTGATCCGGCCCGGGAAGACGTGCGCTCCGTCCAGCGCGGGCGAACACCAGCCCGACCTTCTCGATCTGGCGGCCGGCCAGCAGGGTCCCCGCGGCGAGGTCGCAAATCCCAGGGTCCTCCCGCAGCGCCGCCGCCAGTTCCTCGCGGCTGAGCCCCGCGCGCTGGGGATTGGCGGCATGGAACGTATCCAAGACCGCCAGCAGCTTCCGGGCGGTTTCCTCGACCACGGCCCGATGGACGAGGGCGCCACCCGGCAGTGACAGCACCTTGCCGGCGCCGCGGAGCACCTCGATCAGGGCGGCGAATTCCTCCGGTCGGCGATAGCATCTGGGTTCGAGTTCGCGGAGGGGCAGGGGCCGCCGGGATTCGCGCAGCATGAGTTCGCACCAGCCGGCCGGATCATCGAGGACCTCGCGGCGCGCCGCCAGGTCCTCGATCGTCCATGGTTTCTTGCGACGCAGGCGTACGTTGCTGATCCCGAGGATACGCCCGCCGCCGATGGTGATCAGGCCCCCTTGGCTCAGACCGGGAAGGTTAGCCCGCAGGACGTAACGTTCGCCGGGCAGCAGGGGCAGGGGTTGGGTCAGACGGAGTTGCACCATCTGCTGCTGGCCGGCGGTCATGGGCGTCTGTTCAAGCAGCGCGACATTCGCCAGGACCGACGCCGTTCCGACGTGGCAATGCACCTCCAGAAAGTCATCGACCGGGCTTTTGATCGAATCAAGGAGGGTGAGTTCGGCCTCCGCCATCGTGACCGCTTCCAGGGTGCTGGCCGAGCACAGCACCATCCCCCGGCGCACCTCGAGGTGGTCGAGTTCGGGCAGGTTCAGCGCCACACACTCGCCCGCCCGCGCCTCGGTCGCCGCCTCGCCATACACCTGCAGGCTCCGCACATGGGCCGCCCGGCCCGAGGGCAGGAGGCTCAGCGAATCGCCGAGCCCCACCCGCCCGCTCACCGGGATCCCCGTGACCACCGTGCCCGGCCCGCGCAGGGTGAATACGTCTTCCACCCAAACGCGGAACAGGCCCGCGTCCGCGCGATCGCCGCACTTCGCTACCACGTCGTTGAGCGCGTCGAAAAAGCCGTCGAAGCCTTCGCCGGTGAGATTCGAGAGCGGGCAGATGGGGGCATTAGCCAGGAAGGTGCCCGCCAGGAGCTGGCGGAGGTCGTTAATAACCGCCTCACGCCGGCCCGCCTCCACGAGGTCGATCTTCGTCAGGGCCACCAACCCGTGGCGTAACCCCATGAGCGTGAGGATGTGGAGGTGCTCATGCGTTTGCGGCATGATGCCGTCATCAGCGGCCACCACAAAGATCACCACATCAATGCCGTGGGCGCCCGCTACCATGTTGCGGATGAAATCGACATGTCCGGGAACGTCCACCACCCCCACCACCCGGTCGTCGGCCAGGCGGCACGGAGCGAACCCAAGGTCAATCGTCAAACCGCGCTGTTTCTCCTCGGCCAGGGTGTCCGTCTCACAGCCGGTGAGCAGTTTCACCAGCGCCGTCTTGCCGTGGTCCACATGCCCCGCCGTCCCGAGCATGATGTTCTTGCGGCGGGTCATAAGCGGGACGATCGCCGGATGGCTGACGCCAGAGCAACGCCCCGGTTAAGGCACCTTTCTGACAGATCTGAACCCAGGTTGGCGCTAAAAGTTAGATTCACACATCGCTCACTCACATTCCGACCCATCCTAGGTTGGGAAAGACCCTCCCGGCAACCCTGAATTCAGCAGGAATTGGACCTCAAACCTGCCGGACGCTGAGCCAGGTGCCGATGCTCGGGATCGTCAGACCGCAGGCTCGACTGTTCCCACGATTCGCACCAACGCGGCGGTGATGTCGGGGATCTGTTCATCGCTCACCGTCCGCATATCGAGCCACACGCGGTCGGCCTCGATCCTGCCGAAGATGCAAGCGTCATCCATGCGCAGGCGGCGCGCCAGTTCGGAAGCGCCCAGGCCGGGGACTTCGATCGCGACGGCCAGGCTGGGAATGGCTTCGGTGGGCAGGGAACCACTCCCGACGCAGGCGGCGGAGTTTTCGAGGGCGGCCTTGATTCGAGGCGCGGAGGCCGCGAGGGCTTGGGTCAGCGTTCGGGCGCGTTCGTGGAGCGTTTCCAGCGATGCGCCGATCATGCGGTAAGTCGGGTGTTCACGCCGAAGCCGGGCCGGGTCGCGGAATAGGTGAAGGGTCCGTTCGAGGACCAGCAGGCAGGTCTTATCCACCCGCATCGCCCGCATCAGCGGATGTCGGCGCAGGCGCTGGATGAGGTCTTTGCGTCCGACGATGATGCCAGACTGGCTGGCGCCGATGAGCTTGTCGCCGCTGAACAGCACGATATCGGCCCCGGCGGCCAGAGACTCGCGAACGGTTGGTTCGTGGGGCAGCCCGAATAACTCCAGGTCGAGCAGAGCCCCGGCCCCGAGGTCATCGATGAGGAGGATCCCGGTGCGGTGCGCCAGTTCCGCCAGTTCGGCTAGCGTCGGTTCGCAAGTAAACCCCACGATCCGGTAATTGCTCGGGTGGACGCGGAGCAGGGCGGCGGTGTCCGGCGAGATCGCGCCGGCGTAGTCCTTGAGGTGCGTGCGATTGGTAGCGCCGACCTCCACCATTCGCGCGCGGCTCTGCGCCATGACCTCGGGCAACCGGAAGGAACCGCCGATCTCGATGAGCTGGCCGCGGGAAACGATGACCTGCTTCTCTGCCGCCAGGGCGGCCAGGACCAGCATCGTGGCGGCGGCGTTGTTGTTCACCACGGTGGCGGCCTCGGCGCCGGTCAATTCGGCCAGGATCGGCTCGATGAGCTCGTCACGTTCCACCCGCTCACCGCTCTCCGGGTCGACGGCGAGGGTGGCATAGCCTTTAAGTTCCGGCTGGATCGAGTCCACCACCGTGGAGGGGAACACGGCCCGTCCCAGGCCGGCCGGTGTGGAGGATGATGCCGGTCGCGTTGATGGCGTGGCGCAGGCGTGGCCGGGTCGCCTGGCGCAGCAGTTCGCCGGCCCGGGCGAGCACGGCCTTGGTGCCGGCCCCTTCCGCCTCCACGGTGCCAGGGACGTCCGCCATCAGTTGTGCGCGCGCTTCCGCTGTCGCCGCGCGCAGGCACTCGGTCACGAGCGCCGCCGGTTCCGTTTTCAGCCACCCGGCCGCCGCCTCGCTCTTCAATAACTCGGTCATCGGTGGCAGGCCTCTCAGCCGCCCCTGTTTAGCATCCGGAGACATAATATGTTCCCTGTCCTTCAAACATGGTTGGGCCGGGATGTCCATGATAATCGGTTCGTTCTGTTCAAACCCGGCCTTCCGTCCTATCATTTTCAGCGGCATGGGTTCGGACGCTGAAGCTGTTCTGCTGGCCCGCTGCCGCCGCGGTGAGGCGGCGGCCTGGGACGAGTTGTTCGATCTCCATTACGCCCCGACCGCGCGGTTCCTGTTCCAAACGGGATCCGATTGGACGCCCGAAGACGTCGAGGAGCTCTGCCAGGAGGTCTTCCTGGCGGTCATACGGAACTTGGATTCGTTTCAGGGGGGAAGCCAGTTTCAGACCTGGCTGTTTCGCATCGCGGTGAATAAGGCGCGCGATTTCCGGGAACGCCAGCAAGCGGCCAAACGTGGTGCCGGCCACGTCCCCCTCTCGCTCAATGCCGAAGACCCGGCGACCGGC
>TBL_comb47_HYPODRAFT_10001000_pt1 | contig 37259 bp, 31 predicted proteins | sample TroBogypolimnion_40_FD_10682 | JGI IMG/M metagenome (IMG submission 10682)
CCTGCCAAAGAAGTGGTCAGTGAAAAGCGCGGAGTGTTCGGTGCGCCACCTGCCGTACCCGAGCATCAAGTGACGGTGGCGCAGCGTGCGAGCCGGCGCGAGACGTCCGCTGCGGTGTCATCCGGGGGGGAGTTGACCAAGCAAGTCAAGCGCGTCCCCGCTGCATCCAAAGGACCACTAACGCCCAGCCCGTCGGCTGCGGCAGATGATTCTTTATCCAGTATTTTCAGGCGGGTAGAAGGTGGCGACAAGCCACCGGCCCGCCGCACTGCACCACGGAAAAATGTGATGAGTCGATTGGGCAAACGATGAGTGTGATTGGTGTTGTCTCCATGAAGGGGGGTGTCGGAAAGACATCCCTGACGGCTAATATCGCCGCGGCTTTGGCCAGTACCCTGGGCCCTGCGAGGGTGTCCGTGGTTGATCTGGATCCGCAAAATGCATTGCACCTGCATTTCGGTGTGGATGACACGCACATATCCGGGGTCTGCCGCCAGTCCTTGGAAGGGGAGAGCTGGCGGAACATTGCCTTGCCCAGTGCCCACGATGTATTGTGCGTGCCCTACGGCATGGCAAGCGAGTCGGAACGCAAGGAGTTTGAGGCTTTATTGCAGTCCCGGCCCGAATGGATCGGTCAGCAGATCAGCGCCGCTGGGTTGGAAAAAGATGCCGTGGTACTGATAGATACGCCGCCCGGACCATCGGTCTACCTCAAGCAAGTGTTCGCCTGTGCGGACATGGTGTTGATTGTGTTGCTGGCAGATGCCGGCTCCTATTCCACTATCCCGGCCATGGAATCCTGGTTGAGGGAGATTGCGAGCATCTATCCCGGCGTGCCGAATTTTTATGTTTTGAACCAGGTGGACAAGAGCGAGATGCTCAATCGCGATGTGGTGGACATACTGACATCGAAGCTGGGCAACAAGGTCGCTCCCGTTAGCATTCACGCAGACGAGTCGGTGCGGGAGGCTTTGGCCTTCCAGCAGCCCGTGCTGGCGTATGCGCCCCATGGCCAGGCCAGCCATGATATTGCCCGCTTGGCAGACTGGTTGATTGATGGGTTGAACCGATGACGCCTCAAGCGCTGCTGCAACTGTGGCGCGCTCGCTGGAGTAAACCAGAGGGCCTGGCGCTGCGTATTCCGTATTCCCAAGGGCGCATGGTCGTATGGATGCAGCGACTGGCCCAATCCCAATTCTGGAGTCTGCCTGGCATTGCCCTGGTTTGTGGGGCTAGCGCCCTGGCCTTGCTGCTGTTGGCACCGGAAGTGGAACTGAGCAGCAACAGCCAAATCGTCTGGGGTGCATTGTTGCTGGCAGGCGCAATTCAGGCGAGACGCTGGGAGGGGCTGCAGTTCACGCTCTTGCTGGGGGGGCTCAGCCTGGTGGCCGCGCTGCGGTATTTTTATTGGCGCATGGACAGCACCCTGTATCCCTACGGGGGTGTTGACCTCGCATTGGGTTTGACCTTGTGGGCCGCTGAGGTTTATCTCTTTTGCATGGCAGCCTGGGCCTACGCGCGCCGGGTGTTGGGAGCGGTGTCCGAGGGCCCTGATGACTTTTGGACGCGAGGGCAGCAGGGCTTGCGTTTTTATGCTCCATTGGTGCGGGGTTTTTTGTACCTGCTTCCATTGCTTGCCTTGCTGGGGTCCTGGCCGCTGGTGCACACCAGTGTCGGGCTGCTGTTGGCATACGGTGTACCGCACTGGGTGTTGGGGCGTTTTGCCCAATCCGGATTGCGTTCGCCGGGGCGTTTAACCCTGCTGACGTTCTTGCGTGAACACCTGGTGTCTGTGGCCGTGCTGTACCGCACCGTAGTGTCTTTTGCGACTGCCGTAGTCCTTCAGACATGGCGTCGCCGGCGGGGGCTGAAGGTGATCGCACCTGCTTTGGCGGACGCAACGCAACGGTTTTATGCGCTCGCTGTGCTGATTCAATCGGTGTTGCTGATGGCTGTACTGTGGCGTGACGGTACGCTGCTGTGGCAGTCTGAGGAAGGAGCGTATGCGGTATACGCCCTCTGGGCTGTCTACAACGTCTTGCGTTTGGTCGCCAGCATGGCGGTGCGCCAGGAGGCTGCCATGGTGCAGCAGGTGTACGCACAGTGTGCCAGCTTGCCGGCCACGCTGCGCCTGCCCACCGGGCATCTGTTGGCCTGTAAAACGGAGAACTTTCCGTCCACCTTGTTGACATTGAAATTGCCCGTGTCCGCGCCTGAGCCTTTGCCTCGCGAGTCGCTGCATGTGTCGATCTTCAAAGGCTACCGGGAGCATGTTTTTCCTGCCCGGCTGCACAGCCAGGATGCCATGCAGGTGGTGGTGGCGATCGAAGGCAGCAGTGCGGATGCCTTTCAATCGCTGGCACGCGAGGTATTTTCGCGAGATGCCAATTGGCCTGGCTGGCTGGCGGGTCCGCGAGCGGATATTTTGCTTCCGCGCTGGGTGCATCATATTGCAGCCTTGGCAGAGGGGGCCTTCTACAATCTCGTGGTTCGGATCACCACCCGTTCGCTGTGGCAGCGCTGCCGGGACTGGTTTCAAAGAGGGAAATAAGAATGCAAGTGAGTAAAACGCGAGGGCCTGTGCCCGGTCGGTGGTGGGCCGCTGTGGTTCTGTTCTTGGCGATTGCACTGGCGCTTCCCGCTACTGTGGCTGTCGCCAAGTCGCACAAGGCGAAGCATTCAGAAGTCATCACCGAAGGTCCGGATGCGTCGCCAGACGACACTGGCAATGTGCGCAAATACCGCCATGTAACGCTCTCGCTCAAACAATTGGGGGCTTGGTCGTCGATCAAGTTGCGCGGCGTGGATGGCACCCAGACCCTGGCCTTTCCTGTGCGTGCGGACGAGGTGGTGGTGGCCGCCACCCTGCGTCTGGCCTACGACTATTCTCCGGCTCTTTTGCCCGACCTCAGCCATCTGCAAATCGCGCTCAATGAGCGTATCGTTTCGGTGGAGCCTTTGCCCAAGGACAAAGGGGTGGGCAACACGAGGGATATTGTGCTGGACCCGCGCATCTTTCGCGACAGCAACTCCCTGCAGTTCAGGTTTATCGGGCATTACACCCATCAGTGCGAAGACCCCTACCATTCTTCCCTGTGGCTGACCCTGAGTGACCTGGGTCGCCTGGAGTTGACCCTGGCCCCGGTGCCCACGGTGGGCGACCTTCGCAGGCTGCCATTGCCCTTCTTCGACAACCGCGAAAACATCGGGATGACCGTCCCCTTTGTTTTTTCCAGGACACCTTCACCCGGCGTTTTGCAGGCTGCGGGTGTGGTGGCGTCCTGGTTTGGGATGCAGGCCAAGAATGGGGGTGTGCAGTTCCCCGTCACTATCAATGCGCTGCCCGAGGGTAATGCGGTGGTCTTTCTTCAAAACGGGGAGAGCGTGGAGGGTGTCAAAGGCTTGGCCAATGCCACGGTAGCCTTGGTGCCACACCCCACCAATCCGCAGGCAAAGCTGCTGCTGGTCAGCGGCAGCGACGAGGCCGAAATCGGGCGTGCTGCACGCGCTATCGCCCTGGCTTCACAGACCTTGTCGGGGCAGTCGGTAACCGTTACCAAAGAAATAGAGGCTGCTGCGCGCAAACCCTATGACGCCCCGGCCTGGATTCCAAGCGACCGCCCTGTGCGTCTGGGTGAGTTGATGGCATCGGAAAAGATGCGGGTACGTACCTACTACCCGGACACTATTCGCTTGAACTATCGGGTGGCTCCGGACTTGTTTACCTGGCATTCCGCTGGCGTGCCGCTGGACCTTAAATACCGCGCTACCCGACTGCCGTACCAACACAATTCCAGTCTGAATCTTGGACTCAATGACAACTTTCTCCAAACCCTGGCCCTGAATGACTACGTCGGCAAAGTGGTGGAGTCAGGGCGGGGTGAGCCGCTGAAGCTGGTGGGCAACGGCGTACTGCAAGAACACATCCTGCTGCCGCCCTACGCATCGTCGGGACGAGATCAGCTGCAATTCAGTTTTTACTTCGATGTAGACAAAGACGCATGCCGCGGCCTGCCGCCCGATAACCTGGAGGCAGCGATAGACCCAGAGTCCACGCTGGACTACAGCAAGTTCCCGCATTTTGCGGCACTTCCCAATCTGGCGTACTTTGCCAATATCGGTTACCCCTTCACCCGCTTGGCAGACTTGTCGGAAACTGCCGTGGTGTTGGCCGATGCACCCCATGCAGACGAACTGGGCCTGTACTTCGCGCTGATGGGGCGCATGGGCGAGGCTACCGGTTATCCGGCCTTGCGGGTTGCGGTGACAACACCGGCGAATGTTGAAAAAATGAGCGCGCGCGATCTGATTGTTATTAGCTCGGCCAACAACCAGAGTCTGATGAGCAAGTGGAAGTCCGCACTACCCATGGCATTGGTCAACGGCGAACGCCAGGTGCGCGAGGCTTCGGTGCACTGGTATCCGAGCTACCGTTGGGCCCAGGAAGACGTCCGGGTCACCCCTGCACCGGCGGGCACTTTGCACCTGGCGGGCAACGCCAATCTGGCCACCATCATGGCGTTTGAATCGCCCATGCAATCGAATCGCAGCGTGGTGTTTTTTTACGCCGACAAATCGCCCGATTTACGCAAGATCACCGATGTACTGACCGATCTGGAGCGCATTCCTTTGGTCCAAGGCGATTTTGTGGTGGTCGATGACAAGGCCGTCAACCATGTCAAGGTCGGCGATACCTATTACTGGGGCTCGGTATCCTTTTTATACAAGCTGCGCTGGTTCCTGAGTGGGCAGCCCCTGGTATTTGGTTTGCTGATCATTTTGGTCTGCTTGGTGCTGGCGGTGCTCGCTTACCGCCCGTTGCGGCGACGGCTTGAGCAGCGTGCCAAGACTTAAATAAAGCAGGTATGCGAACGAAGTACCTTCAGGCCCTTCTTGCGGCGTTGCTGCTGCAATTCGGGATCGGCGTAGCGCAGGCCGATGATCTGGCGACCAGTCAGATGGTGGATGAGGCACGTCAGTGGCATAGCAAGTACCGCGATGATCTGGCGGCAGACTCCTGGCAACGCCTGCTAATCAGCAAGCCCCAGCATGGCGAGGCGCTGGTTAGTCTGGGTCTCATTCAGGCGCTATCTGGCGATGTGGTGCATGCCAGGGAGTTGTATGCGCGTGCCAGTCGTCTAAAGCCCCCACCGCCGCGACTGGCCAGCTTGGCAGCTGCCCTGGGTGAAGGCCTCAGCCCCAAGAGCGAAAGCCCCAGCTCCAAGAGTGAAACTACAAGTTCAAAGAGTGACAGCGTCAGCTCCAAGAGTGAGGCCGCTCATCCTCTGGTTCTTGAACCTCGCACAGAGCGAGCACCGCCTAGACCAGAAAAACGGCAGCATAAGAAGCACGGCAGAAAGCATGCCAAAGACAAAAGTCGGGTGACCGAGCTGCCGTCAGTGGCTGCCGCTTTGCCGGCGCCTGCTCCAGCGCTCCCGGCTTTATCGACGGTGGCGCCCGAAGTGCCTGCGCCCGCGGCCGCTCTCAAGCCGAGGCCCACCCGGCCTTTGCCGTATTTTTCTCCTCAGTAGTGTCCATCAATATGCAAGTTATCGCGTTTATTTCCGGCAAGGGAGGGGTGGGTAAATCGACCCTTGCCGCTAATGTGGCCATGGGCCTGACACAGCGCCGCAAGAAAGTGCTGCTGGTGGATCTGGATCCTCAAAATGCGCAACGCCTGCACATGGGGCTGGATCCCGAGGAAATTGCCGGCTTGGTGCGTGAGGGGCTTGGGGCTGGTGTGGTGTTTGACAGCCCGTTTGGTCCTAGTGTTATTCCTTTTGGTCGGGTGCAGGAATCGGAGCTGGAAGACTTCGAAACTTTTTTGGACACCCATCCGTTTTGGGTGCGCGATGGTCTGCGTAGCTTGGCGGCGAAGGGCTACGACTATGTGCTGCTGGACACGCCGCCAGGACCCTCGGTCTATCTGCCACAGGCCTTGCATGCGGCACATCGGGCGCTGGTGGTGGTGCTGGCCGATGCGGCCTCGTTTGCCACCATCCCCCGCATTCAGTCGCTGCTGGAGGAATACACCGCAGAGCGAGCAGATTTCCTGGGCTGGGACATCCTGCTCAACCAGATGCCAAGCCATAGCAAGCTCGGTCACATGGTCCGTTCGGCACTGTATGCGGGCTATGCAAAGCAGATGGTGCCAGTGGCGGTGCACAAAGACCATGGCGTGCCTCAGGCCTTGGCGTTTGAGCGACCGGTGCTGCAATACGAGCCTTCCTGCCCTGCCAGTGTGGATATACAGAGTGTGGCGGACTGGCTGATCGACAGCAGCGAACAGTGAAGATGCGCCAACGCCTGCGCATACTGCTGTGTGGCTTGGCGTTATGGTGCGTTTGCACGGCAGGTGCCGCTACAGAATTGCGGACCTGGGGTTATGTAGGGTGGTGGTTGCCTGAAGGATGGCACAGTGTGGCACTCAACGAACTCGAAAGGGTGCTGTTCTTCGACATGCAAATCCAAACGGACGGCAGCATCGGCGAGCGCCACGGTTGGCCCGATCAATGGGCTGAGCTGATCAAAGCAACACAGCAAAGTCGGACCCCCATCGATGTGTGCGTGACGCTGATGGATGTGCGCAACTTCCAGCAGGTGTTTAATTCTCCGTCGCATGTGCAAAAGTTGCAGAATGAAATTTTGGGCCTGCTCGCGCAAGAGTCGGTGTCCGGCATCCATCTGGATGTGGAAATATACGACGCCGTCGCGCCCGAAACTCTGGAGGCATTTCGCAATTTCGTGTTGAACACCGCGCTGCAGGTCCATGCCCTGGGCGACGCTAAACAGATCTCGGTGTTTGTTCCGATTGGTGGCGTTACAGCGCTTTACGATGGTCCCACCCTGAACCCTTTGGACAGGGTCGTGTTGCAGGGCTACGACGCCCATTGGAAAGAGGGCCACACCGCAGGACCGGTGGCGCCATTGGACGGCCCCGGAGTGTTGACCTGGACGAAACTGGTGGCTATGGGCAAGGCCTGGGGTATCCCACCGCAGCGCTTGCTGGTGGGTTTCCCGCTCTATGGCTATGAATGGCGTGTCAAGGACAACCGCCTGGGCAGCGCCACGCTGGGCCCGGGTACCAGCACCACCTTCGCACCCATGGCCCCTGCGCTGGTTCCTGAATTTAGCGTAAGCGTGCGCGAGCGGGTGCTTCGCTACGGTGCCAGCTATGACGCCAAGACTGCCTCTGCGTACTATCAGTTTCGCAAGCCCGATGGTGTTCGGGTTCAGGGCTGGTTCGATGATTGGTGGACCTTGTTGCGCAAGAGCGAGTACTTGATGCAAGAGAATATAGGGGGCATGGCCTTCTTTTTGCTCGGCTACGACGATGGACAGTTGCTCCAGCAGTTTTTTTACCAACGTAGCTTGCGTGCTCGGTGAAGAGTAGCCCATGGTTTTTAGCTCCAACTTTTTCCTCTTTGTTTTTTTGCCCTTGTTTTTGGGGCTTTATTACCTAGTCCCCACACGTGCACGCTCGGCACTGATTCTGCTGTCTAGCTATGTCTTTTATGCCTGGTGGCGCCCCGACTTTCTGGGCTTGTTGATAGGCGTGACGGTTGCCACCTACGCCATCGCCCTGGTGATGGATAGCAGCACCTCGCCCAGCCGTCGCTTTCGCGTTCTGGCGCTGGGAGTGAGCCTCAACCTGTTGGCCCTGGCGTACTTCAAATACGCCAATTTCGGTATCGCTAGCCTGAACACGCTACTCCAGGGAGTGGGGCTGGTGCCCGTTGCATGGACCACCGTGCTGTTGCCCATTGGTCTGTCTTTCTACATTTTCCACGCCATCAGCTATTTGGTGGACATCTATCGCCACGAGGCTCCGCCGGCACGCAATTTGATTGACTTTGCCGCCTTCATTGCGCTCTTTCCCCACCTGGTGGCGGGGCCGGTGCTGCGCTACCACCTGCTGGCAGAACAGTTTCGAAGTCGCGTGGTTTCTTTGGAGCGTTTCGGGCGGGGCTGCACCCTTTTCATGGTCGGATTTTGCAAGAAAGTGCTGATCGCGGACACGGTAGCCCCGTTGGCGGATGCCGCCTTTTCCGCACTCCATCCTTCCATGGCCGATGCATGGTTGGGCGCCCTGGCCTATACCGTGCAGCTATTTTTTGACTTCAGTGGCTACACCGATATGGCCATAGGATTGGCCCTGATGATCGGCTTCGTGTTTCCTGAAAACTTCAACGACCCCTATGTGTCCTCCTCGATCACGGAGTTCTGGAAACGTTGGCACATGTCCTTGTCGGGCTGGTTGAGGGAATACCTGTATGTACCCCTGGGCGGCAATCGCAAGGGAGTGGTTCGTACCTATATCAACCTGTTTCTGACGATGCTGCTGGGCGGCTTATGGCACGGCGCCAATTGGACCTTTGTGCTGTGGGGCGCCTGGCATGGCGGCATACTGGCCGTGGAGCGCTATGCATCCGAGCGCTGGGGCCCCTCGCGCTGGCCCCATGCGCTGCGCGTCGTCAAGACAATGGTGCTGGTCATGATCGGGTGGGTGCTGTTCCGCGCGACAGACTTGGCCGGTGCCTGGCGCATGCTCAAGGGTATGGCCGGCATGCAGGGTCTGGTTCTGAGCCCTGTGGTGCAGTGGCAGGTGGTGCCAGACCGTGTCGGTGTGCTGCTGGTTGGAGTGGCGTTGGTGTATGCCATGCCCTGGCTGCGGCGCACGGGGGGCGGGTACTTGCGGTTTTTGCTGTTGCCCTTTTTTCTGTGGGCGGTGGCCACACTGTCTTCGCAGTCGTTTACCCCGTTTTTATATTTTCAATTCTGAGGGCGGCCATGGCATTTATTCGTTCCTTGGGGAGCCTCTTTAGCTCACAACTGCACCATAGACTGGCCATGCTGACCCTGGCTCTGGTGGTGTTCGCCGGGGCTGCACAAATGTTCCTGGCTGGGGCAGCTCTGCGTTGGCAGGAGATACCGCACACGGTTCAGGATTTCCGTGCCGGCCGTACCACGGGCGCGATCGACAAGCAACTGGATCAGAACATGCCCTGGCGCGCTGGCCTGATCGGGGTGGCAAACGGCCTGCGCTATCGATTGACCGGCGGAGCAGGGGATCAGGTGCGCGTTGGACGCGATGGCTGGCTGTTTTTGTCTGAAGAGTTGCGCTATGAACCACAGGGCCCTGCCCATCTGCAAGTCCGCGCCGATCTGCTCTCGAATGCAAGCAAGGCTTTGGAAACAAGGGGCGTGCGCCTGGTGCTGGTGCTGGTGCCCGACAAGGCCCGTGTCTATCCCCAGCACCTACGCGCTCAGGCGTACCCCGCCTATCAGCAGGGGCGTTACTCTGAGACCTTGACGGCACTGCGCCAGCGTGGACTGCTGGTGGTGGATGTGCTGGCAGACTTCGAGCGCGCGCCTGCTGCGCAGGACCTGTACTATCGCACCGATACCCACTGGAACCAGTCGGGCGCCCGGTTGGCGGCGCAGGCGGTGGCCCAGGCGGTACGGCCCGTGCATCTGGAACAGTCCTTGTTCGTCACACGGCAGCAGGGCTCGGCCAGCTTGCGTAGCGGGGATTTGATTCGACTGATGGGGCTGGAAGGTATGCCACAGTGCTTGCGCCCTGCGTCAGACCTAGAAGCCAGCGCAGTGACCCAACCCACGGGCAGTGGCGGCGTATCCCTGTTTGGCGACGCCCGAGTGCCGGTGGTGCTGGTCGGTACGTCTTACTCCTTGCGCGGCAATTTTCATGGTTATCTGCAAGAGGCCTTGTCCGCCTCGGTGCTCAATGCCGCCAAGGATGGTGGTGGCTTCCTGCAGGCTGCGACACAGTACCTGCAGGATGATGCGTTCACGCAGTCCAAGCCAGCGGTGCTGGTGTGGGAGATTCCGGAACGCTTTATGTACGCCGATCTTCACGAGGAGAAGGACTGGCTGCGTCAGCTTGGCTGGGCACCCTGACGCATCGCGACAATCGCATCAGGTACTTCGTGGCGCTGCCCGGACCCAGGGTGACTATTTCAGCAGGGCGCTCACGCGCGCGTACCAGTCATTGTTATCGATGATGTAGCGGGCATCGCGGTACTTGGCGTTCGGAGGGGAGCGCAACTCACGCTCAGGTATTTCCCAAATAATGAGCTTGGGCTTGTTGGTTTTGAAGGCATCGTCTTTTAGGTAGGCCTCCATGCCCACCCAGGGGCCTTGGTCTACCGGAATGGAAATGTCCAGTAGGTCCCGCTGCAGAGTGAAGCGGATGGCATCGGGGTAGCCTGTGGACTTGTTGGTGTAGCTGCTGCCAATGACGGTAATGCCCACGCTATCGCCCACACCCTGGAGGCTGGCCTGCGAGACCGTGGCGCGCGTCACCTTGAAGTTGAGCAGGTACTCAGCTGCAAAGGTTTGCTGCTCCTTGGGCAGTAAGCGCACCAGATCGCGATAACGGGTGATGCTCTTTTGTTTGGCGTAGCTCACCGTGTAGGCTACTTCGGGTGTGGTTTCAAGCGCGGCTTTGAGTGCCGGCGTGCTGTCAATGCTGGCTTTGATGGTTTCGGCCGCCAACATGGCGCCGGTGGGGGACCAGTGGGTATCCAGGCGGAAATAGAGGGGGGTGTCGCTGCTGCGGTTGGGGCTGGCGAGAAACGCCTGGTTCAGACTGACCACGTTGACACCGCCCGCGCGCAGTTCCTTGACCGCATTGTCATACTTGCCAGCGGTATAGCTGTCCACCGGCTTGTCGTCAGGCAACTGGTCGGAGTGGATTCGAATTTTAGAAGGGACGATCACTAGCGCCAGTGCAACGCCCTTGCGTTCGAACAGTTTGTTGGCCTTTTGGATCAGCGCAATCGTGTCATGGGTGTCGCTCACATCGGTGCTGAGGGCAAATTCGTAGGGCGTGAACAGCCATTCATTTTTGCCGAGTAACACGGGCACTGCGTCGGCCGCTTGTGCTGCGCCCATGCCCAGCGTGCAGCTGGCCAAAGCGGCACAAGCCCAACGGTGGAATTGATAGGTCATTTTGGGATCTCGCTGGGAAAGCTACTTGCCGTTCAAACGCTCGGTCTTGCTCAGAACGCCTGTTGCCTGTAGTTTGCCGTCTTTTGCGGCGGTTAATATAATGCTGTAAGTTCCGCCCTGGGTCATCTCCAGAGTGGTGCGAGCTAAAACGGCTTTACTCGATGGCGTGTGCGCCTGCAGCTCGACGGTAATGGGGTTGACCTGGAGCGAGACGGATTGCGCGTAGGCCAGGTTGCTAAAAACCTGGGTAATTCCGTCGGCAGTCGTAATGTCCAGAGCACCCGCCTTGGGTGCCAGGTGGTAAGCGCTCAGCAGCACTTTGAGTTTGTTGGTGTTGCCCTTGTCTTCAAAGCGCAGTGGCGTAGCGTCTGCACGCAAGGCAGCAAAGGCCAGCGTGAGTGACTTGCCGCGCGCCACAGTCAGGGCATGTGTCAGGGTGGGAGCGGATTTTCCCGCTGCATGTAATTCCAGCGTGTGCGCGCCTTCGATGAGCACCAGGTATTCGCTGAGCTGCTGCGCCGCCAGATTGCTGATACGGGGCTGACCGTCCACCCAGAGGTCAACCGGTGCACTGGGACTTGCCAGCACAATCCGCACATAGCCAGAGTCCACTGGCGGCTCCGGGTCGTACAGGCGGGCATTGCCCTGGGCATGCACGGCTGTGCCGAGCCACAGCCCCGGCAGTATGGCGCACAGGCGCACACAGGTGCGCAGGAAATGGGCACGGGTCGAGCTGGCAAAACGCATGGGGAACCCTTCTCTACAAATTTTACAAATGCCTACGGAACCTTGTTGGCGGCAACCGGTTCATCAAAGCGCAGGTACCAGTCATATTCGCCGGGAACCAGCTCCTGCAACAGCACGGCTGCACGCCAGTCGTCCACCGGGGCCACGGGGGGCAGTGGATTGTCGCTTTGCGGTGACTCTAGTCGCAGACGCCCACCCGCCTGGGGCAGGTTGATCCAGATGGCGACGCTATCCTTGGGCGAGAGCGCGCCCACCACACTGACCTTGAGCAGTGGACCTTTATCGGACGATTCCAGTCGGGCCGTAATGCGCGCACGATCGCGCCACCATTGTGCCACCTGGTTGGAAGGGACCATCCAGGTCTTGGCGCGTTGGGTTTGCAGGTAGGCGAACATCTTGTCGCGTTGTTCGGCCGTCAGTATGGTTTGGGCGGGTATGCGGGCAACGGCCAATCCGCCCATGCGCAAAGACAGGTCCAATTCATCCAAAAAATTCTGCAAGCCCTCATCGGCATCACCTTCTGCCATGGACTCTTCCGGTCCCAGTTGGGTGCGTGGCAGGATGACGGTGGCCTTACGCATGTCCGGGCCGGGCTGGGCGAACACAGGCAGCCGCCCATCGCTGACGTCCATAAAGGCAATGTAGTTGTCAAACCCGCGTTCCTGCAGCAGTTGCTCGGTGAGCTTGTCATAAGCTTCCATGGGCGCAGCGAAGCTGGCACGCTCGGGAATTTTGACCCCCGCATCGGCTATCGTCTTACGCATGGAATCCAGACGTTTGCCTTGCGTGGCGGCAGACTGGCCTTTGAACTCATCGAATTTGTCGCCGTAGTAGCCAATCTCGTGGCCACGGGCCTGGAGCTTGCGCACAATGGACGCAGACTTGGCAATATTTTCGCCCATCACATAGTAGGTGGCGTGTCCACCGACATCTTCGAGCTTTTTGGCAAAGTCCAGATCCACATCTGCGACTTCTTCCGCGGCTTCGACAGCCATGACAAAACCGGCATGGTAGGGATGGGGCCAGGCGGCGATGTAGACCTGGGGCTGACGGAACAACCAGTTGAGGGCGTTGTAGGCAATGGCCTCCAGGGCCTTGGGGTCTGCCGCCAGCCAGGCCTGTTCAGGGTAGCCCAGCACCACGGCGCGCGAGGTTTTACCCGAAACTTCGGGACGCTCATCCAAGGTAATGAGCCCTGTCACCTTGGTGGGTGTGAAGGTGCGCGACCAGTCCATGATGTCTGCCGCATAGTGGGGCGCGACCAGACGCAAGGGCAGCAGGTCTTTGATGCTATCCAGCCATATCCGGGTACCTGCGGGCAGGTCGTGCGCCACAGGGTTATCACCATGCACGATCATGAAGTTGTCTTCTGCGTCGGCTTCGGTGTTTCCTGCCACTTTGACGCCCAGCTGCTTTTCCATGAAGTCAAAGCCCAGCCATTCACCGCTGTCCTTGCGCACACCATTGAGCCAGGTGGCCAGAATCGAGCCGCCTTTGGCGCGAAACCCTGCGATGGCCATTTCTTCCCGGTCGCTCAGTACCACGGTGGAGGGCAGTATCAAAACACCGGACCCCATTTGCTCCAGACTTTGCGCGTTGGTGATGCGGGTAAAGGGGATTTTGTATTTACGCAAAAATCTCTCCCAGACCCCGGTGTTGACGCTGGCGTCCACACCGGTTTTTTGCAGATAGTCCTGGGTGCTGGCGGATGCGAAAAGCCATACCATGGAGCCTGGGGGGCGCACCATTGGGGTGGCTTTAGGGGCCTCTGGGCGTGAGCCGTGCGCTAGTTTGATGCCTTTGTTGGCCAAGGCCATGCGCTGTTCTTCCTGCGCGCGCTGGTAAGTGCCGGGCGGCACGATGATGGCGCTGGCGCCTGGCGTCGCTGCAGACACTGGGCCACCGATACGCTGTGATGCGCAGCCTTGCAGCAGGATGCAAGCCGCCAAAACTAGGATTGTGTACGGTATGCCCCAGCAATTCTTGTGGCGTAGGAATCCAGGCAGCATACATCTTCCAAGCGATTTGGTGTAAACGAGCATTATCGGTCAAGTATCGGTGCGTACAATATGCCTAAATACACGCTTTGACTATCATGAACGATCTCCCCCTTGATGTTAGCCTGAAGCCTCCTGCGCGTATTGGCTTGCGCGGCCTGCCGCAAACCTCCAGCAATATGGTGCCAGGCGGGTTGTATGTGTTGGTCGCAGAGACACCTGCGGCCCGCTTTCCGGTGCTAGCCAGCAGCCTGAGTTGTGCTCTCAAGGACGGACGGCGTTGCGCTGTGATCGTGGCAGGCAACCCTGATAATTTCGTCCAGCGCCTGGAATCCCTGGGCGGAATCCCCTCTGCCGAGCGATTCCAGAACAAGCAACTGCAGATGTTTGTGACACAGGAAGAGTTTTCCAAGAAGATGTTCCGCTTCGGAACCGAGAGCTTTGTGCAGGAGCTCGAACACTTTGAAATTCCGGAGAACAGCTTTCTGGTGTTTGATCAGGCCGATGACCTGGTGACCTTGCACGATATTTCCTTGGCTCGGGAGCAGTTTGAGGTGCTGGGTCAATGGTTCATGCGCCGCCAGATCAGTGCCCTTTTGGTGTTTTTGCGCATTACCGAGAGCGACGGGGCTACGCTCAATGCCTTGATGGACAGCATGAACGGCATTGCGCGTCTGGGTGGCGATGAGGAGGGTTTGCGGCTGAGCTTTGATTACTGGCAGTCGCCCGAGGGGACGGTGGCCGCCCGCATCTTTCAGCTCAGCACACTGCCTTCGGGTCAGTATGAGGCCAGTCTGCGCATCAGCGGCGCTGCCACTTCGTCAGCCATGCAGACCGAAGCAGAGCAGCCGGAGCCCGAAGCCAGTGAGCGACGCTATTTTTATATGGACCCTGATCTGGGCAGCATGTCCACCCAGGTCGCAGGGGTGTGGCAGCATGTCGATACCTTGGTAGGCATGATGCATGCCACCCGCAACCAGCGTTCGGCCACGGTTATTTTCTGCTACGGGCAGGACATGAATTTGCGCCAGCTCGCCGAGGCCGTCCATACCCTGCGCATCCATCTGGGCAAGTATGCCCAGCTGATCGTGCAGGAGAAACAGGCGTCCTTGCGTTACCAGAACGAGGCTCTTCTGCTGCGCTTGGGCGTCAATATGGTGATCCATCGCGATGTGGCGCCGGCGCGACTGCCCCTGCTGCTGGATTCGGTGACGGGACAGGTCTTTAGCCGCGAGATTGACGTGGATTTTGAGGCGGCCCTGGCCAGCGTCATGCCCACCCAGGTGCGGGGCTACATTCCACCCGTGCAATTCGTACGGGAAGTGGAGTTGTTGCTGGAGCGTTCTTCCACGCTGAATATTCCGTTTGCCCTGGCTATTGCCCGACCTGTACCCGAAGTCGCCATGATCGATGTACTCGGTGCGCTGCGCATGTCCCGCCCAGGTGATCTGGTAACTGCCGACCAGGACCTGTGCTATGTATTTCTCAACGCCTGTCAGCAGGCGGTCATTCTGACCACCATGGAGCGTTTGTTGGGCGAGCCGTTGAATGTGGTGTTTGAGGATATTCGCTTCCAGGTGTCGCGTGAGGACATAGGCCACGATCTGGCTGCCTTGCTGCACAACACGAAAAACAGCGTAGGTCTGGACTACACCGCCGCGCTGAATGCCACTGCCCCTGCGCAGGAGAGCGCGGTGCTGCCGTCCGTGCGTGCCTCGGAACAGGTGCCTGCCGTTGCGTTTTTGCCAGAGACTGAGGTCCGCATACAGCAGCGCCCGGTGTTCGAGCAGGACGTCGTGACTGAGCCGAAGCAGGTGCTTGCCGCGCCCGCTAGACCTGTCTCTTTGTACGGTGCCATTGGTCCCGCCGTGTTTGGCAAGAGCGAGGCCCCCCGTGCCAAGCGCAGTATTTCCCTTCCCACCCCATGACCTCGTTAACTATTTTTCAAGATTTTTTGTTGCTGGCGCCAGTGAGAACCTGGCGCCCCGCGGCTTCGTTAGCGACGGGATGGCTGCTGTTCATGGCTGCGAGTTCGACCCTGGCGCAGGCACCAGTCTCCAATATGGCGCCGCCCAGCGCTTTCTTTTTTGAGTCGTTTAAATACATTGCGCCAGCAACGGGAACAACGACAGGGGTTGCTGATCCCAAGCGTACTCCAGCGCAGCAGCATATTGCAGATTTGAATGCCGCTGGTCAATATGCCGAGGCGGGCGCTGAGGGGCTGATTCTTTTGGCACAGGAGAAGCCGGACGACGGGCTTAAACTCATTATTGCCAACAGCTTGGCATGGTCCGGCCGCCTGAAGGATGCGAGCGCAACCTACCAGACCATTACCGAGAATGAGCTGGTTCCCGACGCCAATGTAGGGATCGCCAATATTCTGCATTGGAAAGGCCAGGATCACCTGGCAGTCCCGATCTACAAAGACATTCTGGTACAAAGTCCGGATAATAATGATGCACGTACAGGGCTGGAGTTGGCATCGCGTGAAATGGTCCCGCGCACCACCGTCACCATGGGCGGCATCAGCGATTCCAATGATTTTCGCCGAGGTGCCGCCACCATCAACCACCGTTGGCGCGATGAGAGTGGTTTTAACGTGATGGAGGTAGAGCTCAATGGGGAGCACGACAACCAGCCAGGAATGGATGCTACCCAACAGGATGTGACCTTGCGTTATCAGGCCTTGGGTTCCGAGTTCAAACCGGCGTTCGAATTGAGTCTCCCGTCCTGGAGTAGACGTCAAATTTTTGCCGGACTCAAGCTGTGGTTTGACGATGACAACATTCAGCTGGATCTGGGAAATATGAACTGGGGCCGTCTGGCCAATAATGCGAATGCTCTGGACCAAGGCTTGTCTGCGTCCCATGTAGGACTTTCGGGCAAAGGCACAGTCATTCTGGGAGAGCTGTCTGGGCGGGTGGACTATTACAACGTGTCAGATACCAATATCGTATTGACCAGCGATGCACGCCTGACCCCCAATGTGCGGCCATTTGGTCCAGCGATAAAACCTTTCCTAGGTGTGGAAACCCGATCAGCACGTTTCAATAGCCCAAACTACTGGTCGCCAATCGACGGCTCTGGTTCCTTTTATATGGGCTTGCAGGGTGACTGGCAGTTGGATGATTGGATGGTCTACGCGATCGGTCAGGCTGGACTGGGCTTGTATGGAGATGCTGGGACCAGCTGGAGCGCCACGGGTGGCTTGAAACGCTGGGTAACACACGACGTGTCCATGGGCTTTAATCTGTGGGCCATGTCAAGTACGCGCAACGGCGCTAGTTATAGCTCACAGTCCGCGTTCTTTACCCTGGAAAAACTGTGGCAGTAAAAAGACTGGCTCGCTATGGCGCGGCATTGTTCGCCATTGTCAGTGTTTTTGCTTTAGTCGCGTTTGTTTACAGTCAGGTCGGCAACACCAAGGGGTCATTTGGCGTTCTCTTGGAAAACTATGTGCTGGCGATTATTTCGGGGTACTTGCTGATCTTTTTGGGGATGCTGATTTTTCGCTATGCGGCGATGATTTTGTTATCTTTCATGGAGCATTTGGAATCCATGTTCAAGCGCAAGAGAGCGACGCCACAAGTGGAGTACCGACAAGAAATTGGTCTACCCATGGTGACGCTGGTGGTGCCTGCTTATAACGAGGGTCCGGTGATTCAGCCCGCAGTCCGTTCACTGTTGGAACTGGACTACCCCAATTTCGAAATCGTGGTGGTGGACGATGGCTCCACCGACGATACCTACGAAAAGGCCATGGTCATAGCCCGGGAAAGCCGCGATATCCGGGTGCGCGTGATCACCAAGCGAAATGGCGGCAAGGCTGACGCACTCAATACGGGTATGAGCGTGGCCAGGGGCGAGTTTGTGCTGAACATGGATGGCGACACCAAGCTGTCGCGCAACACTTTACGAGCTTGCATACTACACTTTGAAAACCCCCGGATCGGTGCGGTGGCAGGAAATGTCAAGGTGCTCAACCGGGAAAACATCTGGACTAATATTCAAGCACTGGAGTATGTGGAAGGTCTGGCCATGGCGCGTAAGGCCCAGAGCTTTATGCGGGTGGTCAACATCATTCCCGGTCCCCTTGGCATGTTTCGCAAAAGTGTACTGCAGCAGGTGGGGGGCTACGAGTCAGACACTTTCGCGGAAGACTGTGACCTCACCCTGAAGATACTGATGCACGGTTGGCACATCGCCTATGAACCCACAGCCATTGCCTGGGTGGAAACGCCCAGCGGTTTGCTCGATTTGCTTAAGCAGCGTTACCGCTGGACGCGCGGAATCTTGCAGGCTGCCCGCAAGCACAGCCATGCTCTGTGGCGTCCACGCAGCATGGGAGTCAATTTTTACATTCTGTGGTACATGCTTTTTGAAGGTATTTTGTGGCCTTTTTCCACAGTGCTGGGTAATATCTTCTTTGTGTATGTGGGCGTGCAATACGGCTTGGTGACGCTGCTTTTCTACTGGTGGGTGCAACTCACGGTGCTGGACGTGGTGGCTGCGGCCTATTGCGTGGTGATTGAAGAGGAAGAGCCTTGGCTGGTGCTGTATGCTGTCGCGCTGCGGCTGTTTTACATTAATATCATTGACATCGCCAAGGTAATTGCCACCATTGAAGAGTGGCGGGGTACGGCGATGACTTGGGGTAAGCTGGAACGTGAAGGGAAACTTTAAATGGATTTGATTTCAATTCTAGCCACGGTGATTCTGGTTACAACCATCGGCACCATGGTGATTGGTATAGGCGCCTATATTGCATTCAAGTTGCGCGACAAACGCAAACCATCCAAGGACAAGTTCGATAGCACCTTGGGTACACAGGGGTCTAATGAGCCCATCTTTCTCAATCGCTTTGTGCCGGCTACGACGGTCAATCCTACCATTGACGCGCCATGAGTCTGGCCTCTACACGGGCACTGCAAATGGAACCCCTTGTTACAGATTCTGACGGGCAACCCAAGGGCATCCTGCATCGCGTCGGGACCTATATTCATCTTTTTGTCGTTCTGGGTTTGCTGTTGCCGGTGGTGATTTATCTGGGGATGATGTCATCCGTTGGATGGCGCATACCTAGTTTTTCTGTCAACGGCGTGTTTGCCTTTGTGGCCAAACCCAGCCAGGATGTCATGCTGTATGCCTCGCCCACCAGCAAGAATTTTTTCGCCTCAACGGGTGGCAATTACGACGTTCTTTTGAAGCCCTGGCGGGACTACCTGGCTGATCGGCAACGGCAGTACAAGGAGATTACCGATCCTTCGCAACTCAAGAATTTGGATGCAGGGGTACTGATCCTGCCCTCGGCGGTAGCGCTTAACGACGAAGAGAAGGCGGACATACTGGCCTTCCGTGCGCGAGGTGGCGCGGTGCTCAGCACCTGGGCAGCGGGCAGCCGTACGGGCAGGGGCGAATGGGGCGGCTGGAGTTTTTTGGAAAAAATGGGGGCCAAGGTGGTGGGGGAACTCGCGCCAGATTCTGATGCCAACCACCTCATTGTCAATGGCGAGTCTCCCGTCTCTCATACCTTGCCTGCTGGCAGACGTTTATTCCTTTCGCGGGTGTCTGAGTCCTATTTGCGCATGCAAGGCGAAGGGATCGCTGCTCGTTTTATGAATTGGGCTCGCATCCCCGATGAAGACCATCTTGACGAGGGGGCGGTTTTATATTCCGAAACCACGCCGCAAGCCGGGCGCTCTGTCGTTTTTGCTTTTGCGGAATCGGCCTGGGCGTCTAACCCCACTTTGGCCTACCTGCTGATCGATGACTCCATGAAATGGTTGCAGCGTGAGCCCACGATGGTGCGCGCCGCCTGGCCCAATGGCAAGCTGGCGGCAAACGCCATTGAAATGGACACAGAGCAGGGTTTTCCCAACGCGCTGAACTTTTCGTCGATGCTGGAGTCTATTGATTACCCCACGACTTTCTTTGTGCTGACGTCGGTGGGTAAGACTTATCCCGACGCATTGAAGCAGTTGGCACGTGGACATGAGGTGGGCTACCACGGAGACATCCACATCGGGTTCAAGGACCAACCGGTCGATATGCAGGAGCAGCGCATCAAGGTGATGATGGCGGATATGGCTTCTGTGTTAGGTGACACCCACAGCATGGTGGGCTTTCGTGCTCCCACGGAAGGGTATGACGAAACCACAGAAAAACTGCTGCAGCGGGCTGGTCTGCGTTACCACGTCGCTGATCCGAATCGCACCGAAGATCGTTTGCCTAAAATGGCAAAGCTCGAGGGCGTTGATGCTGAAAACGATCTGGTCGTGCTGCCGCGTACCCAGCGCGACGATATCAATTTGTACTGGGAAAAGTTGCCCGTGGAGCAGCTCTCAAGCGCATTACGCGCCGAAGCGCGGTTGGTCCTGGAAAATGGAGCGCTGGGTTTGCTGAGCGTTCACACACAAAATTTTGCGGTCGACAGCGCTTTGTACAAGGCCTTGCCAGCCTATTTGCTTTATCTGAAGCAGCGCCGCGAAACTATGTGGCTGGCATCAACTGGTCAGGTCGCTGATTGGTGGCGTCAGCGTGAGAGGTTCCAGGTCGAAACGCATTACTCAGGCAAACGCCTCTTGTTGGAGGTCTCCGTGGTGGGTAAATCTCCCGTGAAGGGGGGCACCTTGATGGTCATGTTGCCGCAAAAAGATCTGCTGCCCTCGGTGCAGGCGACCAAGACGTGGGAAAACGTCAAGCCCGTAATACAGCGGATTGACGCCTACCGGGCAGTTATCATTTTCCCTACGTTAAATCCGGGTAATTACGCATATCAAATTACTTTTAATCCTGTTTGATCCGGGGTCGTAAAGTTTTACTCACTGTGATTGCGGGGCAGCAAGCATGCGTGATCTTCAAGATTGCCTCTTTATTTGGGGCTAGTCAGTAGTGCTGAATCAGGTCAGATTTTCACTCTGGGTTTGAGCCATGCTTGATTTGCAGATCGGTTTTCATCGACCTGTTAAGTCGATTCAAATAATTTTCTGAACCAAAGTACAACGCGCGTCAGTATCGATGGGCTTGGCGGAGCATGAAAGACTGAAGGTTGGCGATTTAAAAAAAGTCGTTTATACTGTTCACGGGCTTGCTGTATCGCGTACAAGGGAGGGTGCTCCGATCATCATGACATGCCTCATTTTATCAAATTCCTGATTGCGCACCCTATCGAATTAAGGCTCCCGAAAAGAGGGTTGAAGAAGGTATTTTGGTAAAAAGAAATACCATTCTTGCATGGTAATTTTTGATAAATTAATATGCTTGGGGGCAGTAATAATTTTAGTCTGGTATAAAGGGTTGTATGAATAAAAAAACATGTTGCATGCATATTGTCACCTATTTTTTTGGCCTGATCTTAAGCACTTCTGCCGTGTTCTCGCATGCAGAGGAGGTGGCTTACCTTGGAAAAGATGGCTGGCTCTTTTATAAATATGAAAATTTCAGTGAAGCGGATGCCCCGTCAATTGATAAATCAATTTCTTTGATTGGACAATTTTCACGTGCCATGGAGTCGCGCGGCATTCAGGTTTATATGGCGATAGTTCCTGTTAAGATCAGAATATATAATAATTTTTTAAATGATCCGCTGCCTAAATACATTTCAGATTCATATATTTCAATTTATAAAAAGCTCGTCGAAAACAAGGTTAAGGTTATTGATTTAAATGCTCCATTTGAAAAATATGCTGAAGATCCTGAAAATTCAGAATATCCGCTTTTCTTGAAACATGACACGCACTGGTCTGCTGCAGGAGCATTGCTGGCTGCGGAAACCATTGGTAATCGACTGAAAAGCGATCCTGCGTCTAGCCATGTCTTGGATCTCATTCCGAAAATTGACTATCAAATTCAAAAGAAAGCATCAAAAGTTCGCGCCAAGGTAGGCGATTTGGTGGCTCAGTTGCCAGCGTCCGCTCCAAAACAAGATATCGAAATGATTCAAGTAATTCGATACATTGCTCCCGCCGATTCTGCAAATTCTCTTACTGGAGACACGCACAAGTCCATCGCACTGGTCGGGTCTAGCTATTCAGCACCATGGACAACATTTCCAAGCGCCATAAGGTATTCATTACAGCGTGACATGGCAGACACATTCGTACCTGCTACCCTGGGATCCTGGCAAGGCATGCTGGCTTATTTAAAGGATGATTCATTTAAATACAATCGACCTAAAATACTGATATGGGAAATCCCGGAGCGAGATATGATTGCGCCTCCGGAATACAAATATCGAGAAGCGCGCTATCAAATGAAATCAAACGATTGGCTTGAGCAGGCGCTAGCGGCAATGAAGTGATTGGGACTTTTCTGCGGCCCCGCTCCTCTTCGGATCTTGCGAGGGCGCAAGTGGTACTCGTGGTTGAGATGCCTTCTTGCTTGGTTTGTATCAACACAATCCTCATGCGAACCGCCATCGGGTGTAATGGAGCCCTTCTTTGCAAGGGGTTTTCATGACTACAAATTACTTGAACACGCTGGTAACCCAGTCTGGCGTTGCGTTTGGCACCAGCGGTGCACGCGGCCTGGTGGCCGACATGAGCGATGGCCTGTGCTGGGCCTATACGGCAGCGTTTTTGCAAGCCGTCTCCCCCTCTGCCACCCGCGTGGTGTTGGGCCATGACCTGCGCCCCAGCAGCCCGCGCATTGCGGCGGCCTGTGCGGCAGCCATTGAGGCCAGAGGGTGCGAATGCGTCTATGTGGGGGCGCTGCCCACGCCGGCCCTGGCCTTTTATGCCGCGCAGCTGGGTGCGCCGGCCATTGTGGTCACCGGTAGCCACATTCCCTTTGATCGCAATGGCATCAAGTTTTACCGCGCTGATGGCGAGATATCCAAGGCCGATGAACAGGCCATGTTGGCCGCGCAGGTAGACGTGCCCGATGTCGTGGTGAACGCCGACTTGCCCATACCGGATGCCAGGGCAAGCGAGGCCTATGTGCAGCGGTATCTGGACTACTTTGGCGCCGGTGCCTTGGGCGGTGCACAGGTGGCGGTGTACGAGCATTCCAGCGTCGGACGCGATGTACTGCGTACGATTTTGCAAGCCCTGGGCGCGCGGGTCACCAGCCTGGGTCGCACCGAAACCTTTGTGCCCATAGACACCGAGGCTGTGCGCCCGGAAGATGTGGCCCAGGCCCGGCAATGGGCCACGGAGTACCCTTTTGATGCACTTCTGTCCACCGATGGCGATGCCGACCGGCCGCTGATTGGCGACGAGCGTGGCGAGTGGTTGCGCGGTGATCTGGTGGGCATTTTGTGTGCCCAGGCCTTGCAGGCGCAGGTGGTGGTGACTCCGGTCAGCAGCAACACGGCGGTGGAGCTGTGCGGCGCGTTTGCCCAGGTGCTGCGCACCCGCATTGGTTCGCCCTATGTGATTGCCGGCATGGAGGAGGCCTTGGCCAGAGCTACCGGCCCCGTGGTCGGATATGAGGCAAATGGCGGCTTTTTGCTGGGCAGCGATGTGCTGCAGGGCAGCCGCAGCCTGCAGGCACTGCCGACCCGCGATGCGGTCTTGCCCATGCTGGCCCTGCTGGTGCTGGCCCGCAAGCAGGGTTGCAAGTTGTCTGCCCTGAGCGCCGATTTGCCCAAGCGCTTTACCGCCAGCGACCGGCTGCAAGGCTTCGCCACCGACAAGAGCCGTGCCTTGTTGGCGCAGTTGCCGGGCGATGTCGCCGCGTTGGCGCAAAACCTGGCGCCCGATTCTGGAGCCGTTGTCGCCACCAACCAGACCGACGGTCTGCGCGTGACGTTTGCCAACGGCGACATCGTGCATCTGCGTCCCAGCGGCAATGCCCCCGAGCTGCGCTGCTACGCAGAAGCGGACAATGCAGAGCGCGCCAAGCTCCTGTGCGACGCCTGTCTGGCAAGGGTTGCCGTGGCGCCTATGGCCTAGCGCCTGTGTACTGTGAGTGTCGTTAGCGAAATCTGAAGCATTACTCGCATTTGGCGCTGCATCCCACCAGAGTTTGGGGCCTATCCTTGCATCGGATTAGAATCGCCCCTTGTTTCTAGAGGACTCGAATAATGAAGATTACCGTGATCGGCACAGGCTATGTGGGCCTGGTGTCTGGTGCTTGCTTTGCCGACATTGGCAACGACGTGCTGTGCCTAGATGTGGACCCGGCCAAAATCAAAATTCTGGAAGACGGCGGCATCCCCATTTACGAGCCGGGCCTGCAGGAGATGGTCAAGCGCAACGTGGCCGCCGGCCGTTTGCACTTCACCACCGACGTGGAGCGTGCAGCGCACTTTGGCACGGTGCAGTTCATAGCAGTGGGCACGCCGCCGGATGAAGACGGCTCGGCCGACATGAAGTATGTGATTGCCGCCGCCCGCAACATCGGCAAGTACATGACGGACTACAAGGTGGTGGTCGACAAGAGCACGGTGCCGGTGGGCACTGCAGACCGGGTCAAGGCGGCCATTGCAGAAGAGCTGGTCGCACGCGGTGTGGACACGCCGTTCAGCGTGGTGAGCAACCCCGAGTTTCTGAAAGAGGGCGCGGCCATCGACGACTTCATGCGTCCGGACCGCATTGTGGTGGGCTGCGATGACGAGCAGGCCGCGCTTAACATGCGCGCGCTCTATGCCCCGATTCAGCGCAACCACGATCGCCTGATCGTGATGGACATTCGAAGCGCCGAACTCACCAAATATGCCGCGAACGCCATGCTGGCCACGCGCATCAGCTTCATGAACGAGCTGGCCAATCTGGCGGAAAAACTGGGCGCCGACATTGAGGCGGTGCGCAAGGGCATTGGCAGCGATCCGCGTATTGGCTATGACTTTTTGTATGCGGGCGCGGGCTACGGTGGTTCGTGCTTCCCCAAGGATGTGCAGGCGCTGATCAAGACGGCGGCAACCGATGGCGGCATCCAGCTTAAAGTTCTGCAGGCCGTGGAAGACGCCAACGATGCGCAAAAACGCGTGTTGGGCGGCAAGGTGATTGCGCGCTTTGGCGCCGATCTGGCCGGCAAGCACTTTGCGCTCTGGGGTCTGGCCTTCAAGGCCAACACCGACGATATGCGCAAGGCTACGAGTCTGGAGGTGATTCAGGATCTGCTGGACGCCGGTGCCACCGTCACCGCCTATGACCCGGTCGCCATGCCTGAGGCCCGCCATTACTTCCCCAACGAGCCGCGCCTGAGCTTTGCCGAAAGCCAGACCGGTGCATTAAAGGGGGCCGACGCGCTGGTTATCGTGACCGAATGGCGCGAGTTCCGCAGCCCCGATTTCGACATTCTCAAGGCGAAGTTGAAGAGCCCGGTGATCTTTGATGGCCGCAATCTCTACGATCCGGCGCTGGTGCGTGGGCTGGGCTTTGAGTATTTGGCGATTGGGAGGTAGTGGAGCAGAACTGCGCCTGCGCTTGGTCTGCCTACGGATGCACTACCTGCGCTACCAGTTTTACGCCTAGCGCGGCGCATACACGGGAAATGGTGTCAAAGCGTGGTTGCGCGTTGGGGCGAAGGGCTTTGTACAGTGCTTCGCGTCCGATACCGCTGGCCTTGGCGATCTCGGCCATGCCTCGTGCTCTGGCTATGTCACCCAGTGCGGCTGCCAGCAAGGCCGGGTCATTGTCCTCCAGCACCACCGTCAGGTAGTTGGCTATATCTTCATCTGTTTTGAGGTGCTCGACCATATCGAATTCGGGTAGGTCGGCCACGTTGATTTTCTTGGTCATGATAAGTTGCTTTAATTGTATTCGATCGAATACAAATTGCAAATCAAGAAGACGCCACCATGCTTCCGACACCCTCAAAGCCAAACGCGTACTTAGCCAGATTGCGTTTTCGGTGGGCCGCCCGATCGTGATGGACATTCGCAGCGCCGAGCTCACCAAATACGCCGCCAACGCGATGCTGGCCACCAGCCTGTAGGTGATACCTGCTAAATGCCGGCGCCACCGTCACCGCCTACGACCCGGTTGCCATGCTCGAGGCCCGCCATTACTTTCCCAACGAGTCGCGCCTGAGCTTTGCCGAAAGCCAGACCGGTGCATTGAAAGGGGCCGACGCGCTGATCATCGTGACCGAATGGCGCGCGTTGCAGTCCCGATTTCGACATCCTCAAGGCGAAGTTGAAAAGCCCGGTGATCTTTGATGGCCGCAATCACTACGATCCGGCGCTGGTTCGCGGGCTGGGCTTTGAGTATTTTGGCGACTGGATGGTGGCTGATGGCGGTAGAACATTTGTCGGCGTACAAGTTAACTTGCATTCATTCATTCATTATTCTGCAAAAATTTAAAATTTGTCAATACTTGTGTCGATTTTTATCGAATATTAGTCCGAATGGACTATTGCGACGACCAAGCATGTCTTTGATAATTGTCAAGTCTTCTGCGCATTTGGTCAATTTTTATGCGTGGCGACTTTTAACCAAACCTCATCGTTCAATCAGGGACACCATCATGCGTAAACTCATTCTTGCTGCCGCTCTGGCAACTCCATTCTTCGCTTCAGCGGCAACCAACCTCGTTACCAACGGTAGCTTCGAAACTGGCAACCTCAGTGGTTGGACCGTGACCGGTTCGGCGTCCCAAGGTCCTGGCGTCGCGGTTCAATCGCTGAATGCTGCCTCTTTCTACGGCGAAACAGTAAATGCTGAAAGCGCTGCTGCCGGCACCAAGGCAGCCTACTTCGTGGCTGATCTTTCGAGCCAAACTCTGTCGCAATCGGTGTACCTGGCTGCTGGCACTTACGACATCGGCTTCAGTGCTTATGCACCTAACAACGGCGTTCACAATGCTGGCGCAGCATCGTTCTCTGGTTCCATCGCTGGCGTGTCATTGGCAAACTACAGCGTGACCACTGGCGGTGTCTGGAATGATTACAAGGGAACCGCGACAATCGCAACAGCTGGAAATTACAACGTCGATTTCACTTTCAATACCTACGGCGGTGCGTCCAAGGACATGGTAATTGACAGCGTTTATGTTGCTACATCTGTGGCTGCCGTTCCAGAACCCGAAACCTACGCCATGCTGTTGGCTGGTCTGGGCCTGATCGGTGCTGCTGTCAAACGCCGCAAGGCCAAGCAAGCCTAATCGCTTGTCGCGCTAATAAAAAAGGGAGCTTAGGCTCCCTTTTTTTATTGGGCTGCGGATGCGGAGCGGTTAGCCGCAAGCGTGGCATTCCGCCGGATGCTGTCTATGCGTCTCCCAACTGGCCAGAGTTGCAGTCCCGATTTCGACATCCTCAAGGCGAAGTTGAAAAGCCCGGTGATCTTTGATGGCCGCAATCTCTACGATCAGTTGCTGGGGCTGGGGTTGAAGCACCGGTGATTGTGTGGTAGCGTCAGCGGAGCACAGGCGGGGCGTGATCGCCATGGATCGCCCGCTATTGCGGTGCAAAAAGCGCAAAATCGGCAATCGCAAGTGCGGGTCCGTGGTTTTTTGGGCAAAACGGACCGCAAGTTAGTCCGAATGGACTATTGCCGCATGGCCCAGGTCCCGGCACACTTGACGCTAACATTCAACAACTGGGGGTACCCTTGAAAATCAATCTGAAGAAAGCTGCTTTGGCAGTGGCCCTGCTCGGGGCTTCCGTCGCGTCGTTTGCTGATACGACTATCGGCCAAAACGATCCTTACAATTTTGGAAGTCTGACCTTTTCGAAGGGCGTTTCCGTAAGTAATATATCGGACCCTATGCTGGGTTTTTCTGGAGCCTTTGATAACGTTTTTACGTTTACATTGCCAGCGGTTACCAACGTGCAAGGCCTTTTTGCCGGTATCGATGGTTCCGCAACAGGTGACATGACTGCCCAAATTCAAGTGGGTTACGGTACTGTTGGTTCAAATGTGATGTCGACCCTGCCATTAGGTCCTGTTCCTCAAGATCCATTAACAGGCGCATTTGCGATCTCGGCTGCTTATCCCAGCTTGCCTGCAAACTCGTCATACTGGATTGAAATCAAAGGAAATGCTAGCCAAGCTGCGTACAGCCTGACCTTGTCGCCTACTGCTCCAGTTCCTGAGCCAGAATCTTGGGCCATGCTGTTGGCAGGTCTTGGAGCCATGGGTGCAATCGTCCGTCGTCGTCGCACCGCTTAGTTCTAAGGAGAAAATATTATGAAAAAAATCATTAAATTAGTTGGTATCTCTGCAGCTATGGTACTTGCGGGTTCCGCACACGCAACTACATTCCAAGAAGCTCAGAACACATCCTTTACGAAACAATACATCGTCACGCCAAATGCGTCTAACGTGTTGATTTTCAGTCTTTCGGGATTGACAAGTTCATTTGCAGACCTTAGTTTTTCTTTCGTAGATGTTCCCAACTTGAAAGTGAACGCTACAGTTTCGGGAAATAATTTGGTGGCGTCTTTCAGTGATCCACGGAACGCCGCTTTCTTGCTAAGCAATATTGGTTACAAAGTGACGATATCTGGCGATACGAAAGCAATTATCGATGGTGGGCAGGCAACGGTTGGTTTCACGGCACTGAACGCAACGGTTGCGGCCGTTCCAGAGCCAGAATCCTACGCCATGCTGTTGGCTGGTCTGGGTCTGATGGGTGCGATCGCCAAGCGTCGCAATTCCAAGCAAGCTTGAACGATTAAGCCGCAACTAGGACGGGGGCCGACGCCCAAGCCGTCCGCCTAATCTGTTGAAGTAACGAGCCTCGGAAGGGATTATTCTCTCCGAGGCTTTTTGCTTTTGCAGCGCTAGAATATGCCGAAGGATTATGCTAGAAGCAGAAGTTGGCCCTAGGAGGTCTCTTGTCGAAGTGGAGACCTGGGGCGCAGTCTGCAAGAAGGCGTACTGAGACGTACTGGGGTCGGGACGAATTCATCCATTTTAGCCAGGCAAATAAAAACGGGAGCCGAAGCTCCCGTTCCACATTCACCCCAACCGAGGTGCGATCAGGCGATCTTGCGGCGACGCACAATCGTTCCGACCAGACCCAGACCGGCCAACAGCATGGCGTAGGATTCGGGTTCGGGCACGGGCGTCACTGGGCCAATTGTTGCACCCTTGAAATACTGCCCTGTCAACGCAAGTGATGCGCCTGACTGTGTCGTCGTTCCCGTAACGACTACCTCATAGCTTTGATTCGCCTGCAAAACAAATTTAGTTACGCCATTTACCGTATCCGTAAACGTAGCGGAACGTTGGTTCGTGATATTGTTAACAGTGCTATCGTTATAACTAAAGGCTGTTCCAACAGTTGGATTGGTAGCATCGTAAAAAGTTAGCGTCAGGGCGTCGAAGAGGCCGGGCTGACCAGTCACAGTGAGGCTTCCAAGCGTGAAACCGGATGCGCCAACGGTCCATTCAAACGATTGGGAAAATTGGCCCAAAACGTTTATGGGATCCGGATTTAAACCTGGCAATGTATAGGAATAGGGCTTTGCCATTGCAGCAGAAGATGCGAGCAGCAGAACAGCTGCACTTGCGATAAACCTTGATTTCATTTGATAACTCCCTTAAACAGTTGTCTTGCGACGACGAACGATGGAGCCCACCAGGCCCAGACCTGCCAGCAGCATCGCGTAAGTTTCTGGCTCAGGTACTGCGGCAACAGCTGCCATTTGAAAACTGTATGTTTGACCCAGATATTCTGCGCCAGTACCCGTGACAGTTAGCGTGTAGTTGGTATTAGAGGTAAGTCCAGAAAACTTATGCCCGTATGAAACGAGGTTGTTATTAAAATCAATAGAGGACGATGCAGTCGCTTGCGACACGGGGGCGCCATTCGCGCTAAGAGTCATTGACAGGTTCACATTTGGAGCCGTCAATTGCGTCGTGTCAAACCATGTTGTCATGCCGACGATAGATTGGCTACCGGTGGCTAGCGAGAAGTTGTAAACGTCGGTAAAACTGCCAGAATTTGGCAAATCGGATGTCAAGGTCACACCAGATGTACCAACCGAACCCAAGTTGTAAAGACCTTGAATAAAGCTGGTTTGTGTTAAACCATCTGGTGCATAGGTAGCCGTGCCCGCGTTCGCAGACAGTGTAGCGGCGCCAAGCGTCAGCGCGACGCCAGCGGAGATTGCAAGCTTTTTCAGCTTGACTTTAGTGCCGGCAGGGCCAGCATCTGAATGAAAGTTCATGTTGTTAAACCCTTTGGGAGTGAATGGAAGTTTGAGCCTCCAGTTTGTCTGCGGGTGAACAGTTCATCAATAGTCCATTCGGACCCATTTGCATGGTGCGTGTTGCACCTTTGCAACATTTTGGAGGCTGGAGCGGGCTGGGCCGCTCGGTGCGTGACTTCTATCGACCCCATGGACGCAAAAATCGCGTAGAGGCGGCGCCACTGGGCCACAAGCGACGCGACCTTTCTTGCTAAGCTTGCGGCATCCTTGGCAGGACGCCAATCCCTTCACACGCACGGAAAACCACAGCATGAACATCCTCGTCACCGGCGGCGCCGGCTATATCGGCAGCCACACCTGCCTGGAACTGCTCAACGCGGGCCACAGCGTGACGGTGCTGGACAACTACTGCAACAGCAATCCGGAATCCCTGAGCCGGGTGGAGCGCATCACCGGCAAGACCATTGCCCGGGTGGAGGCAGACATTCGCGATGGCGCCGCGCTCACACGTGCCCTGCGCGACAGCGCTGCACAGGCAGTGATTCATTTTGCCGGGCTGAAAGCAGTGGGAGAGTCGGTGCAGAAGCCGCTCAAGTATTACGACAACAATGTGGTGGGAACCTTGCGCTTGCTCGAGGCCATGGACGCTTGCGGCGTCAAGACGCTGGTGTTTAGCAGCTCTGCCACGGTCTATGGCGACCCTCAGCGCCTGCCGCTGACCGAAGACCATCCCCTGTCTGCCACCAACCCCTATGGTCGCACCAAGCTGGTGATTGAAGACATGTTGCGCGATGCCTTTGTGGGTGACCCCAGCTGGCGCTTTGGCATCCTGCGTTACTTCAACCCGGTGGGCGCGCATGAAAGCGGTCTGATCGGAGAAGACCCGCAGGGCGTGCCCAACAACCTGTTGCCCTTTGTGGCCCAGGTGGCGGTGGGGCGGCGCGAGTTTTTAAATGTCTGGGGCAACGACTACGCCACGCCCGACGGCACCGGCGTGCGCGATTACATCCACGTGGTAGATCTGGCGCTGGGGCACTTGCGTGCACTGGAAATGCTGGGTGGCTCGGGCGCGGGTCAATGCGCTGCCATCAACCTGGGCACCGGCGTGGGCTACAGCGTGCTGGACATGGTGAAGGCCTTTGAGGCCGCCAGCGGCAAGCCCATTCCCTACCAGGTGCAACCGCGCCGTCCGGGCGACATAGCGGCCTGCTACGCCGAGCCCACGCTGGCCCGGGAGCTGCTGGGCTGGCAGGCCACGCGTGATCTGCAAACCATGTGCGCCGACGCCTGGCGCTGGCAGAGCGGAAACCCACAGGGATACGGAGTTTAGACATCAAAATGCGGTAACCTTGAAGTTCAAAAATTAACCAAGGGAAACACCGCAATGGCAAAAGGAATGATTCTGGCCGCAGGCCAGGGAACACGCGTACGGCCTCTGACCAAGGACTTGCCCAAACCGATGGTGCCGATTCTGGGCAAGCCGCTGATGGAATACCTGATCGAGCATCTGGCGCGCCACGGCATCAAACAGATCATGGTGAATGTGGCCTACCACCACCAGAAAATCGAGCGCTACTTTGGCGATGGCCACCGCTGGGGCGTGGAGCTGGGCTACTCCTACGAGGGCGTGCTGGACCATGGCGACATCCTGCCGCGTCCCATGGGCTCAGCCGGTGGCATGCGCAAGATTCAGGACTTCAGCGGCTTCTTCGACGAGACCACCTTGGTGCTCTGCGGCGATGCGCTGATTGACCTGGACATTGGCGCGGCCCTGCATGAGCACAAGGCCAAGGGCGCCATGGCCAGCGTGGTGACGCTGGATGTGCCGCTGGCAGAGGTGAGCAATTACGGTATCGTGGTGACCGATAAGGACGGACAGATCCAGTCCTTCCAGGAAAAGCCCAGCCCGGCCGAGGCCAAGTCGACCATGGCCAGCACCGGCATATATCTGTTTGAGCCCGCGGTGATTGACCTGGTGCCCTCCAACACGGTGTACGACATCGGCTCGCAGCTGTTCCCACAGTTGGTAGAACGCCGTGACTCGTTCTTTGCCCAGAAGCGCTTTTTCAACTGGATTGATATCGGCAGGGTCAGCGATTATTGGTCGGTGCTGCAGCGTGTGCTGCGCGGTGGCGTGGCCGAGATGAACATGCCGGGCACCGAGGTGCGCCCGGGCGTGTGGGTGGGTATCAACACCAGCATTCCCTGGGATCAGGTGAATATCCAGGGCCCGGTGTACTTTGGCTCCAGCGTCAAGGTGGAGCCGGGCGCAACCATCATCGGACCGGCCTGGGTGGGACACGGCAGCCATATCAAGGCCGGAGCCGTCATAGAGCGCAGCGTGTTGTTTGAATACACCCGCATTCCCAATGGGACTGCGATCCGCGAAATGATTGTTTCGCCCGAATACTGTGTGGACCGCGCCGGCAACACGGTGTATCGCGGCAACGACTCGTCAGACCTGCGCTGGGGCGACGCGAGAGCGTAACTAAAATCTAGATCCAGTTGGATTCGATGGTGGGCAGCATGCGGGTGGTGGCATCCCGCAGCCGCCTGGTCACCAGTTGCAGCAGCAGCAGCAGCACCTTGACGCCCACCTGGGGTTGGCCCGACACCATGCCGGCCAGATCGCGTCTATGCAATATCGCCACATCGGTGGGCACGGTGGCAACGCAACTGGCAAAACGCGCTTGCCCGTCCACCAGCGACATTTCACCCAAAAAGCCGCCGGGGCCGACCTCGGACACCACTTTTTCCTTGGAGTCTTTGTCGTGCTTGATGACGTTGACGCTGCCGGTGAGCACCAACATCATGAAGTCGCCCTGTTCGCCTTCGCTGAAGATGGTGACGCCCGCGTCCGCCGCGTAGCATTCCATGTAATCGCAGAGGATCGAATGCTCTTCGGGCGTGAAGCCATCAAATAGAGCCAACGGGCCCAATACCTCGTAAATCTCTTCCAAATAGTTGGACGCTGCACCCAAATAGGCCAGATTGGGAAGAACGATTGCGGTTGTAATGGGCATGGTTATGTACTTTGGCGCTCAGTTTGTCAGCTTTTGCAGGCCAGCTCAATAGTCCATTCGGACCCATTTGTAGCCTCATTTTCCAGTTAAGCGGAAAAACTCCGGACATCAAGTCCGAATGTGCGTCATTTGCACCTTGAGTCGAATCGACTGAACGTCCCAACCCTTGCTGCGCAGATGGGCCTCCAGCGCCGGTAGCAGTTGTTTGATTTTTGCGGCTGCAGCGTTGCCGTCCAGCAACAGGCACCACACCGGGCCTTCAATCGGCCCCGGATGCACGCTGGCGCGCAGGTAGATGGGCAGCAGGGATTGGATGGATTGCAGCCGCGCTGCCGATTCCGAGGCGAGGTCGAGCAGGCGGCTGAGGGTTTCAGATTCGCGGGTGGCCTGTAACAGCGTGACGGCGTGGTTGCGGCGGTGCATGGACCCTTGAGAGAATGGCTAGCGCAGAATTATCAGGGATACACGGCAGCGCAAAGCCCGCGTGGCGCTTGCGGCGTGGGCATGAAATAATCCGGCCATGCGTCTCACGTCCAATCAAATTCAGATGATCAACCTAGCGGTACACGATCTTGCTGGCGAGCGGGCGACCGCATGGTTGTATGGGTCGCGCTTGGACGACAGCCGTTGCGGAGGGGATGTGGATCTGTTGGTGCGCTCGAGTCCAGCCATTGGTTTGATGGAGCGTGCGCGCATAAAAAACCGCTTGGAGTTGGAGCTGGGCCTGCCGGTTGATGTATTAGCAGCTGCCGATGAAGGTGTTTTGTCGCCTTTCGTCCGCATTGCGGTAGCCCAGGGTGTACGGTTATGACGCCTGTCAAGCCCTCGCATGAACTCCTGCTGGCCCAAAAAACCCATTTGGGTAATCTGCTGGAAGCCATTCAGCGCTGCGTGTATTTTCTGAATGCCTCCGATGCCAGCCTGGCGTGGCCGCTTACAGGCGACATGCTGACGCTGCGCAGAAAAGACGCTCATTTTTTTGAGGCCTTGGCTGCTGTGAATGAGCGATTCTCCAAGTTGCAGGACACCTTGGGATCGGCCATGCGGCATAGCCTGCTGCTTTCGGGTGAGCATGCGGACAGTTTCATCAAGGTGCTGGTAATCTTCGAAAAGCTGGGAGTGATAGTCTCGATTGACGACTGGCAGGCTGCGCGCAGTGCGCGTAACTTGGCGGCACATGACTACGAGATTGATTACCAGTTGGTGGCGCAGCACTTCAATGCGCTGCACGGTTTGAGGACGGATATGTGGGGAGTGGCCAGTCGCTTTGTGCAGTATTGCGCCCAGGACTTGCATGTGCATCCAAGCAGTACCGATTTTTCCAACGAGTTCACCGCAATTACGGCTGCGGGCTCGGTCTAGTCTGGCACGTTAAAATCAGTACTTTCGCAGGCTGTGCAAGCCGCGAGCGCCCTGGCGCTTGCTATTTGCCGGGTTGCCCTCACTTCACCTTGATTAGAAAAAGGACTGCGCTGTTCTGTGCGCCCACCCTGGGCAACAGGCCGGTCTCGCTCGCATGGCAACCAACATTCTTACCAAAATCTTCGGAAGTCGTAACGACCGTCTGCTCAAAACTTACCGTTCTGTGGTGACTCGCATCAATGCGCTGGAGCCCGAGTTCGAAAAGCTCAGCGATGACGCACTCAAGGCCAAGACCGAAGAGTTCAAGACCCGTGTGGCCAATGGCGAAACGCTGGACTCGGTGCTGCCCGAAGCCTTTGCCGTGGTGCGCGAGGGCTCCAAGCGCATCATGAAGATGCGCCACTTTGATGTGCAATTGCTGGGCGGCATGTCGCTGCACTACGGCAAGATTTCAGAAATGGGCACTGGCGAGGGCAAGACGCTGACCTCCACCTTGCCGGTCTATTTGAATGCCCTGACCGGCAAGGGCGTGCACGTGGTGACGGTGAATGACTACCTGGCCAGTCGCGATGCGCGCTGGATGGGCCGGCTCTACAACTTCCTGGGTCTGAGCGTAGGCATCAACCTGCCCCAAGCCCCTCGCGAGGAAAAGCAGGCCGCCTACCGTTCGGACATCACCTACGGCACCAACAACGAATACGGCTTTGACTACCTGCGCGACAACATGGTGCACGAGGTGGGCGACCGGGTGCAGCGCGGACTGAACTTTGCCATCGTCGACGAGGTGGACTCGATCCTGATCGATGAGGCGCGCACGCCGCTGATCATCAGCGGTCAGGCCGAAGACCACACCGACATGTACCTGGCCATCAACAAGGTCGTGCCCCTGATGACGCGCCAGGAGGGCGAGGCCGATCCGCACACCGGCGAGGGCGTCACCAAACCGGGCGACTTCACGGTGGATGAAAAATCGCATCAGGTGTTTCTGACCGAGGCCGGTCATGAGAATGCCGAGCGCATTTTGTCGGGCCTGGGCCTGATTGCCGAAGGTGCGTCCCTGTACGACCCGGCCAATATCACGCTGATGCACCACCTGTACGCGGCGCTGCGGGCCAACCACCTGTACCACCGCGACCAGCATTACGTGGTGCAAGAGGGCGAGATCATCATCGTCGACGAATTCACCGGCCGCCTGATGACGGGACGCCGCTGGAGCGACGGTCTGCACCAGGCCGTGGAGGCCAAGGAAGGCGTGGAAATCCAGGCCGAAAACCAGACCCTGGCGTCGATTACCTTCCAGAACTACTTCCGCCTCTACGGCAAGCTGGCCGGCATGACCGGCACCGCCGACACCGAGGCCTATGAGTTCCAGGAAATTTACGGTCTGGAAACCGTGGTGATTCCGCCGAACCGCAAGAGCCGCCGCGAAGACCAGTTGGACCGCGTCTACAAGACCACGCGCGAAAAATACGAGGCGGCTATTCACGACATCCGCGAATGTTACGAACGCGGCCAGCCGGTGCTGGTGGGTACCACCTCGATCGAAAACTCTGAAATCATTGCGACGTTGCTGGAAAAAGAGAAGTTGCCGCACCAGGTGCTCAACGCCAAGCAGCATGCCCGCGAGGCCGATATTGTGGCCCAGGCAGGGCGCGCCAAGATGATCACGATTGCCACCAATATGGCCGGTCGGGGTACCGACATCGTTTTGGGCGGCAGCATCCAGAAAACGCTGGAGGATGTGGAGGCAGACGTGTCGCTGGACGAGGCCGCCAAGCAGGCCGCCATTGCCCAGATCCGTGCCGACTGGACGCGCGACCACGAGGCCGTCAAGGCCCTGGGTGGTCTGCGCATCATCGCCACCGAGCGCCATGAGTCGCGCCGCATCGACAACCAGCTGCGTGGCCGCTCCGGCCGCCAGGGCGACCCCGGTTCCTCGCGCTTTTACCTGAGCCTGGACGATTCGCTGATGCGCATCTTTGCCGGTGACCGCGTCAAGTCCATCATGGACCGCCTGAAGATGCCCGATGGCGAGGCGATTGAGGCCGGTATCGTGACGCGCAGCATCGAGAGCGCCCAGCGCAAGGTGGAAGCGCGCAACTTCGACATGCGCAAGCAGCTGCTCGAATACGACGATGTCTCCAACGACCAGCGCAAGGTGATCTACCAGCAGCGCAATGCGATTCTGGATGCACAAAGTCTGAGCGCCCAGATTGCGTCACTGCGCGAAGGCTGCTTCGAGGACCTGGTGCGCACCTTTGTGCCCCATGAAACGGTGGAAGAGCAGTGGGACATTCCCGCGCTGCAAAAAGTGCTGGCCGATGAATGGCAGATGGAGCTGGACCTGCACAAGCAGATTGCCGAGGCCAGCGCCATCACCGACCAGGACATTCTGGATACCGTGACCAAGGCGGCCGACGCCGTATTTCAGGCCAAGCTGGAGCTGGTGGGCGATGCGAACTTCACTCAGTTTGAGCGCATGGTGCTGCTGCAAAGCATTGACACGCATTGGCGCGACCACCTGAGCGCGCTGGACTACCTGCGCCAGGGCATTCACCTGCGCGGCTATGCGCAAAAGCAGCCCAAGCAGGAATACAAGCGCGAGGCTTTTGAGCTGTTTGGCCAGTTGCTCGATTCGGTGAAGAACGATGTGACCAAGGTGCTGATGACGGTGAAGATCCAGTCGCCCGAGCAAATTGACGAGGCCTCTGCGGCCTTTGAAGCGCAAGCCGATCGCATCAGCAACGTGACCTACAGCGCCCCCACCGAAACCGGCGAAGTGCAGACCACCTTGGATGCGGACACCGTGGGTGGTGCCAAGACCGCCAGCGCAACGGCCGCTGCCGCTGCTGTGGCCGCCATGGGACGCGTCGGACGCAACGACCCCTGCCCCTGCGGCAGTGGCAAGAAATACAAAGCCTGCCACGGCAAGCTCGCCTAAAGGAAAAACATGGCCGTTAACCTGCCCCTGCCCGACGCTGCCACGCTGTATCCGATTGACGGAGTGCGCATAGGCGTGACCGAAGCCGGTATCCGCAAGGCCAATCGCAAAGATCTGAGCGTGGTGCTGATCGATGCCGGCGCCAGCGTGTCCGGCGTCTTTACCTCCAACCGTTT
>TBL_comb47_HYPODRAFT_10001002_pt1 | contig 37218 bp, 34 predicted proteins | sample TroBogypolimnion_40_FD_10682 | JGI IMG/M metagenome (IMG submission 10682)
AAAGTGTCATTTGAGTCAGTTATCGAAACACTTGATGAAAACGGCGTCAACATTACAAGTCCAGAAGTTAGCGCTTACGAAAGGTTTCACGCAAACTATGGTTTGCCTGCAGGCTTGATTGGCACTCACTTCATAGTTAACAAAAAAGAATACGTCTTTGCTGGGATTGCAACTTCACGTAGCAAGTACCCAATTGTAACTATTGGTGAAGATGGTTCTAAAACTCTTTTTACTGCAGATGTAGTTGCCAAAATTATTCAGGCATCTCAAGTAAAAATCTACTCAAAGTAAATATGCAGACATTTCTTCCATACAAAGACTTTGACAAAAGCGCGCAAGTGCTTGACATGAAACGACTCGGCAAACAACGAGTCGAAACATTTCAAGTACTTCGTGCTCTTACCATTCCAAACTATGGCTGGCAAAGTCATCCAGCAGTCAAAATGTGGCGCGGGCACATCACAACTCTTTACATTTATCAACATGCAATTTGTACTGAGTGGACTAGTCGTGGCTACAAAGACACGTGCTTACAAAAATCTAATGCCCTTGTTGCTGAGTACTACAAATCTCTGCCTGAAGGAACTTCAGCAGCAGAAATTGCGCCTGCTTGGCTTGGCAACGAAGACTTACACCGAAGCCATCGTAGCAATCTTGTCCGCAAGCAACCAGACTTTTATACTCCACTATTTGAAGCAGACTTACCAGACAACCTTGAGTATGTTTGGCCTATCCAGTAAAGTACACTAAAAACAATTTAGTGTGTATAAACTTGTTATGATAAAACCACGAATCTCAAGACGAAAGATTACATAATGACAAAACGAGATACAGAAGAACTTATGCAATCAACAGTTGCGATAGGCGAACAAATCAAAACACTGAGAGTCCAAAAGGATATTTCTCAATCAGAACTTGCACGCATTATTGGAGCAAGGCAACCAGTGATTAGTCGAATTGAAAAAGGAACTCATGTGCCTACATGGAGAACTCTTGAAAAGATTTCAAAAGCTCTTGATGCAAAGGTAGAAGTTTCTATTGTGTACCAAGGTGCACTTAGTTCTTAATTCCGAACATATGAATACAAAAAATAAAAAAGTAACCCAGAAAGATACTGCTTACACCTTGATACAAGAAAAACTTCCTCGACGTCGCATTGGACACACTCACACTTTTAAGATTGATGATTTGAAAGGATACATCACTACTGGAGAATACCCAGATGGAAGACTTGGAGAAGTCTCTATCATTGTTTCTAAACAAGGGTCAACACTACAAGGACTTGTTGGTGCTTGGTCTGTTGCTCTTAGTTTGGGTCTTCAGTATGGAGTTCCTCTTGAGTCTTACATTGAAAAATATTCGAGTGTTCGCTTTGAACCTTTTGGCATGACAAATGATAAAGAAGTAAAAACTGCTTCTTCTATTGTAGACTATGTTCTTCAAAGACTTGCAATTGACTATCTTGATGCAGATAAAAGACAACAATTAAAAATTAGTAGCCAAATTGACCCGAAAATTGAAGGGCCTTCTGAAAATCAAATTCATGAATTGTTTGAAAGAATTAAAAAAGAAGAAAGTAAAACACCTAAAAAGTTTTTAACAAGCAAATGCCTCTTTGCTCTCAGTGTGGTTCTTTTATGCAACCTTCCGGCTCTTGCCACGTATGCGTTGAGTGTGGCACTACAAGTGGTTGTAGTTAATTATAGAATGTCTTCATGACAGATGAAAACAATTTAGAAGAACCAATTGATGCAGAAATTGTTGATGTAATCTGTATTCGCACATCTGCAACTGGACGACGGTGTAAGACACGCTCTATACCTGGTTACCCATTCTGCCAAACACACCTTGAAAATGCTTCAATTGCTGAGATTTCTCTTGTGCATGGAAAAGATGTTGCTTTCCATGAATTACTTGGAAAAAAAGTAAACAATCCTTTAGAAGAACTTGCAAATCTTGTAAGTGAAGTACTTCTTTACAAAGACTTTTGCGCAGAACAAGTTGCAAAACTTAGAGGAGAATATCGTTATGAAGGTCGTTCTGGAGAGCAACTTCGAGCAGAAGTAGCTCTTTACGAAAGAAGTATGGACAGAGCTGGAAAGCTTTTAATTGAATGGTCAAGATTAAACATTGATGAAAGACTTACTAGAATCGAAGAAGCAAAAGCAATGATGATTCTTGACGTAATTCGTAGAACTCTTATTTCTGCTGAACTTAGTGATGAGCAAAGACTAAAAGCAGAAGAAACTGCAATTCGGGAACTTAGAGCACTTGGCCACTGATAACGCTGTCGCGCCTAAACAATCTAGACCTTCTGCATTTGACATTGCAGCAGACAGAATTGAATTTGATAAAAAGCAAAGAGACATTGCTGCTGACCCAGTAGTGTGGATTAAAGAAGTTCTTGGAGAAACTCCTTGGAGTAAGCAGCAAGAAATTGCTATTTCCGTTAGAGATAATCGACGCACAGCAGTTCAATCTTGCCACGACGTTGGAAAGTCATACATTGCTTCTAGACTTATTTGCTGGTGGATTGCTGCGCACCCTCCCGGTGAAGCATTTGTCGTAACTTCTGCTCCAACATTCCAGCAGGTGCGAGCAATTCTTTGGAGAGAAATTGGAAAAGCTCATGCTAAAGGAAACCTTGTTGGGTACACAAACGAAACTGAATGGAAAATTGGAAAAGAACTTGTAGGCTTTGGTCGAAAACCAAGTGACTATTCTCCAACTGCCTTTCAAGGTATTCACGCACGATATGTGCTTGTAGTACTTGACGAAGCATGTGGAATTCCAGAATCTCTTTGGGATGCCGCTGACACATTGATTCCTAATGAATCATCTAGAATTCTTGCAATTGGAAACCCTGACGACCCGACAACAGAATTTTCTAAGATTTGCAGGCCTGGAACTGACTGGAACAAAATTCGTATTAGTGCGTTTGATTCTCCAAACTTTACTGGAGAAGAAGTTCCAGAAGAAGTAAAAGACCTTCTTATTTCTCCAACATGGGTAGAAGAAAAGAAAAAGAAGTGGGGAGAAAATCACCCATTCTGGCAATCAAAAGTACTTGGACTTTTTCCACAACAAAGTGCTACTGCTCTTTTACCTCTTAATCTTCTTTTTGAAGCAACACGAAGAGAAGTTGAACTTAAAGAAAATGAAAGACCAATGCTCGGAGTTGACGTTGCTCGCTTTGGGTCAGACAGAACGGTGATTGCTCTTCGTCAAGGAGGCAGAGCGCGCATTATTCATAATTCTGTCGGAAATGACACAATGGAAACTGCTGCAAATGTTCGTAGATTCATTAAAAAATACGATGTTGAACTTGCTGCAATTGACACAGTAGGAGTAGGTGGTGGAGTGTATGACAGATTATCCGAAGACGGAGAACCTGTGTTCTCTATGGTTGCATCAGGCCGCCCACGTGACTACGTAACATTTGCAAACAATAGAGCAGAATGGTATTGGAATCTTAGAGAAGTTTTGGAACGAGGAGAGCTTGACCTTGACCCGGATGATGAAGACTTAGTCTCAGAACTTGCAAGCATGCAATTTAAGATTGATGCACGAGGAAGAATTATCATTGAAAGCAAAGAAGACATGAGAAAACGAGGAATGAATTCTCCTGACCTTGCTGACGCAGTTGTTCTTTCTTTTGGAGCTCCTTCACATATGGACTGGAATGCTGCTTACGGTATTCTTGAATGTCTTGGATGTAAACGAGGATTTCTTGAAGAAGGAAGAGATGCATGTCCACATTGCGGAAAGAAGATTGATTAAAGATGAGTAGACTAGTAAAAATTAAAGATGTAAAAAAGAGTAATAAAAATGATGTAGAATCATCTTTGACATGGGATGAGTTTAACGCGCAACAATGTTCTCACTGCGGTGGTGCGCATTTAAGAGCTTGTCCTAGAATAAAAAAGATGGTTTTTCATACATCAGGCACTCTAAGTGAGATAGAGTTTTGGCCAGACGGTGTATGGGATAAGACAAATGTCTTATGGCCTGAATCTATAGTAGACCGAGGAGAAGTAAATGAGTAAGTGGCATGAAATTAAAGAGAAGGTTGAAAAAATCCTTGCTCTTGCAGACGCAGANGCGCCTTTATACCAGGCGCGTCCAGCTCTTCGCAATCTTCTAGACACAATTGAAGCAGAACTCAAAGGAGTTTCTGCTCCTGCAAAAGTGGTTACATCTGAACCTGTAGCAACTCCAGCACCGGTTGNTGAGCCTATCAAAGAAGTTGTTGCTGAACCTGCCGCAGAAAACGAAGAAGAAGTCGCAACTGCAAAGAAGAAGAGTCGTTCATCCACTGACAAGTCAGAATAGTTGAGACTTTTTGAGCGAAGACTCAGTCATAAAGGGGCTAAAAGCCCGAGCTAATGCTCAAAGAGGCGGCGCGCAAAGAGGCGGTGCTCAAGGAGGAATGGGAGCACCAACTGGCCCACTTCCAAGTAACTATGCTTCTGGTGGCGTTATGTCTCAGTACAACGAATGGAACTTTGGCATATCTTACGGTAATGCTCTTCCTCGTTCGTGGGACACGTTTCTTTCCGGCGCATTTGGTCCTATGGCTCCAATTCAGCCAATGGGCATCGATGCTCCGCAGACAGATTCTGGAAGACCAGAACCTCGTCGAATGCAATACCCAATTGCGTGGAACATGCCAATGGGTCAACCTGGCTCAGAAGGTCTTAAACTTGTATCATTTGCAAATCTTCGCGCATACGCAGACATGTACTCAGTTGTTCGTGCATGCATTCAAGTTAGAAAAGAAGAAATTCTTGGTCTTGACTGGGACATTACACCAACTGATGACGCTGCACGCGGCATGCGTGGAGATTTAGATAAGCATGATGATTTTCAAGAACGTCGCTTAGAAGCGCTAAAATTCTTTAAACGTCCTGACCCAAACTACCACGACTTTTCTGGTTGGATGTCTGCAGTTCTTGAAGATGTCTTTGTTGTTGATGCTTTAGCACTTTACCTTCACCCACCTCGTGTTGATGGTAAAGGCGTTTTAGGTTCTAATCTTGCAGCACTAGAAGTACTTGATGGAACAACCATTCGACCAATGCTTGACATTCGTGGAGGAACTCCTCGTCCTCCTGATGTAGCGTACCAACAATATCTTTGGGGAATTCCTCGTGTAGACATGATGGACATCATTCTTGAATCAGACATTCAAGAAATGGATGACCCAGTTGATGAGTATCGTGCTGACCAACTTCTATACTTACCATACACTCGTCGTTCTTGGACACCTTACGGATTTCCTGGGATTGAAAGAGCAATTATTCCTGTAATGACTGGCCTTCGTCGCCAGCAGTTTCAACTTGATTTTTATAGTGAAGGAACTATCCCAGGCCAATTCATTATTCCTGGCGATGACATTAGCACTCCTCAACAGATTCGTCAATTGCAAGATACTTTGAATGCAATTGCTGGAGACCAAGCATGGAAGCATAAGATTATCGTTCTTCCTCGTGGTTCAGATACAAAACCTCAAAAGCCTATTGACTTGGCAAGTGGTTTTGACGAAACAATTACTCAAATGATTTGTATGGCGTACGATGTTATGCCAATGGAACTTGGAATGAGTAGTGGAAGCTCAAGTTCTCAGTCTTCAGGTGCTGCAAGCCAGATGGCAAAAGCAAGTCAAGAAATTAGCCAACGCAAAGCTCTTAAACCAATGCTTCAGTGGCTTAAAAATGCTATTTTTGACCACATCCTTCAAGATATTTTCATGCAAGAAGACATGCAATTTGTATGGATTGGCATGGAAGACAGCAAGGATGAAGAGACAATGGCTGACAACTTCAAGACTATGATTAGTACTGGAATCTTGTCAATTGACGAAGCTCGTACTCAAATGGGTCTTAATCCTTGGGGACTTCCACTTACAAGTGACCCTGTATACGCAACAGCAACTGGACTTACAACTCTTGGAGCCATTGACCCATCTGTGGCAGATGCTATGCTTGGTGAAACTGTAGTTGGAGAAGCTGGAGCAAACGCTCCTCAACAAGTCACTATGACTGAAAACATCAACACTGATGGAACTGAATCATCTGGCCCAGCGCCTGCTCCTAAACCGGCTTCTTCTGCAGGAACTCCGGGAATTGGTGGCAGGCCTAAGACTGATGGAACTCCAGCAGGAGTAGGTGGAGGAGCTCCTTCTGTTACTCAACCTGCTAAAGGAACAAGTACTCCACTTCATGGCAATAGTAAAAAGAATCCAAAACAAACTAAAGCTTTAGAAATTGCTGTCACAAGTGAGCTCGACTTAATACGGCGCACTCTAAAAAAGGGACGAAGTCTCGATGGTTGGAAAACTGAATTTGTTTCTTCTTCTGTTCTTGGAAAAATAAAGAAGTCGTATGAAGAAAGTAAAGACGCTTCACTTGCAATTGCTATTGGAAAAGCAGCATTTAGAAACGAACAAAGAGTACTTACTAGAAAAGAAACAATCAACGAAATCTCTGCTCATGTTTTTGATTCAATTCAACATCTTGCTTCAAACATAAACAATCCCCAAATAGGAATGATTAAGTTTATTGATGGCTCTACTAAGATTCTTCAACATGGCTATCATGCAACTTTAAATGCAGGAGCTCGAGACGCATCTTCAATGTATGAAAAAGTTTCAGCAGTAACTCCTTTTAGCTTTAAAACAATTGCTGAAGCAAGAGCAGAAAACCAAAGAGGATACCTCACTGGTCTTGCTCAAGACATTATTAGTGGAGAATCTGATGCAAAAATTGCAAATAGACTAAATCTTTACGTTCGTTCTTTAGTTCCTGCATACGAGCAAGGATTTGGTTTAGCAGTAATTTCTGGCCAAGCAATTGGAAATTCAACTTTAGGTAAAAGAGGTAGTTCTGCTCCTTTTACATTCTCAAATGATAATTTATTTGCGCAAGATGAACCTGTTGATGACTATGCTGCTCTTGATGATATGTATCCAGAAGATTCAATGGGGATGACTGATGTTGTTGATACAACTGATACTTCTAACGACGGTGTTGACTTATTTGCTGGCTTACTTGGCATAGGGATGTTTCTTGATAATCTTCTTGGCGGAGATATTACAGAAGCAGATAGTGAAGATTTCTTAAACTCTCCAAATGCAACAATTATTTGGAACGCTGAAGGTGAAGACCCATGCGCTCTTTGCATTGAAAGAGATGGAGAAGAATACACAATTGAAACTCTTCCTTGTTGGCCTGGCGATGGAGGCTTTGGAGAGTTTTGTGAAGGCGCTGCAAATTGTAACTGCACACTTGAATACGTAGAAGGCGACCAAAGTACAACTGCTGATAATCCATTTAGCACTGATTCTGTAGACTTTTACGCTCAAAGAGCAGCAGAAGAAGCAGCATTTGACCAGCAAGCAATTGATGCTCGTGCTGCTGATATTGCTGCTGTTGCTGAAGAAAACCCAGATGCTGCTGCTCGCATGGCTCAACGTGACATGCTTTACGGAGTACCAAATACAAATGACGCGTATTACGCAAGTGAAGAACCAAGCATAATTAAAAAAGAAACCGGAAGCCTTGAAGATGCTGCCTGGTATTACTTAAAGTCGCACTACAAAAAGCGCGCTATTCAATGGGTCAAAGAAGCAACTTGGACGTTTAATAATAAACTCAATATTGATGACTTGATTCTTATGCGTAAGCCAGATAACATTGATAAAGATAAAGTGGCTGAAATTAAAGAAGAGTTCGCAAACGGCCGCACAGTGCATCCAATAGTTGTTGTGAAGACTTCTGAAGGATACGAAGTTGCAGATGGAAACCACAGAATCACCGCACTTAAAGAACTTGGCATCAAAACTGTAGCAGCATACGTTGCATCTGGAGTTGGTGACTTTGGTCCTTGGGTTACAATGATGCAAGATAATTCATTGAAAAAGTTTGTAGCGCCTACTCAAGAATCATTTGTGGCGTACAAAGCACTTGACCCAAGTGCACTTGCAATACTTCAAGTTGGAGACGTAGTTTCTGATGGAGAAATGACTGTCTTCTCTTCTGCAAAACCTGTTGCTGAAGCATACGCAATTGTCAAGTACTTACCGTCTGGTCGTCTTCTTCCAGGCCAAGAACTTATTGTCACAGACATTACAGGTAATGAGGTTACGCTGGAGATTCTGTAGTGTCGTCTATACTTCACTCAGGTCTTTGGCGTCCAGACATTCTTAAGTCTCAGCCTTGGACTCCTGCAGTACAAAAAAAGAAAATTGATTTTGACCCAGATGAAGTATCTCCTTTTTGGTCTACACCAGAAGGAATCCAAATTCTTACTTCATTGCTTAAAAAGTATTCAGAAGACCAACCACGCGATAGCCACGGTCGCTTTGCATCTGGAGAATCTGGCGATACAAAAGATAAAGAACTTGCTCCTCACTTAAGTTACATTTCAAATGCAGTAGAAAGTTTTCGTGCTGCTGGAGGAGAAGTAAAATTACTTGACCCAGGCTTTGACACTGACGAATTAGAAAAAATGGCGTCAAATCTTACTAGTACTATGGATAAAATATACGATTCATATACAAGCAAGTTAATGACTAGTTCTGAAGTAACGCAAGTTGATAAACTAACTACTGCTTTAAATGCAATGAGAGCCGCGGTCACAGATACACTTAGTGGAATAACTGAAAATGTCTTTGTTGCATATGATAAAAATGGCAGCCCTGTAGCTGCTCTTTCATTCAATGAACCAATGGGAGAAAGTCTTTCAATTGGTTATCTTGGGTCTACTTTGACCGTTGCAGGTGCTGGAACTGCATTGCAATACGAACTTGCTCAATACGCAGCAAATGAACACGTAGGCGTTGACAGTGTAAGTGGAATGGGTTCTCAAAACTATCACGAACTTATTGGAAGAACTGTTGACAATGCTGGTAATTCAACTTGGACAGACGAACAAGTTCAACAAATTGCNNACTTAAATCTTCCNAGNCTNCAAAAATTATTTAAGTACGATGAAGACCAACNNCGNGATAGNCACGGACGTTGGACTTCAGACGGTAGTACTGGTGCACATATTGAAGATTTACATGGACAAAGCTTTCTAAATAATTTTTCTAGCACAGCCGCAACTAATAGAGCAAAAGACGTTGCTTCTGGAAAACTAAAAGTCGTGTCTGAAGTGCATGAAGGTCATACAAGCCATCTTGAAACTTCTCTCGGCACGTTGCATGTCACTAGACTTGGCAAAGAGCAGTGGACTGGATATTGGGAACCAAAAGGCACACCAAAAGAGTCCGGTACAGGTAGAGTTGTTTATCAAGGTGTTGGTAAAAGTGGATTAACTGCAAAAGAACAAGCAGCATTGTCTGGTTATAAAGGCGGAGCTTTTGTTGAAATTAACGGAACTTTGCGCGGAAAATCTTTGTCATTTGAAACTGATGAAAGCAAAAAGCAAACTCAAGAAAAAATAGCTCAAATTGACAAAATGATGCAAAGGTCTCAACTCACAGAAAAAATACAAGTATATAGAGGATTTAGGTCAGGCGTACTGCCTCAAAACTTAAAGGTAGGCGATACTTTTGTTGATAAAGCTTTCACATCTACATCTCTTTCTGCAAAAGTAGCAAGCGGGTTTGGCGCAAATGTTTTATCAATAACATTACCTGCTGGAACAAGAGCAATTGAATACGCTGGAGGAAAACTAAAAAATGAACAAGAATTCCTTGTAGATAGAAATACTACATACAGAGTTACAAGTATCAATTCATATGGAACTATCTCAGTAGTTGCGGAGCAATCATGAGTAATTATTTTGTATGGGAAAACGGTGATGTAGAGTTTGATTCTCAAAACACAGATAAGCTTTTTAAGTACGATGAAGACCAAGAAAGAGATTACCACGGTCGCTTTGCAGAAGACACTGCTTTTCCTGTAGCAGGTATGAAACTAGGAGGAGAGTTTCAATCTGGAGATGTTATTACTTGGGGAAGACATGGAGACGTAACAATTGTTTCAATTAAACCAGAAGACAAACCTGGCTCTTCATACCACACAATTCTTGGAATAAAAGAAGATGGAAGCAAAGTTAAGTTTAATGTCAGCGGTAACAAGCACTACCCGGTTAAAGATTTAACAACTAATTCAAAGCCACAAACTGCAGTTTCTCCTCCAGAAATAAATAAACCTGAAACTGGAGAACGACTTAATTATGGAGATATTTCTCCTGAACTTGGAAAAATTATTGCAGATGCTGGAATCCAAACAGCGACGGATAAACAATGGAACGATTTCCAAACTGCTGTTAGAAATGGAACGCCAGTTGACCCAGCAACTTGGGATGCAGTTGGAAGAGAAATTAGTGGAATAAACAAAATTGGAACAACATTTAAAGTCGAACATGACTACGAAAAAGAAGAAGTACCAAGTCACTATGATGAAAATAAAAGATATGTATCTTCATACTCAATTCTTACTGGCGAAACTTTAACAGTAACCCAAACACCTAAAGAAGAGCAAGAACAAGCGCAACGTAGCGGGTGGAGGCAAGATAATGGATTTACTTCATTGCTTTCTATTGGGCGAAGTACGATAGAACGTAACACTGATGTTGATGGAAAAGATAAAGGTTATTTTTATGCTCGAGGAGAATCTAAACTTAACCCTGAGCAAATCTCTGCTCTGACTAAACTTGTTGGTCGAGTTGATGCCGTAAGTACTTATGTAAACTTTGGGACAATGAAAGCAAGTGATTTTCCAAGTGGTCAAATGCCGTACACAAGTTTATTTGTGAGTTCTGCAAATCCGCAATCAGAAGCAGCTCAAGAGTACATAAAGTATGGTGAAGATTTATCTAACGATAGACTTGGTGAAACTAGAAACCAGATTGCTGAAGTTGGATACAACAGACTTATTGCTGAGCTAACTTTTGAGCAAATGCAAGAAATAAGAGAGTCATACGCAAAAGAACTTCAAGGTAGAGTTCCAGTCGTTAAAGTTGACTCAAGTGTTGTTGAAAAAATTCTAAAAGGAGCTTCTTTAGGAAACTTATTTACTGAAAACAAAACTGGAGCAGGCGCAGGAGCTGGAGAAAGATATAGAACTATTCGTAGACTTGAAGAAGCAGATTCAATGGGTTATAAACTTGATACCAGTGGAGAAAATAGGCCAGTCTATGGACTAATGGAAACAAAAGATTCCGTTTCTTCTCATGCTGGAACTTCTGACGTTGAAATTGACTTAGCACTTGGCCGTGCTGTTGGGATAAGCGCAACATAAGAGAAGTTGATGAAAATGGAAAATTCTCTGAGTATAGAACAGCAACATCTTTACAAGATGCAATTGACGCAAACATACGTTCTGATAATGAACAAGCGCAAAAAATTCTAGATGATAGAGCATCTGGTGGAGACAAATTGGCTGCGTATCCAGAAATGTACTCGGATGAACGCTTAAAGAGTTTTCAAGAGCACACAGTTCTAAATGAAAGACTTGCGCAAATACAAGACATAAAAAACAATCCTCAAAATTATGTTGCTGTTGCTGGAAAAGACTTAAACTGGGACTACAATAGATGGTTTGATACATACGAAATTAGAAGCAAGCAGGCAATACAAGATGAAATACAATCAACAAGACAAAAAGTTGAAGATAAACAATATAGCCGAAGTGCTCACGACAAAAAAGACATATCTAGTTCAATAGGTGCTCTTAAAAGCTATAAAATGTACGAACTTGCTTTACCAGATGGCAGTCTAAATAAAGATACTATTGCGTGGCAAAATACTCAAGCAAATGATGATTTATCTCACTTCGGTGATTCAACAATTGTTCTAAAAGATTCCGTACTTGCAAATTCAACAGTTACTCCTGGAGATTCACTTGACTACGCTCAAGTAACTGCAATCCCTTACGAGTTAGCAGTAAGCGCAGACCCAAGCGCTCCAGTTCCAATGCATGAAAGAATGGATGTCGGTGCAACTGGACCAGAAAACAAGATTCCGGGACTTAATGGCGAGCAACCGCACATAGGAGAGTATTACGAAGTTCAAATTGGTGGAACGCATCCAACTGCATCAGACATTGAAAAAATTATTTTTACTAATGGAAGACCTTCAGACTCAGCAGTAAAAAAACTTGAATCACTTGGCATTTATTATGAAATTGCTTATCCAAACTTTGACTCAAAAAACTTTACAAAAATTGATTCAAGTTTAATCCCAGAAAAACCAAAACGATAATCATGTCAAGTGTAAACAAGAAATGATAGGATAAACACATGCCGAAAAAATATATTGCTATTGCGCAACAAGGAGAACGCTACATTGTAGCGGGTAAAAACGGCGACAAAGGTTACATTTACGACAATTCTTTAGATTCAATTTCAAATGAAATAAGTGTCCACGCTATACTTGGTAGAGGATATTGGAGTTTCATTGATGACCCAAGTAAAGATGTGCAGCAAAAAATAGATGAATTCTTTAACTCTGACAATTTAGAATAGTAGGTTTTTGAACCAAAAGTACTTACTATTATTCAAGTTTGAAGAAGACCAAGAGCGAGACTATCACGGACGATTTGCTGAAGAGAGTTCTGCTCCAATTGCTGGAATGAAACTTGGTGGTGAAGTACAAGCTGGCGACAAAATTACATGGGGTCGCCACGGAGATGTAACTGTTATTTCAATTAAACCTGAAGATAAGCCAGGTTCTTCATATCATAATGTTGTTGGAGTAAAAGACGATGGCACTCGAGTCAAATTCAACATTAGCGGCAACAAGCACTACCCATTAGTAAACGCGTCTGAAACTCGTGCTTCTGCCACTCAAACTGTCACTCCTCCAGTTGCTGTTGGGTCAAAGCCAGAAACTAATGCGGCGTTTGAAAAAGAAATTAAACAACTTACAAAAGAATACGACAAAATTGCTGAGCAATTACGAACTCCAGGCTCGTTTAGCACTCTTCAAGAACGTAGAGATGCTGCAGATAAAGCTCTTGAAATTACTCGTTTAATTGGAGCAAAAGTTACAACTGAAATTGAAAGACAATTTGAAGAAGCTCGTGTAAAAGCAGGCTTACTTGAAAGGCCAGACCAGAAAAAAGTTGATGAACTTCAAGAACGCTACTATAAATATGTTCAACAAGGCAAAAGATTAGGTAATGCAATAGAAAAGATAGAGACGCAAGTTAAGCAAGAGTATAGAGAAAACATGGTAAAGATTACAAATAAAGTGTTGTTTGATGCTCTTATTAAAGCTGGAATACCAGCAGAAAACTTACAACCTTACTCTAGAATGCTTGAGTCTCCAATTATTACTGGAAGTTCATATAATTCTCCACTAATAAAAGATGCAGGAGACATTGTTGTTCGAACTCTGCCTAATTATGCTACTGGCGTAACAACTCATGAAGAAGTTGGACGAGTATCTATGGCTAAACTTTATGCAGATAATGAAGAAGCTTTTCGTAATGCTGGCATTACTCTTGTGACTGCCAGCATGACAGATTACGCAAATACCAAAGAAGAACGGTACAAAACATTTTCTATAGTTCCACAATTTGATGTTATTCAAGCGCTAAGAAACCAAGAATTTGAACTTTTAACAGTGCCTAAAGAGGCAGTTTCTCAAACACTTATTGATAAGTTTGATAAGACTTACGGAGCGTATAAAGAATATCAAAAAGAAAGAATAAGTGCAATAACTAATTTTAAAGAAGAAGCAAGTGTTCTTGAAAAACAAAATGCGCCTCTAATTTCTTTATACGCAGAAACACAATGGAAAGTTCTCGGAAGTCTTCGCCAACTAGGAGGGCCTGGAGACATTCAAGCAAAACTCACAGGAGACGCAACTTTAGGAAAGCAATTATTTGATTCAATTTCGCAATACATTCCAAAAGACTGGATTGATAAAGGAAATAGTACACTTCCACAACTTGAAGTTGTTACTAAAGACACAATTATTGGAAGGTCATTTTTTCGTTCTAGTGAGCAAAAAATAAGATTGTTACTTGGTGGCTCTAATCTTAACTACCAAGTTTCTACAACTCTTCATGAATATATGCATTACATTGAGCATTCAATTAGAGATGTAAATGATGTTCAAAAAGCATTTTGGAGAGATAGGTGCCCAAAACAAAGAATAAATGCTAACGTTGGAGGAAATAAAGGAGACCCAGACAATTTTAGAATTGCGTACACTGGAACATGGTATGGCGCGACTGGCAACGAAATATTGTCTACTGGTATGGAAGGATTGTTAAAAAGTCCAATTGACTTTGGAGAGATACGTCCAACAAAAGCCGTTGGTTCAAAGTCTGTAAGTGGAAGTTATATGTATGGAGATAGAGACTTCCAAAACTTTATCTATGGACTAATTATAGCAGCAGGTAAAAAATAATGGATGAAATTCGTTGGAATGCAAGAGCAACATTTGATGATAGAGAACCCATTGACGCATCTCTTTCAATGGATGGGGAATTTACTTGTAGCGATGAAGATGTTGAAATTGAAGTAAGTTGCATGGCATTCGCTGGTTCTACTACGTTTCCTATTGGCCAATTAGTGGGCATTCCTACTCTGGTGGTAAAAGAATCTAATCCTGCATCAATGGCAGCAGCATTCTATAGAATAGTGCTTTCTCTTTATGAAAATCCTTCGTTTCAATTCTCAAATTCAACCTTTCTTTTACCTGGATACAACGTTGACATCTCTAACGACGGTGATTGCGATGGTTGGTACGAAGAAATCAAAATAGGTCCAATTGTTCAAAACAAGTTTATACTTATTGATGGAAAATTAGAAAAACAAGAACGTGCAAACTTTGATGTATAAAAGTAGTATTATTATGAACATGAGTCTTGGACACTAGTCTATGACTCTATTTACTCTAGACAATATGGAGATTTCTGGCTCACATTAATGATGAGGTAATAGTTGAAACCGGTGGAGACGTTACAATTGGTATTCCTATTCTCAAAATGGAAGAACAGTCAGACGGTAGCGTAATCGTCTCTGGTCTTTGCACAAGCGATACAGTCGACCTTGATGACCAAATCATCGACCTAGACTTTTCTCGCAAAGGTCTTACAGCATGGGCAGCAACATTCGGAAACATTCGCCAAATGCACTCAACAAACATGCCACCTGCTGGTAAGGCTATTGAAATCGACACATCACGCCCAGACGGAGTGTACCTGACTGCTCGAATTGTAGAGCCAGGCGCAGTTAAACTCGTTAAAGAAGGCGTGTACAGTGCATTTAGCGTTGGCATCTCTAAACCACGAATTATTCGTGACAAAGTTGCTAAGCAAGGACGCGTAACGGATGGTGTTTTTTCGGAAGTCTCAATTGTAGACTTTCCGGCTTTGCCTACGGCAAGGTTTAACATTGTTAAGCGTTCTAAGACGGAAATTAAAAAACTAGAGAAAACTTTGACGCCTATCGGCACAATTATGAAGCGTCAAACTGATGAGAAAGAACAATCTTCCATGAATGAAGAAAACATTGTAAAAGCTGAAGACGCTGCTTGCGCTACATGTCAAGGCACTGGAAAAATCAAAGAAGGTAACGTTGATTGCCCAGATTGCGCTACAAAAGTAGAAAACGCAGAAGTCGTTAAAGGTTCAACTGAATGCGAAGCATGCAAGGGCACAGGAAGCGTTGATGACGCTGAATGTAAAAAGTGCATGGGTAAAGGCATGATGGAGTCAGAAATTGAAAAAGGCAATTCTGATGAGGAAGAAAAAGATGATGAAGATGATGATAAAGAAGATGACTTGGACCAAGGCGGAGACAATGAAGACGAAGGAGATGCTCAAAAAATGATTGAAGGCATTTCTTACGCTCTTCGTCGTGCTCATGATGCAACTTGTGACGCTTACTCTCCAACTGTCATCGCATCTGCTCACCCATCTATTGAAAAGAACGGTTACAAAGCAGTTCTTGAACCAGAAGTTATTCGTACACTTCTAAGTTCAATTGCAGAAACTGGTGAGCCAAGTCAAATTGCTGCTCTTGCAAGTGCCGTTGGCGCTGCAACCACTCTTTCTACAATGAAAGCCGCAGACATTGAAGCCGCGCGAGTTGCTATTAGTAAGGCATTCTCAGATGAGTACCCAGACGCGCACCCAACTCCAGGAAGCATTACGCCTGGACAATTCAAGCGTCCTTACCTTACAACTGGTCGTACACCATCAACTTCTACTGGAGCAAACCCACGCATTCCAGTGTCTAATGTGACAGTTGATGGAGACGACTTTACTCGTGGACCTCTTACTGACGGCCAAGAAAGTCCATCTCCTGAAAACAGCGGAAGCCACACACCTTCAAACGCAACTGCAGCAGACCAAATTGCTGCTGCAACTGCTGATGTAGCTATGAATGCACTATCCGCACTTCACGACCACATTGCTGCTGCTTACCCAACAATCTGCACACTAGACCAAGGTGCTGGAATGTCGTTTGCAGGAGTTCAATCGCTAAGTACTGACGGAGGAATTCGCAGCATTGCTGCTGGAGCAACTCCTGACCTTACAAAGGCAGAACGTAAAGCACTTAAGCAAGCCAAGGCTCTTAAGAAAGCTCGTAAGCTTCTCAAGAAGAACGGCGAACTCCCAGAAGAGACTGACACGCCAGAAGAAGCTAGCACAATCGTCAAGGCAGTTACAACAACTGACGGCGATGTATTGTTTGACACTGACAAGCTCAGTGAAATTGTAAAGACATTGATTGAACAACAGACACAAGAGAAGTTTGCTGAAATGAACCAAACTCTCAGTGCAATGCAATCAGAAGTCAAAAAGTTTAGTAGCGAACCAGACCCAGCCAAGGCCCCTGTTAGGGGTACGGTAGCGGTAGAGCGAGCTATTGAAAAGGCAGCAACTGAAGCCGATGTGCTTCGTCGTACTGCCGAGGACGGTCTCAAAGAGCAAGTAGCTTATCTAAGCGAAATGACGAAGTCTGGTAACCCAGAACTTCGCATGCGTGCAGAGAGTCAACTGCGAACACTGCTCGAAAAAGTCTCATTCGAGACCGAGTAGTTTAATCCACTATTAGAAACTTTGGAGGTTTCTGGCTAATTTAACTGACACTGCTGTCGACGCAACTCGTTATTCGGGTGCATCTGACATGATTTCGGGTCGTATGCCTAACCTGGTCAAGGGTGCTGGATTCGCTAAGATTGGTGGCAACCAGCCACTGACCGACGATGGCGAAATCTTTAAGCGTTCATTCGAAGCAGAACGTGCTCTTCGCACATCTGTTAAGAATTCCGTTTCAAACCCTGACTCAGTTCGTAAGAGCATCAACCCAGCATTCACCTCACAGTTTGGTCTTTTCCTTACTGAAGGTAACAACCCAGGATACGGACAACTCGTTAATGAGTTGAACGGCGTTCTTTCTGCCGAGCTTGGCAAGAACATTACGCTTTCGTCTCCTCTTAGCTCCGGCTTCGTACCGTTTGACCTTGTTGCTCCTTCGCGACTCATCTACCCGGTGTACTCGCCTCTCCGCAACAAAGTCCCACGCGTCGCAGGTCAGGGTACCTCACACCGTGCTAAGCTCGTAACCGGAATTTCTGGTTCTGAGACTGGCGTTCCTAACCAGCGTATTTCCATCTCGGAAATTCCATCTGGTCAGTCAATCGGTGGAAACTGGCCGCTAAACTTGCCTGCCTCTGGCGCGCAAAATGCGACCGACATGAACATTCCTTACAAGTTCTTCGGTTTGAGCGAATCGCTATCATGGCTTGCTCAATTTGCCGGTCAGGGCTTTGAGGACATTTCTGCTCTTGCCAACTTGGTATTGCTGCAGGAATTCATGCTTGGTGAAGAGTACACACTCCTTTCAGGAACAAGTGCTGCTCTAGCCGCCCCAGCAAACCCAACACTAACATTGCGTGCGCCTACTTCAGCAGAGACAGCACTTAGCGCTACTACAAACAACATTTATGTTGTAGTAACTGCAAAGAACTACTTTGGTGAAACAACAATTAACAGCGGGACAGCCGCTTACGTTGCTGCTGCTGCTAATAAGGTGATTGACGTTAAGATTGCTCCAGTAAACGGTGCTTACCAGTACAACATTTATGTTGCTAATGCTGCATCTGCTCCTGGAAGTCTTGCCGGCTACTACCTCATGGCTGCTAATGTTGGTGCAACCACATTTACACTACAAGGAACTGTACCTGGTTCTGGAACAAACCCACCTGCATCTGACACGGGTACATACTCGTCGAATGACTACGAAGGCTGGCTGTCAATTCTTGACGGACACGCTGGTGGAGCTGCTGGTGGTGCTGGAGTTTATCCTGCTGGATTTACTGGTTCATACATCAACAAGTCAGTCAACAGTACTCTGACACACAATGTTCTTTTCACTGCTCTTGAAGCAATGTGGAACGGTGGTTCAGCAGCAACTGGTAACGCATCGCAAACTGGTGGATTCCGTGCCGACCCTGCAGAATTGGTTGCAGAAGGTTCAGACATCGCTCGTCTTGCTGATGAAATCATTGCTTCAGGAGCAAACACAAACTACCGTTTGTTCCTATCAAGCGATGATGTAGGTGGAGTACGCACAGGTGCTGCGGTTTCTGAAGTTCAGAACCCTATCACCCGTAGCATTCTCCGCTGCGTTGTTCACCCTTGGCTGACTCAAGGTACTGCATTCCTTAACTCATACACACTCCCAATGTCTTGGAGCAACGTCTCCAACGTTTGGGAAAACGTTATGGTTCAGGACTACCTGTCAATCAACTGGCCAGTAATTGACGCTTCGTTCCGTTACAGTATTTACATGTACGGTGCACTCGTTAACTACGCGCCACAATACAATGGTGTTATCCAGGGTCTACAGCAGTCAACTGCTGCACTCGGTGGTACAAACGCCTAGTATTATTTTTACAAAGAATTCGGCGGTGGTGCAAACCACCGCCGTTTTCTTTTGTATAATTAAGTCATCAAAACAATTAAGTAGGAAACACTAATGACATCTATTTCAGTTCCACCAGGTTGCACGGGAATCGAACTTCCAAATGGAAAAAAGATTGACGCTAATCGCCAAGGTAAAGTCACAATTGATGAGCCAAGAGACGTGCGTCAAGCAATGAAATCTGGAGTAGCACAAACTGGTGTTATTACAAGGACGGCTTTAGGCTTCGGGCATGTAAAGGGCGGAGGTGCTGAATGCACTGGTTGTTTCTTTACTGGTTGGAAGTGGCAAGACACATGCCCTAAATGCGGCAGTGAAATGAAGATTCAGGAGACAACATGACAGTCTACGGACAAAGTGACATTGACATAGTAACAATTTCTGGTGCTGGGCATTCACATGTACGCACAAAAAATGAAACATACATTAGCGTTAGTTGCGTTGTATGCGAGCCAGAACTTATCAAAATGGGTTGGGTAAATAATATTCGCAATGTTCCATTGACATATGACGAGCAACAAGATGCCGAACTTGCTGGAAAAGACATTGCTCGTTTTGAGCAACTAAAGGTTGCGGAATCTGCTCGTGAAGCAGCCGCAGCAGTCCGCGGTGGAGCAAAGACAACAGCTCGTCGTGGGTCAGCCAGCTAGAAAATGCGTTCGCTGCTCTAAACCGGGCAGATTTGTAGTAAGTTGGTGCGACGATTGTCGAGGTGCTGTTTGTGAAAAGCATGTTCGATGGTCTCATGCTATTGAAAATTGGTTGTGCACAAGATGTAAGAAGAATGAAGACGCACGACTAACACAACAAACTAGCGCGGAGTAGAAGTGGCAACGCCATACATAACACCAACAATCCTTAAGAACGCTCCTACTGGAATTTCATGGGAAACTATTCCAGATTTTGACTCTGACCCAGACGCGCAACTTGCTGAACAAACAAATATTTGTTGGAGAGCAACCCACTGGATTGATGCCTATTGTAACCAACCACTTCGTGCTACGGTGGACGTAGAAGAATTTCTAGGCCCTAACTGGAGGTTCACAACTGCTAACAATGGACTTACTCGAGTTGTTACATCACGATGGCCAGTCACAGAAGTTTTAGGAGCTCAGTATACTTCTTCACTTACTGCTGGACCTACTTGGACTCAAATTCCAGTTAATGCTTTATACGTTGAAAATGCTTTAACAATTTCAAGTGGCATTTCAATTGAGTCTGCTGCCGGTCCTTCTGCAATTATGATTACTCCAGGCTATGTATCTTGGTGGGGAGGTCGCCAAGCATTTAGACTTCAACTTACGTATACAAATGGTTGGGCGCATGCTGGAATTGTCCAACCTGCTGCAATTGGAGACACAACAGTAACTGTTGATGACTGCACTGGAATGGTCAATGGCTCTGTTGGTAGAGGAATGTGGATTTACGACGGTGCCGAAACTGAGTATGTGCAAATTGCGTCTACAAGTGTTTCAAGTGGTCCTGGAGTTGCAACACTTACTTCACCTCTTATGTACTCTCACAATGGAAATTCGCAGTCTCAAATTATTATTTCTTCTCTTCCAGAAGATGTCCAGCAAGCAGCTATTCTTCATGCAACTTACCAAGCTTTAGCTCGTGGTTCTACTGCTACAACAGTACAAAACATGCCTGGAAGTGTTGTAAATCAAGGAGCTTCTATTAGCGTTGTTATGGGAGATGTAAAAGATATTCTTAAGCCATATAGAAGAGTTATTTAATGGGTGTAAATGTAATCCAAACAAAAGCAAAAGAAATAACAAATGGCATTTCTTCTCCCTTATATAGAAGAGACTTGGTTGCGTACATTACTCCTCCAAATCCAGGAAAACTTCCTGGGCCTGCTGCTTATGTGTGGGTCACAAGTGGAACTAATAAACGTCAAACTGCTAAACGTGGTACTGGATTTAGAAACACTTCATGGATAGTAAGTGTTTGGCTTATGAGTCCAGATAATGCAAACAACCCAAATGCTGACTCCGCATTTGCAAGTTTAATTGATGCTGTGGTTAACGCATGGGTTACTACTCCTATGCCAATTACTGTCACAGATGCATTTACTGGGGAACAATCTCAACTTGTTGCAATTGGTGAGCAATTTACTATTCAACAATCGCCTGCACATGTTCTTGCAGACCAAAGATTGTATTTATACGAAGCTCTTCTTGAATTCACAATTGAAGAAATGTCAATACCGTAATGAGACGTTCTTTTATTACAAAAGTTAGAGGTCTAGAAAAACTTGAGTTTGACTGGGTGGCCACTCAAAGAAGAGCAATGGCAACAATCATTCCAATTGTTCTTATGGAACTTAAAAAAGATGCTCCAGTTAGTAATGTAAAACCAGATGCTGGAAGGTTTAGAGCTTCAATAGGATACAGAATTGAACCTTTAACTGGTGCAGTAAAAGTAAAGTTTGTTTCTACAGCGCCATATGCTAAGTATGTGCTTGAACCTACAACTGGCGGTACAGTTATCACTCCGCAAAAAACTCTTGCATTGCGATTTAGGAACGGCTTTGGAGACTATGTTTTTGCTTCTTCTGTTGTTCGTGGAGACACAAAAGGTAATGATTTCAATAAAAAAGTTGCAATAAAAATACGACCATTAGTCTTAGAAGCATTTGGTAAGTCTATGACTATAGTTTCAACTTCTGATTAGGATAATATCTACTCTATGGCTCAACTTAAATACATTGGACTTATTGAAAAGACTTTGATTGACGTAGCTCCTCTTGTCACAGGCACAATTATTGATGTCACCGATGAGTTTGCAAAACGTCTTCTCACTGCATTTCCTGACCAATATGAGAGCGTAAGCGGTCAGCAAGCTAAAGAAGCTCCAAAAGCTTCAAAAGCGCCGACCGCTAAAGTCGAGGACTCACCAACAACGACGCCAAATGAAGAAGTCAAAACAGACTCTTCTGATGCACCAACTAACTAATTAAGAGAGGTTTTTGACCACACCGATTGTAGAAAAGTACGGTTCCCTATCCGCCGTAGGAATTGCTAAAGAGACCACATTCGGTACTCCGGTAACTCCTACATCATTTGTCCCATTCACAGATGTAACACTTGAGTCTGACCCAGGTCTATTCTTCCCTCAAGTTGTTATGGGTATTCGAGATGTAAATGTTTTTGCATTGTATGGAGAATACAAGCATGCTGGAGACGTTAGCGCTCCTTTCTTTCCAACAAATGGTTTAGAGCTATTTGTTGCTGCAATTGGTAGTGACACTGTTACAAGTGCAGGTGGTGGAAAGTATCTTCACACTATTGCTGCTGCAAATTCTTTGAATTCAATGACTGTTGAAAAGAACATTGGTGGGTACCAGTCATTGCAATTTGCTGGTTCTAAAGTTGGAAAATACAACGTTAAAGCTTCTGCTGGAGACAATGCTGTTGAATTCACAGCATCTCTTGTTTCTAAAAGTGCAACAGTACTTGACACGCCAAGTAGCCCAATTTCTGTAGTTAATGAATCTCCTTTTGTATTTGCTGAAGCAGAACTTTCTGTTTTTGGAAACACTAATTTGATTCAAGTTACAAGTGTAAGCATTGATATTGAAAACGGTCTAAAACCTACATATACATTTAATGGTTCACACGATTTGCAATTTTTAACTCCTTTAACTCGTAAAGTTACTGGTCAAATTCAAGTTGTATTTGATAGTTTGGATGACACTGACTGGGGTTACTACACTAAGTTAATGAATGGAACTCAAGGTTCACTTAATGTTTCATTTACTCACCCAAGCGGCCAAGCAATGACTATTACATTGCCACAAATTAACCTTTCAAAGTATGCAGATGACATCAAAATGGATAACGTTGTTATGTCTACTCTTGACTTTGAAGCATCATACGACTTGGCAACTGCTACTGCTAGTATTGGCGCAACAGTTACTAATCTCGTTTCAACAGCATACTAGGACACAACCGACAACAAGATAGAGGAAGATTTATATGGCAGGATTTTTATCACTGTTCAACGAACCTGAGCGAATAATTGTCGCAAAAGGATTTTGGATTGACATAAAAACATCACTTACGGCAGAGGACTATGAAGCAGCTCAAAGAGCACTTCTTGGTAAAATGTCAATGAGTGGCAATAATCTTACAGCAGAACCAGACACTATTGCGTATCAAAACGAACTAGTTTACCGTGCAATTGTTGATTGGAATCTTACTGATGAAGAAGGAAATGACTTACCACTTACACCAGCCAAATTAAAGCACAATTCAATTAGTCGCCTTCCACAGGCAGTTTTTATTGACATCTATGAAAGAATTAACGAAGCTTCTAAGCCTCGTTCTGGAGAAGATGAGATTCAATTTCGTGACGGCGGTGAGAGCCGCGATAATGGGAATGAAAGTCTCGGCGGAGCATCCGTCTCTACAGAAGTTTCTAATTGAAAATGCGCTCTATGAGCGCGTAGGTCTTAACTTTGAAACATTAAAGCTAAGACCGCTTAAAGAAGTTCAAGACTATATTACAATTATAAATGTGATTGCCAATGAAGAAAATAGGCAGCGCGCCAAGCAGGACGCTGAACTTAACAAAGGCAAGCAAAGGTACTAAGAGTGGCATTAACTAAAGACCTCACACTTCTTCTTGGTATTGAAGCAACTCAAAACATTGTAGAGCAGTTCGGTCTTGCAAACGAGCAAATACAAAAACTTCGTAATTATTTTGGTCTTGCCGGAGATGCGGCGGAACAATCCGGAACAATTATGACGACGGCGCTTAATGATGTTGAAATAGCTGGAGGACTTGCAAATGTACAACAACAAGAACTTATTACTGCTCAAGAACGTCTTAATACAGTAACTGCAGAGTTCAAAACAATTTCAGAGCAAGCATCACAAGGCGACATAGCAGCTAAAGAAGCGCAAATTGCTGTGTCTAAAGAGTACATGGCTACTCTTCAAATGGTTAACAAAGCAGAACTTGATGCCGCTGCTGCCACAAAAGTCCACACCGATGCATTAAACTTACAAGCGCAAGCAGAAGGCGTAGGTGGAGGAACATCAACTGTAGATAAATTAAACTCAATTGGTCCAAAAGCAGCAATTGTTACTGCTGCAATTATTGGTATTGGTTATGAATCAGCAAAAGCAGCGGCAGAATACCAACAATCTGTAATTAAAATTGCTAATAGTGCTAATCTTCCAATGGAAGCGGCAGACAAAATAGGTCAATCTTTCTTGAACATGTCAGAAAGTTCTATTTTTAGTGCTCAAACAATTGCAAGTTCTTACGGTTCTGTTGCTGGTCAATTAAGTACACTTACAAAACACACACTAACTGCTAAAGACGCCGTAGATTTTATGAAAGTTGCTGCTGAAGGCGCAGCAGCATCTGGGCAGCCTCTTGCAACGGTCACAACTAACCTTGCAAAAATTATGCAACAGTATCAATTAAATGTGAAAGATGCTGCCACTGCTGAAAGCGAACTTTATAACGTAGGCCGTCTTACTGGCCAAGGAATGTCTGCGGTCACACAACAGATAACTCGTATGAAGGGTCAATTAGGAATTCTTGCTCCAAGCATTAAAGATACAACTTCTTTGATGCTAGACATGACTGAGCATGGAATGAACCCAAAGAGGTCATCGCAAGCTCTTAATAGTATGCTTAACACATTGCTAAAAACAGGTAGAGCGACGGTGCCAACAGTAGGAGAAATCAATAACGCTATTAAGTCACTTCCATCTTCATTACAAGCAATGGCTACTGCATATACTCACGGTAGTATGAGTGCAGCAGCATTTGATGCGCAAATAAAATCATATTCTAAGACCAGTCCTGCATACGCAGGATACTTAAAGTCAATTAAAACACTTATTACTCAAAGTGGTGAGTCCGTAAAAACACTTAATGCATTAAAACTCACTCCTGTACAAAATGAATTAGCGCAATTAAATGTAAAACTGTTTGACTCAAGTGGAAAGTTTGTCGGCATTAAAGGAGTTATTGAACAAGTAGGGCCAAAACTTGCTGCAATGAAAAACCAGTCTGACCAACTTCGTATTGCAACAATTCTTTTCGGTACTCAAGCAAAAGCTCTTCTTCCAACAATTCTTGCTGGAGGCGCCGGGTACGACAAAGCAGCTAAATCAATTGAAAATCAAAAAGCAATTCAAGAAGCTGCTAGAAAAGCTAATAGTACTTACGAAGCTTCAATGACAAAAATGCATAATGCAATTACTGCGGTGCGCATTGAACTTGGAAATGCGTTTCTTCCAATTATGGAAAAAATTGTTGGAAGCATTGCCGCTGTCTTAAAGCCAGTTGCTGATTTTGTTGGGAAAAACAAAGATTTAGTAAAAGTTGTTATGGAAGTTGTTGGAGGTATTGGTCTTTTTGTAACTATAATGTGGGCTGGCAATAAAGTAGTAGGAGCAACAACAACTGCATTTAAGAATTTAGGAGATGGCTTTAAAGCAGTTTCTGACGGAGTCAGAAAAGTTATTGGAAAAATAACTGAGCAGATTTCAATGAATGAAGCTCTTGTTGTTTCTAACGGAGAAGTAGAGGTTGCACAAGATACTATGGCGGCAAACACTGCTATTGTAGATACTGCGCTTGGAGGAGAAACAATTGCTGCTGGAGCAGCAGAAACTGCAAATGTAGGACTTGCCGCATCTATTTGGGCTGTTACTTGGCCAATTCTTGCAGTGATTGCCGTTATAGCACTCGTAGTACTTGCAGTGTACGAATTAGTAAAACACTGGACAACTGTTTGGGGAGTAATTAAAACAGTTGCAAAAGATGTTGCAGATTTCTTTGTAAAATATGGGATGATGCATGGAAGCTTCTTAAGCCTATTTTTGATTTAATTGTTGCAGTTGTGAAAATTGCAATGGTTGCACTTGGAATTCTTTTATTACCACTTATTGCTACAATTGCACTTATTGTTGCAGGAATTACACTTCTTTGGGAAGTATGGAAAAAGATTTGGGAAGCCATCGGTCCTTCTGTTGAAAAAGCAGTTGGGACGGTGCTTAGCGCACTTGGTAAAATTCTTAGTTTCTTTGGCTCGCTTGGTTCAAAAATTCTTAGCTTTCTAGGCGGAGTATTAAGCGACATGGTTTCTTTTGGAACTAACATTATTGAAAGTATTGCAAAAGGAATAACAAATGCAGCATCAAAAGTTTGGGATGCATTTAAGACAGTCTTAAATAAAATACCTGGATTAAATACGGTTGTCAATTTTGTAGGAAAACTATGGCCTTTCCACACAGGTGGAGTTGTGCAAGGGTACCCTGGACAAGAAGTGCCAGCGCTTCTTCAAGCTGGAGAAACTGTTCTTACTCCAAACCAAATGAAAAATCTTACAAATAAAAAAGTAGTTTCTCCAGTATATTCAAGCACTGGCGGTTCAAAAGGCGGAACAACTATTGTAAATGTCAATGTAAGTGGAGCAGTGTACGGTTCTCTTAACGACTTCTCAAATGCTCTTGGTAAGCACCTTAATTCTACGGTACTTCCACAGGCTGGTGTAGTTCTTACACACTAATGACTGCCACTCTTGCTCCGCAGCTTTCGTGTTTTATCACACCTCCTAACAGCGCAACAGTTGATTATGGACACTATCTTGCATATCAAGGTGGAAAAAATGGCATATCAGTATCACAAAACTTTGGTCGTCAAGGCGACACGGCTACAATTTCTATTGTTGATGCAAACTATTCAACCGGAGTTCCACCAAACTTAAAAGTTTCTCCAAGTTTTGTTTTTCCATCGTTTTCAGTAGTAAAACTTTTTGACCAAACTGCGTACAATTATTATCTTGGTCAAGGAGCACTTCCTCAAGATGCTGATGATAATGCTACTCTTTTTTATGGATATGTTCAGACGCAAACACTTTACATAAACTCTCCTACAGAAGCAGAATGGACTTTAAGTTGTGTAGACTTTAGTGGATATGCTAATGCTGCAATTGTTCAAGGAACATTTGAAGGTATTTCAATGGGAAATGCAGTTGTTGATTTAGTTAAAAAAGCAAATTGTGGAATTAACGCATCTCTTGTTAGCGATGGAGGATTTGTTGAACCTGGACCTATTCTTCCACGTACTGTTATTCATTATCAAAACTTGACTTCTGCTCTTCAAAAAGTATCAAAAATGGCTTCTTCTCAAAGTGCTTACGGTTGGTATGTAGATAGTCAATTAAATCTTCATTATTACGACCAGCAACAAGCATATGATTCTGGAGTTGTTGTCACAGACAAGCCTACTGTTGAAGGATATCTTTCTTATTACGAATGTCACATAGACCAAGGAGCAGGACTTCAATACGAATTTGACGGTAGTTCTCTCTACAATCGAGCACTTGTTGTTGGCGGTTCAATTACTCACTCAACAACTTTAAAGAAACCGCCTACTAATTCTTATGTTGGAGACGGTCAAACTTCAAATTGGCGTCTTTCTTATGTTCCAGATACTTCAGCAAGAGCAGTCACAACTCAAACTCTAAAAAAGACAGTTCTTCCAGCAATCACTGTTAATGGCGTGCAACAAAGCATATCTATTTTTGATGGAGTAACTCCAGTCACAGATACATGGACAATTGCTCAAAATAACGATGGAACTTGGTCTTTAAAAGTTACGCCTAATTATGGCACAATTCCAACCACTGGTTCTGTGATTCATTTGTGGTATAGATATCGTTCAACTATTACCGCACAAGCAGATTTAAAGCAGTCCCAGAATGCAATTGGAGGGCTCAATAAAGGCATATTTGCAATTGTTGTCAACCAGCAATCAATTAGTACTACTGCTGGAGCATATCAAAGAGCAACAAGAGAACTTGCAGAATACGGTCACCCGCAAGAAAAAATTGTTTTTACAACAAATGAAGAATGGATTGGACTTTGGAGAGCAGGTCAACTATTTATATTAGATAGCAGTCTTCTTCTTGACTCGCAAAGAAACTTTGCTCCAGGTTTATACGCTCAATACATGATTACTCAACAAACAATAAATGTTACTCAAGGTGGGTACAGAAAATGCTCTGTGACAGGGATTAGAGTGCTGCACTAATGGCTATAATTTCAATAAATGCTTCTTTGTCACTTTCATTTTCAACATCTGGTTTTACAGCATTGCAACCAAACTCTCCAGTTCAGTACTACACTCCAGCAACTGGCCAAAGAGCGTACACAATTGCTGATGCAATTGGCGCACTTAATGACCAAATAAACTCAAATACAGACCCTACAGTTGCTGCAGACTCTCCTGATGTGCTGTATACTTTTCAAACATCTTCAGACGGTATGATTATGATGGATAATATTGTTATTACTGCTAGAACTAATTTAGCTACTTATAATGATGGAACTACTTACATACAAGGTGCATGGCAATGAACGCAGGACTAAACTTCCACGGAAAACTTAAAGTAGAGACATTTGATGGCAAGATACGAACTGGTATGTGGGAGGAAGACAATACTATTTGTACTGCTGGACTTTCTGACGTTGCTGCTGCAATAGCATATCTTGGAGTGCAAGATATTGCCGCAGACATTGGAACTTCTCCTTACATAATTACTCCAATTTACGGTGCAATTGGCATTGGAGATGTGTACACAATTCCACCAGCCATTTCAGACACGCAACTTAAACAAGAACTTAGTCGTACTACTGCATCTGCTTCTGGATACATTTCAGCAGTAGGTTCAAATCCAGGACAAGCTGTATGGCAATTTCAATTTCCAATAAATAATTCAAATACTGACTATGTTTTAACTGAAGCTGGAGTTTTTGTTCTTGCTGGAAAACCAAGCAAACTCAGGAGATATGCTAGACCATGCAGCATTTAATCCTACAGTTACTTGGCCAGTCGGACAAAGTTTAGTTCTTTCTCTTCAACTTTCTCTTTACGCGGTGGCTTGGTAATGACTACTCCTTCATGGTCTTCAGCAACTGCTGGCCAAGCTACTCTTTCTGGACAAGTTAATCAATTTCTTTCGGTTCACAATGCAACATTTACGTACGCCGGCTCTCTTATCAATACTGTTACGGCTGCCAGTCAAACAGATTCTTTAGGAACAAATGGACAACTTTCCTATAGATTTGAGACTTCAAATGTTGGAAGTTCACTTAATCTAGGATGGATTGCAGTTGCACTTGGAACAACAAATGCCGGATGTGACGTTTACGTAACTCTTCAAGGAGATACTGGAGGAGGACCTGACGGTGTAGTGTATGCTTCTTGTTACATTCCAGCAGAATGGCTACCAAGTGGCGGGCAAAATACAATCCCAACTACTGGATTCCCATTAAACTATTCAATGTCTTCGTACACGTATTACAACATTGTTTTTACTCCAGTTTCAACTGCTCCTTGCATTGTTCCAAGCATTAATGACGTAGTTCTTACTCATTCAACCGATTCTACTGGAGCATATACGTACAACGGTACTGGTTGGACATCTCACAGTTACGGCTACGCAATTTGTATGTATTCAACTCTTCAAACTGCAATTGCAAGTACTTCAAATCTTACAAATGTTTATGAAGGTAACGGCGCTCTACATAAAAGATACCAATACAATGGAAATAATTTAATTAGCTCAGTGCAAGAATGGGCAGCAAAATATCCTTCTGCTCCTTTCAATCTTCTTTGCAGAGATGATGCAAGTTTTGAAAGTAGCATTGGAACGTTTACTGCAACTGGAGGAAGTGTAGCCACTTCAACAACACTTGCGTACAATGGAACGCATTCTGCTAAACTAACTATTTCTGGAACTCCTTCTTCTGCAAAAATTAGCACCGCGCTTACTAACACATCAACTGGAATTCAATACATTCCAGTAACATCAGGTTCACACTATTCTGCTGTTGCGTATGTTGCACCAGCAAGTACTTTAAGAAACATTAGAGTTGACATTGAATGGTACACAGGAGCGCAAGTTCTTATTACAACTTCTCAAGGAACTCTTACCGCTGAGACTTCTGCAAATACATTTACTCCAACTTACAATGCCAATGCTCTTGCGCCAGCAAATGCTGTTCTCGCAAAAATTATTGTTAATGTGCTTCCAGCAACTGGTAATCTTGCAAATGGAGAAATACATTACATTGATGCAATTGGGATGTTTGCAAACTCTAATACTGTATGGTCTTATCCAGGTGCTGGTATTTCTTCAACAATTTCACTTTCTTATAATGCGGCAAATGCCCCGATTTCTGCGTCATAATGCCTACATTAAATACTTGGCATTCAGTACCGCAAACTAACGGTATAAGTTCTACAGACATAAATCAAGAACTTTCTGTTCACACATTAGTTTCTTCTTATTCTGACGGCACAATACCAAGATTCACTACTTCAACATCTGGAGTAACAATGGGATTTGGTGGGCCATTTGCAAATACTTCTTTTTCAGGATGGGCTCAAATAGATGGAATAACAAACTTTTCTATTGCGCAATCTCTTGATGGAATCAACGTATTTAGTGGTTCTCGTCTTAGAATTCCAATTTCATATTTACAACTTGCTACAAATAGCAATGCAACTATGAATAACTATTCTTCATCTTGTGATGTCACCGTATCTCTTCAAGGTTCTACTTCATCTGGTGGTCATTATTATCCTGACGGTGTAAGTTCTTATTCTTTGACAATTCCAAAAGAAATACTTAATGCACTTCCATCTTCAAACTGGACTGATGGAAATGAGTATCTTCCAGGGCCGTTTTATTCAATGAATAGTTCGATGATTCCTTCTGCGTCACTTACAACTACAACTTTTCATAGCGTTACTATTACTTCTTCAACAATAACTTCATTTACTTCTAATGATGGAATTATTAGCGTTGTTGACATTGCTAACTTTTCTACACTCGGTGGAAATGCAATCTTATTTGATGGTTCTAATTCAACTACTATTTCATACACAAGTGTTGATGCAGTAAACAATTATCTTTTAGGATGTCAATTTGTATTTGGAAACACTGGAGTCTATCCGGTTGGTTCTTTTATTTCTTTAACAACTTCAACTGACGCGCAATTTGTAAATGCATCCACTTATGTTGTAGTTACTAACATCACATCTTCAAATTCAACTGCTGCAATAAATGCAGCATCTACTTCAAATACTGGAGTAGTTACAACAAATGATGTTTATTTTGCAGAGTATCTTACTGGAGAAGTCGGGCTTTGGTCAAAAGGCGCTCCTCTTCCAGAATACAAAGTTGCTATTACATTTGCTCCTTCTTGTTCTGTTTTATATGCAATAGGACCATCTGGAACTCTTTATTCTGCTTCTTTTCCTCAAGACGGTACTATGGGAACATGGCAATCACTTCAACTTACATACAATAATAGCGGGACAATTCAAGGATTTTCTTTTCCTGCATTTAACCTTCTTTCAACAGATGTCACTCCTTCTCTAAGTGTAGTAACTATTGACTCAATTGATTATTTGTTTATTTTTGGCGGTGTTTCTAATGGGCAAGAAATATATAACGGATACTATGCAATACTAGATTCGTCCGGTGTTCTTTCTTCTTTAAGTCCAACACCACAACTTCCATGCGACACTGGCCAAGGAAGACCATTTCAACGTTCAAGTCTTTGTAGTTTTAGTGTTGGAAATCTTGTGTATGTAAGAGACACAACTGACATGGGATTTCTTACTCTTTATTGCATGGCAACATGGATTGATGGTAATAGCGTTTTTCAAGTTGGGTCTTGGCAAAATGTTATAGCGCAGTACTACAACCCGTTGTTTAGCGATGCAGATGTAGAAGGATTTGTTGACGAATATCAACTAATTCTTGGAGTGCAAGGCAATAACATAATTACAAATACTTCAGTCATTGGTCTTAGTAAAGATGGTGCATGCACAAGTGATAACATAATGTCACTTGCCACTTTTTACGGTGGAGTTTCTGCTTACGATGCATTAACAAATGCTGTAGTTTTTCTTAATGATGATGGAACGCTATCACTTCTTTCAAGTTATGGATTTGCATCATTTATTTATCCTTCAACATGGATTGACATTCCTCTTCCTTCAAATGTAACTGGAAAATTCTTAGTATTAACTGAATCTGGCGGTACAAGAACTAATTTTGGAGTTAACATTGCTCTTCAAGATACTCGTGTTTATGTTCCAGATTCAGATGAATCTCCTTCTTTAACGTACACGTTCCCACCGTATGTTGTGCAAACAGTTAATGGCTGGTCTTCTAACACAAATAACCAAATGCTTTCATTAGTTCTTTTTTCTGCTACAAATTCGCCATTCCCAAACTTTATGGGATTTGTTGAAGATAACATTGCAAGATGGTCTACAGTAAAGTATACAAATCCATGCGGAGCAATTCAATACATTGCTGATGTAACATATGACCCAACTGGAAAAAACACAACATCATCTTTAACTTCTCATTTTTATGACGGTATTGCTGGATTAAACAACCAGCCAATGATGATACTTACTTCAACAATGGAACTTTCATAATGGATGTAAGAACTCTTTATCTACTTACAAAAAACGTACCTGTTAACCAGCCAGTAGCTCGAGTGCATACAACAAGTGCTCAACTAATTTCAACTACTCTTTCTCCTACTTGGAATGCCACGGATTTTGCAACAAACGGAATGATTGCTGCAACATCTGGGATTACCGTGCCTTTTCAAGGTTACTATCTTGTGCAAGCATTAGCAACATTTAGTTCGAGTTCTAGCTCTACTTATTCTGGGCCTGCTTCAGGTTCGTTTGGTAGAATAGACTTAATTGTGNANGGAATAAACTATAGTCAAGGAACGGCAATTGCTCAATCNGCATCTAATTCTNTATACACAAGTGNAGCAGCAGATTTAGTGTACGTCCCACAAGGAGGAGTTGTTAAAGCTTTAGTTACTGCTTCATCTGGCGGTTCTATTTATTTATGGACTGCTGGAGTTTCAGACACGGCTTCTTCTTACTTATCTTTAACGTACGTTTGCTCGTAGAAAATATTTATGGACGCTGAACTTTCTTATCTTTTATTTAATCAAGAAAATCTTAGAATACCTGCAGGCCGTATTGCTCTTTATGGTTCTCAACTCATCACAAATAGTGTAACTAATATTGGCGTGTTTTCAATTTCTGCGCTTGAAAATGCTTCAACTGTAACTCTTACAACTCAGTCTTCTCACGGACTTGTTCCCGGAGAAGTTGTCACTATTGCAAATAACTTAACAAACTCTTCAATTGCAACTATTATTGGAGATGGTACAACAGCAATTGTCACTACAACTACGCCTCATGTTCTACAAGACAATGCAGCAGTTACAATTGCAAATAATACAGTTAATCTTTCAGGTGCTTCAATTGTTGGAGATGGCTCAACAGCCACTGTCACCACAACTACAAATCATGGATTTGTAACTGGTAACACCGCAAGCATTTCTTATAATCTTTCGACTATTTCTTCTGGTATTGTTGATATTAGTGGAGACGGAAGCGCAGTCACAGTCAATACTTCTTCACCGCACACATTAACTGTTGGAGAAAATGTTACCGTGTATGTTCCTTCTGGCTCAGGTTCAATTTCTTCAATTACTCCAAACACTCCGTCATCTGGCAATGCTTTAGTTGTTACTTCAAACGCACCAACAACAGCAGTCACAGTGACAATTGCAGGAGGGTCCGCTGGATACAGCATTATTTATCAAGGAACTGTGCCAGGAATTACTACTTCTGGAAACACAGGAACTACTACTGCAACTGTTGTTGTAGATGCAGCAACTCTTCCGTATGGCGCATCAACTGGAAATACAGTTAACATTTCTGGTGTCTCAACATCAGGTAATCTTTCAGAAATTGTTGGAAGTCCTGTTACAGGTTTTACTGTATGGTACTACACACAACATGACCACGGTTTAGTTCCAGGCAGTAGTTTTACTGTTAATGGTCTCACCGGTACAAATTCTAAATACAACGGAACATGGACTGTTGATTCATGTCCGTCTTCAACAATTGTTCAAGTTCGTACTGCATTCAGTTCTTTTGATGCTTTTTTAACATCGGCAACTTGGAGTGGAAACTCTGGATTTAATGGAAATCAAATTGTCACAAGTACAGGCACAGTAGTAATTGGAAGTACAACATATCCAACATTTAGTTTTTCCACAACTTGTTATTTTAGAACTACTAATCATTCCACTATGTATGGGGGATTTATTGAAGTTCAAGCTTCTCCTTATAACGGAACATACACAATAACTCCTATTTCATCAACTTCATTTTCTATTCCTTCAACTCAAACGCAAATTGCTTACGGTGGGACATGGTCTTACGGAACTGGATTTAGTGGCACATACGCAATTACAACTGTGCCAACAAGTCTTTCACTTACGTATGCTAGCACTATTGCAAGTTCCGCATCTGGAGGAAATGTTTCTGGAGTATCAGGATTCACAGTAACTGGAGCAAACATTACAGTAAATGATTCTTTAAACTTCACGTATGATTCTTCAATCGATACAAGCCAAACACCAGTTGTAGGATTTAATGTTACTGGACTATCTGGATTTAATGGGTTGCAAACTGGAATTTCATACATTGATGGCTATAATTTTTCTTACTTAAACTCTGCAAATGCAACTATTGCAGGCGGAAACATTAGTTCTCTTTCTGGATTTAACAACTCTCCAGTAACAGTTCTTTCTGTGCCAAATCCTACTACTTTTACTTACGAAAATCAACTTGCTGGGACTTCACTTCCTTATGTGTTTGGAAACACATTTAGTACTGGCACAGTTACAACATATGATACTGCGTATACAGGAGTCACACAAACAGAAATAACTTGGAGCCAACCAGCAGTTTTTTGTGTAAATGGAATGATTGCAAGTGGTGACGGATTTACAGTGCCTAAAACTGGTTGGTACAAAGTTATTGGAAGAGCAGAATTAAGTTCTACAAGTTCAATTTCTTACGGAAACTTAACTTCAGGTTCTTATGCTTATATGGATATTTATGCTAATGATACTTTGATTGCAAGAAGTAACCAAATTAACCAGCAAACTACAGCATTGGAATACGGAGTTCTTGTTTCTGACCTTGTGTACCTTACGCAAAATGAATCAGTGACGGCTGTAATTACTGCTTACGCAACAACAAATAGTGGTCAAGTTTATGCTTGGGGAAACGGAACCACTGGGCTCCCTAATTTGACTTATTTATCAATTGTGTATGTGAGTCCTTAGGAGATTATGGAAGCAGAACTCTACTATCTTTCTAGTACAATAAAACCAAAAGCAGGGCAACCACTTGCTCGTGTTTCTTACGTTTATGCAACAACTATTTCTGGAACGACGGTGGTTCCTTGGAATGTAACAACTGAAGTTGCAAATGGAGCAACCGCATCTGCATCAGGAATTGTCGTGCCAACTTCTGGTTATTATCAAGTGTCTGGCGCAATAACTTTTGGCGCAACTGGAACTGCTCCGTATGTAAGTCCATCGGCAGGCACATACGGACAAGCAGTTATTACACTTGGTGGAACAATAAAAGCTAAAGGAACAACAGTTCAAACAATTGCAACAGTAAATGGATACACAAGTGTAGTTTCTGACATTGTGCATCTTTCTGCTAACAGTACTCCGGTCACGCTTTCTGCAATTGCATCAAATGGTCTTTACATTTATGGAATTCAAGATTCACTTGCCACAACTGGAACTTTTCTTACGTATATGTCAGTAGTATTAGTGAGTGCGCAATAAAGGTAAGTTATGAGTAACATTCCACAAACAAATACAAAAGGACTTTACTTAACGTCAACCGGTAAAGGTTCAGATGCAGTGTGGACGCCGGTTTCTTCTGTTGGAGGAGGAGGAAGTTCAGGCATTACAGCACTTACTGGAGATGTTACTGCAACTGGCAGTGGCGCAGTTTCTGCTCACGTTGTAAAAATTAACGGTTCTCCACTCGGAACTACTACAGGAGCAACTGTAGGTTATGTTCTTGCATGGGATGGAACTGCATGGTCTCCTTCTTCTGGAGGAACTGGAAACGCAACACAAATTCAAGGTAAAGCAGTCTCAGCAACGGCGCCTACTGATGCTCAAATTCTTATTTATAACAACTCAACTTCAACATGGACTCCGCAATCTCTTTTATTTGATGTCACAACAACTAACACAGGAGTAACTACTGTAAATGCACTTCAAGGATACCCATTAAATGTTACTGGGTATTCTGCTCCTTCAAATGGAAGTCTTCTTGGGTACAGCACTACAAGTTTTACATGGTCTCCTTTTGCAGCACCAACTGCCGCTGGACAAATGCTTTATTGGAATAGTGCCAGTTGGATTCAAACAGCAACACCTGGAACCGGACAAGTACTAGTTTGGAATGGCAGTTCTTACACAGCGCAAACAGTTCTTACAACTTCATCAACTGCAACCGGCGACCTTGCAAGTAGTCTTTATTCAAACTTGACAGTTAATAAACTTCAAGGATACACATTAAATGTTACAGGAAGTAACGCGCCTTCAAATGGAAGTCTTCTTGGTTATAGTACTACAAGTTTTTCTTGGTCTCCTTTTGCGGCGCCGACTGCTGCAGGGCAGATGCTTTATTGGAACACTGCTGGGTGGGTGCAAACGGCAACGCCTGGAACCGGACAAATACTTCAATGGAACGGTAGTTCATATATTGCAGTAACACCTGTAGTTTCAGGAACTACTGCTGCCGGTGACTTAACTGGTACATACCCTAACCCAACAATTGCAAAATTGCAAGGCAATACATTAAACCTTACTACTATATCAAATGGAAACTTTCTTTATTATTCCACATATGCAGGCACTAATGCAATTATCTCTACAGGAGCTCCAACTGGCAACGGCTCAGTTATGTATTGGAATGGAGGTTTCTGGACTTCTAGTGTTTCTCTATCAAATGGACAAATACTTCAATGGAACGGAAGTTCATACACGGCTGTAACTCCAATTCTTTCTGGAAGTTCTGCTGGTGGAAACTTAACTGGAACATACCCAAATCCAACGGTTGCCAAGATTAACGGCTCGCCTTTGGGAACAACTACTGGTGCAACTACCGGATACGTTCTTACATGGAACGGTACGGCTTGGGCTCCAGCTGCGGCATCACCATCAGGTGCAGCTGGTGGTGACCTTTCAGGAACTTACCCAAATCCAACGGTTGCCAAGATTCAAGGTATGGCTGTTAGCGGAACCACAAGTCCGTCTAACGGAAGCCTTATGTATTGGGATAACCTTTCTCAGCAATGGCTTTTTACAAACATGAGTTCAACTCCTGGATTTGGCTCTA
>TBL_comb47_HYPODRAFT_10001005_pt1 | contig 37165 bp, 32 predicted proteins | sample TroBogypolimnion_40_FD_10682 | JGI IMG/M metagenome (IMG submission 10682)
CAGGTATTGAATGAATGCTGATCGCGTTTCCATGCAACCTGATAATCCGGGATGCCAGGGATAATCCGATTCCCGAACCTTTATACGACAATGCATTCGTAGCCCGGAAGAACGGCTGAAAAAGGTCTTTCAGTTCATTTTCAGGTATACCAATTCCTTTATCAGAAACCGTAAGGAGAATTTTCCCGTTATCGGTTTTGAGGAAAACATCAACGATCTGATCCCCGGAAAATTTTAAAGCGTTTTCCAGAATGTTTGTCAGGGCAGTAAGCAGAAGGTAACGGATTCCATAGACTATACGATGTTTGGGCGGATCCTGGGGATTACTGAAATGCAGTTTCACCCGGCCACAATAATTGCTTTTGTCAAAATGATCCCTCATCTCATAAAGCAGTTCATCGATACGGATCTCCTCCCTGTTTTTTTCAGAAATTTCAAAATCTGCCTGTGCCATGTTCAGGAGATTCCTGGTGATTAGGTCAAGTCGCTCCGCTTCCTCGCTGATTTTCCTGAGCGTTATAATATAATCATCGACTGAACGGGTTTTTGATAAGGCAATTTCAGTTTCACCCAGGATGGCAGTCAGGGGATTTTTAAGTTCATGGGATGAATGGCTGATAAAATTCTTTTGCATATCGAATGAATGGTCGAGCCGGTCGAGCATCTGGTTGAGGATACGGATGAGTTCCGAAAGTTCATCCGTTCCCTCGCTTTCGACCAGGCGGCGTTTTAAACTTGTCGCCCTGATCCGTTTGACCTCCTTTATAATGTGACTGATTGGTGCAAGCACCTGCCGGGCATACAACTGACCAATGAAATAGACAAGAAAGACACTGACCAGGAAAATTACGGTCAGGCTCTTCAGCAGGTTTTGCTGCTTCCGTATGCCGATTTTATCAACCGCTGTGACAACAATGATAAATGTTCCCTGGTTATCCGGGTAATACAGACCAACTCCCTGTTTCTCCCTGATGCTGAACCTGGTTTTATGACCTGCCATAAGTTTATCAACAACATCTTCAGGCAAGACTTTTTTCAGTGAATCACGAACGAAATTTGTTTTTTTTATGTCGAGTACGATCACATTGGCTTCGGGAAGGCTCTTTGAATTTTTCTCCATGGTCTCCTCGTAAAGTTTATGATTCATTTCATCTTCCTCGAAATACTTATCGGCAATAAAATATGCTTTCTCTTCCAGTCTTGAGGAAAAGTCGCTTTTGACATAATGTGCTGAAAAGAAGTAAATAAACAAGGAAAAGCAACACAATACGATCGTCGTAATCAACGTGTAGATGAGCGATATTTTCCTTCGTATTTTCATGCTATTCTTCTTTTAACACGTACCCCATCCCGATCAGTGTATGGATAAGATTCACAGGGAATCCTTTGTCGATTTTGTTTCTTAAATAATTCATATAAACCTCCACGATATTTGTGCTGGGATAAACATTGTTATCCCACACGTTCTCGAGAATAGTTGTTCGTGACAGGACCCTTCCCGGGTTCTTCATAAGAAACTCCAGCAGCCTGAATTCCTTTGATGTAACCTTGATCTCCTTTCCCGACCGTGTAACCGTTTTCGTCGCGGTGTCGAGCATGAGGTCGGCAAAGTGATATGTTTTCAAAGAATTCGCATTGTCTTTACGCCTGAGCATAACCTTGATCCGTGCAAGCAATTCTTTGAACTTAAATGGTTTTGAAAGATAGTCATCGGCTCCGGCATCCAATCCTGTTACGATATCTTCGGTACTTCCGAGTGCCGTGAGCATCAGGATTGGTAAAGAATAGCCCAATTCGTTCCGGATCCTTCGGCATACTTCAATGCCATTCATTTTGGGGAGGATGACATCCAGAACAACAGCATCAAATTCCCTTGAGCAGGCAAGGCTATATCCGGTTTCTCCGTCGAAAGCAGGTACGGTGCTGAATCCTTCCTCCTCAAGCCCTCTCTTGATGAACGAAGAAACATTTACTTCATCTTCTATTATCAGGATCGTGGGCATATCAATACTATTAATGGTTACCTTTTAGCTGAAAGAACTTTTGTTTTAAACCTGTAAACTCCTTTAAAGAGGATGGGAAAAATAAAAAGTGTCAGTGTTGTTGCCGTAACCAATCCCCCGATCACTACAGTAGCCAGCGGTTTTGAGGATTCAGATCCGATGCCGGTCGATATAGCTGCAGGCAACAAGCCGATGGCTGCAAGTGTTGCTGTCATGATAACCGGCCGGATCCTTGCGATGACACCCGATCGTATGGCTTCATCCAGGTGCATCCGTGCATGCAGGTTTTTTTTGAACCGTGACAGCAGGATCACATTATTCTGGATGCAGATACCGAATAAAGCAATGAAGCCTATGCCGGCAGAAATACTGAAGTTGATCCCGGTTATATGCAATGCCAGGATTCCGCCGACAATCGCGAAGGGTACATTAATCAGGATCAGACCGGCATCGGTGACATTTCCATAGAGGATAAACAGGATGAAAAAGATAAGTAGGAGGCTGATGGGTACTACGATGCCCAATTGTTTTGAAGCGCGCTGCTGGTTTTCAAAATCACCTTCCCATGAAATGGAATATCCCTTGGGTAAAGAAACAGCACGTTGAACTTTCTGCTGGGCTTCAGCGACTGTTGATCCCATATCTCTTCCCCGGGCAGAAAATTTCAGGGCAATGAAACGCATGTTCATGTCCCGGAAAATCAGGATAGGTCCAATTACACTGTGGATCGCAGCAATCTCTTTTATGGGAATCATGTTGCCTGAGAGTGTAGGGACCATGAGATTACCAATTTCTTTTTCCGTCATCCTGAATTCCGGCAGGTACCGGATGCGGATATCGAACTTTTTATTACCCTCATAAAATGTAGATGCAGCTTTTCCCCCGATTGCCATTTCAATAACTGCATTACAATCGGATGTTGCAACATTATAAAGCGCCATCTTATCTTCATCCAGTTCAATCCTGAATTCAGGCTGTCCTATATTTCGTATTACACCTAAGTCTTCAACACCCCTGATGTTTTTCATGATTTCAAAAACGCTGTCTGCCTTCGATTCAAGCAGTTCCAGATTCTCTCCATAGATTTTAACGGCAAGTGATCCTTTTACACCCGAAACCGCCTCTTCCACATTATCCTGAATTGGTTGCGAAAAGTTAAAAACAATTCCCGGATATTTTGATAATTTTTGAGTCATTCGTGCGATTAATGCATCGCGGTTCTTTTTAAGATCCAACTCACTGGTATGATAGATATCAACATGGAATTCGATGTTGTAAAACCCGGTAGCATCCGTGCCATCATTGGGCCGCCCGGTCTGCGACAGAACTTGTTTCACTTCAGGGAATGATTTGAGAATATGCCGCATGTCTTCCGATATTTTGACCGACTCACTGAGGGAAACGCTCATGGGAAGTGATGCCCTGACGTATATGGCTCCTTCATTCAGCTGAGGCAAAAATTCATTCCCCAGGAAACGAAAGGAGAACAGGCTTAATGCTAGCACGATGCCAGCAACGGCGATACTTGTGCGTTTGTTCCGATAGGTGAAATCAAAAACTGCAATGGTTTGCCTGGTAATGAAAGCCAATAATGCATTGTGTTTTTCCCGGACATTTTTTTTGAACAGCAGGCTCGACATTAAAGGAGCAAATGTTAACGCAAAGATCAATGCTCCTGCCAGGGCGAATCCCAGTGTGTACGCAAGAGGGGAGAACATTTTTCCTTCCACTTTTTGAAACGAAAAAATCGGCAGCAGGGCAGTGATGATAATCAGCTTCGAAATAAATATCGATTTCCCCATCTCCGTTCCGGTCTCTTTGATCATCCCAAGTTTGGACAATTTGTTAAACCTCGGCATTCCTATCTCCCGGGCTTTATTGTCGAGCGTGACAAAAATGCCTTCCACCATGACTACTGCCCCGTCGATGATGATCCCGAAATCAATGGCTCCCATGGATAGCAGGTTGGCCGACATTCCTTTTAACCGGAGACAGATGAACGCGAATAGAAGGGAAAGCGGAATGATCAGGGATACAATCAGCGTTGTTCTCCAGTCAGCCATGAAAAGAAGAACGATCAATGTGACAAAGACGATCCCTTCAAGCAGGTTTTTAAGGACCGTGTGTGTAGCATAGCTGATAAGATTTTCCCTGTTATAGAACGTATCGATTTTTACATCCGAAGGAAGGATTTTTGAATTCAGCTCTTCAATTTTTGTTTTTACTTTTTCAATGACCTCCCCGGGATTCTCTCCTTTTCGCATCACGATGATTCCTTCCACCACATCGGGCTGGTTGTCTCTGCCGACCTGGCCTAAGCGCGGGAGGCAAGATTCTTTCACCGTTGCAACATTCTTGACGAGGATCGGGCTTCCGTTGATGTTCTTGACAATAATTTCACCGATTTCAAAAAACCGGTCGAGAACGCCAATACCCCTGACCACGTATGCCTGGCTGTTGTGCTCGATCACGTCCCCGCCCACGTTTATGTTGCTGCGGTTGACGGCCTGGTAAACTTCCAGGGGAGTAATGCTGTATTTGGCAAGCAAATGAGGGTCAACCTGGATTTCATAGGTTTTAACTTCACCGCCAAAGCTGACCACATCTGCAACTCCGGATACAGAACGGATCTGGCGGTCAATGGTCCAGTCCTGTATCGTTTTCAGCTCACGCACGGTACGTTTGTCACTTTTCAGTGTATACCTGAAGATTTCACCGGTAGGGCCGTAAGGCGGCTGAACATCCGGTTTGATTCCTTCCGGGAGATCAACACCTGATAAAAGATTGTTTACCTGCTGACGGGCAAAAGCATCATCCACATCATCCTCAAAAATAATTGTAACAACCGATAAGCCGAAAAGAGTAGTTGACCTGACATTGGTCTTTCTTTGTACCGAATTCATTTCGATTTCGATGGGGATGGTTACATACCTTTCAATTTCTTCAGCACTGCGGCCCGGCCATTGTGAGATGATGGTGATCTCTGTATTCGTAACATCCGGAAAAGCTTCGATCGGGATGTTAATATAACTGATCAGGCCCCAGATGACGATGATACAAAGGCTGAAGAAAACGATAAATTTATTCTTCAGCGAGAAAGCAATAATTCTGCGAATGATCGTATTCATGGAGAACAAATAGGATTCAAAATGACTACTGGGTTAAGGCATTGTAAATAAGCAGTTGGTGGTTGCTGACAATTCTCTCTCCGGGTTTAACACCCGCATGGATGTAAGAATATTTCGTGTTGGAGGTGGCAATATCTATTTTTCGGATATCGATCGCGCATTTGTCCCTGTAAACCAGCACCCAATACTGATTCCTGTCAAAAATGACGGCGTTGGCGGGAATGGCGATCATGGAAGAGTCATTTACCTGCTCTACTGTTACCGTTGCAAACATTTCCGGTTTCAGAAGAAAATCATCATTGTTCAATTGCACCTGGACTTTCATCGTTTTATCATTCGGATCGAGCACGTTGTAGATTTTGTCAATCTTCCCTGGAAATGCTTTGCCGGGGTAAGAAACTGTTGTTACCTCCACTGCCGCATTTTCCTTTATACCTGCAATATCCGATTCATAAACGTTGGCAAGGACCCAAACCCTCCGGAGGTCTGAAATGGTAAACAGACCAGTGCTGTTGTCCGGCCTGATCTGCATGTTTTCAGTGATGAATTTTTCGACGATGTAGCCCGATATGGGTGATTTAACAACATACTCAGATGGCCCGTTGCTGCCGTAAATGGAAAGGACTGTCTGAGTCCTGTTCATCTCTGACTTTGCTTTCTCCAATTCCTTTTGAGAGGCTGTAAATTCTTTGTCAGACAGGATTCCGCTTTTGTGCATATCGGAGGAAGCAGCATAGTTTTTTTCAGCAATCGCAAGATTCGATTGAGCAGATACCAGGTCGTTCTGAGCACCTGCCATTTCAGGGCTTTTCAACACCGCCAGGATTTCGCCTTCTTTGACATAGGAACCCAGTGATACATTAACTTTAACAACATTTCCACTGACGAGCGGGAAAATTTTTACTACTTTATCCTGATCAAATGTGACTTTCCCGATGAGACGGAGCTCGCTGGCTACGGGCTTCATGGAAACGGTATCAATCCTGATCTGTGACAATAAACTGTCAGGCAGGCAGAACCCCGAATTTGAAATTTTTGCTTCTTTCCCTGTTTTCGATGTACAGGCAGAAACTACCAGGAATGACAGCACTATTAATAGTACATTTTTCATGATGAATTGTCAATTTAATTAATTGGCAGAATATCCTTTCCTACAGCATAATTTATATTCTCAAAAGCAACGACCCGGTTTAAAAGCAGGTTGTTTACCTGGACGGAATTTTGCTTATAGGCATCATAGTAATCGAGAAATTCAACGAGACTGATATTTTTTTTCTCATAGTTTTTCAGCATCTCGTTTATCAATTGATCGAGGTCAGCTACAAATCCGGGATCGAAGGCGGAGTAAAGTTTATTGGTTTCACAGGCACTGGCGTATGCATTGAAGACATCGGCCTTTACCCGGTCGTGCATGCTTTGTAGTTTGTATTTGCTGTTTTCCAAGGTTGCCCTTGCTGATTTGATGTTTCCCTGGTTACGGTTAAAAACCGGCAAATCAATCTGGAGCCCGATGAAATTGTAGTTGTGAACAAAACTGCCATTCCTGTCCCATCCCCCTGAAAGAGTCAGATCGGGCAGTGAAAGCGCTTTCTGATAGGAAAGATTTACCTGGCTGATCTGAAGATCCGATTGCACGGACTTAAGATCACGACGGCACTGGTATGCAGTATCGATGAGTGTTTCGAGCTTCAGCTTCAGGAACGACAATGTATCTGAAGAATGTTCGTCGGGCTGGGGTACATAACAGACACCGGAAGTCTGCATCAACACATTGAACTCCGTAAGTGTACTGATTTGTTGCGTTTCGTATCCCAGCTTTTCATTTTCCAATGCAAACAACATGGACTTAATCCGTAAAAATTCTTTTTTCGAGAAGTATCCTTTTTCGACCTGACCCGCTGCAACCTCTGTAAATGTTGAAAGAGAAGCAATTTCCCTGTCATATACAGCGAGGATCTTCCCCAGGAAATAAATGGTGAAGAAGTCACTTCGCATGGAATATTTCAGTGACCGGACAAGGTCAAAATAGACAGACTCTTCTTTGTCGGCACTTAAACCGGCAAGTTTGATTCGTTTATTTCGTTTCCCTGCCAGGTAAAAAAGTTGTTCTAGCTGGAGGCTTGTCTCACCTTTATCGGTAAAATCAAACCATTCTCTCCCGCCATTGGTTTTGTATTCGGTATTATAGACATTCTGGTTGATTGTCAGCGTTGGATTGCTGAAAATACCTGCCTGGATAATCAGGGCCTTCGAGGCATCCAGGTTGCATTTTTCAGCAAGAAGAAAGAGGTTCCGGTGTATCATCAGGCTATCGGCCTGGCGAAGGCTTAATTTCAGGGTGTCCCTGAAAATATTTTGCCCGTAAAAATGTGCGGAGTAAGCAATGAGAAAAACCAGCATGATCCGCTTAACATATAGCATATTCTCAATTTTGTGTTGGTTTTGAGCGACAAAACTAGGATCTTCAAATTAGACACAGGTTAGAGCGATATTAAACTGAGATTAGAAATGTTAATTTTAAACCAGACTCTAAGATTAAAAATCAGATTTTCACCACAGGCGCGGGTTTGTAACGCGGACCCGGGAATTCAGCATTTTTGTGGCTTAGTGGTTATGTTTTGTCTTTTGATGCAGGCACTTGCGGCCGAAATTAGTTGACAAAGTGTACAAATCCATCCTTTTTTAGTTATCTTTACAAAAGATTACCAGTCCTTTCAAACCCGCCTTCAACAAATAAAGTCCGCATGAAACTGAAAAAACCAGTGCCCCCAAAGCCGGAAAAACAAAAAGCACCTGCCAAAACCGAATATAATCCATTTCCCATTGTCGGGATAGGTGCTTCTGCTGGAGGACTGGAAGCCCTGGAAGAATTTTTCAGCAATGTATTTAAGGATTGCGGGATTGCCTTTGTGGTAATCCAGCACCTGGATCCCACCCATGTCGGAATTATGCCCGAGCTCCTGCAACGAACGACTGAAATGAAAGTTTTCCAGGCGACGGATAACCTCAAGGTTAAGCCAAACTGTGTGTATGTAATCCCTCCCAACAAGAGCATGTCGATCCTGAAGGATACTTTGTACCTCTTTGATCCGCAGGAATCACGTGGGCTTAGGCTACCCATCGATATCTTCTTCCGTTCGCTGGCGGATGACAGGCTTGGGAAAAGCATCGGCATCGTCCTTTCGGGGATGGGTTCAGACGGAAGCCTGGGAGTAAGGGCCATCAAAGAAAAAGGAGGAATGGTGCTGGTACAGGAACCCGCTTCTGCCAAATTCGATTCCATGCCAAGGGCAGCCATATCTGCTGCAGTCGTAGATATTATTGCCCCTGCAAGGGAATTGCCTGTAAAACTGGTGGCTTATTTTAAAATATTCCCCAAAATTATCGCGGAATCTAAAATTGATATCGGGGACCAGAGTAACCTTGATAAGATCGTCATCCTTCTCCGGGAACAATCCGGCAACGACTTTTCGTTATACAAGAAGAATACCCTGATGCGCCGTATTGAGCGCAGAAAAGGAATTCACCTGATCGACAGGATCCAGGATTATGTCCGCTTTTTGCAGGGAAATCCAGGAGAAGTTGAGATCCTTTTCAAAGAGCTGCTGATAGGCGTGACCAGTTTTTTCCGTGATGCTGAAGTTTGGGAAACCTTAAAAGAAAGTGTCCTCCCTTCCCTTCTCAGGGATCTGCCCGACGGGTATATCCTTCGTGCCTGGGTACCCGGCTGCTCGACGGGAGAGGAGGCTTATTCGCTGGCCATGATATTTAAGGAGACGCTGGAAAAAAACAAGATCCAGAAAAATCTGACGCTACAGATCTTCGCCACGGATCTCGATGTGGATGCAATTGACCAGGCCAGGAAAGGTGTTTTCCCGAGAAACATTGAAGCCGATGTATCGCCCGAACGGCTGAGACGTTTTTTTTCGGATGATATTGATGGTTACAGGATAAATAAGGCGATCCGGGATATGGTTGTGTTTGCTGCGCAGAATGTGATCAGGGATCCTCCATTTACCAAACTCGACATTCTCACCTGTCGTAATATGCTCATCTACCTGCAGGCTGAACTTCAGAAAAAGCTGATCATGCTATTTGGTTACAGTCTTAATCATGGCGGAATTATGGTGCTTGGTACTGCCGAATCTTTTGGAAAAAACGGGGAAGGGTTTGAAGAACTGAATTCCAAGATGAAAATCTTCAGGAGAACAGAAATTGCACCTGCAGAGCTCATTGATTTTCCCAGCTCATTTTCGCACAAACACCCGGTCCGGCCAAAAGTAAAAGTGCCGGTCCGAAGCAGTGACAACATCCAGGAGATAGCCGACCAGATCCTGCTTCAGCATTTCTCGCCTGCCAGTGTTCTGGTAAACATCGAGGGCGACATTGTTTACATAACGGGTCATACCGGGAAATACCTTGAACCTGCGGCCGGGAAAGCGAACTGGAATATTTTCGCAATGGCCCGCGAAGGCGTGCGCAAGCAGCTTCCTTCAGCCTTTCGCAGGGCCATGCAGGGCCATGACAAAATAACCCTCAGCAACATCAAGATAAGCCTGAGCGGCGGGATTCATGCGGTGGATGTTACAATCCAGCGACTCGATGCCCCGGATCCGGTGAAAGGTATGTTGCTGATTGTTTTTACGGATGTTCCTGAAATCGCAAAACCGGAGTCGGGTACAAAAAAGAAGGCAACAAAAAGTTCCCTGGTACGGGAAGGGAAACTGGAAAGCGAACTTCAACGCACACAGGAAGAGCTCCAGGGTACCCGCGAAGAGATGCAGACATCGCAGGAGGAACTGAAAACGATCAACGAAGAGTTACAGTCAACCAACGAAGAGCTGCAATCAACCAATGAAGAACTCACTACCTCCAAGGAGGAGATGCAGAGCCTGAACGAAGAATTGCAAACCGTCAACCTTGAACTGCAGAGTAAGATAAGCGATTTTGTCCGGGCCGACGATGACATGAAAAACCTCCTGGACAGCACGGAGATTGCCACGCTTTACCTCGACAAAGGGTTGAACATGCGAAGGTTTACACCGCAGCTTACGAAAATATTCAAGTTCCGTGATTCGGATTTTGGAAGACCCTTCACCGACCTGGTTACCGATTTCCAGTACCCCGAGATCGGATTGCAGGCAAAAAATGTGCTCAGGGCCCTGGCATCTGTCGAAACTGTAATTTTAACTCCCGATGGAAGGTGGTTTAATGTAAGGATCATGCCTTACCGCACAACCGACGACCGCATCGATGGACTGGTAATGACTTTTACCGATGTGTCCCTGGCCAAAAAACTTGAAATTGAGTTGAAAGCAGCGCTGGAGGAGTTGAAGAAAAGCTCAGGAAGTAAGAAGTCGTAATCTTTTACGTGTCGCGGATTTATCCGCTGCAGGATGATGCACCACAAGCTAGTGCGGGGATTATGGCACGTGCCGCAGATGCGCCAACAGGTAACTTAACCTTTTAAAATTCGACGGATGAAAAAAGGGGATAAAAAGGCGGAAGCTGACAAGCTCAGGAAAAGTGCAGAAGACTTTCTGAGTAAGATGACGAATGCTGAAGATGCTTTGAAAACCTGGATGCCGGAGACCGATGCATTAAAACTGATCCACGAAGTGGAAGTTCACCAGGTTGAACTAGAGATGCAGAATGAAGAGCTGCTCAAAGCACGATCCACTGCTGAGCATGCTGCCGAAAAATATACAGCCTTATACGATTTTGCCCCGATCGGCTACCTGACGCTTTCGAAAGAAGGAAGGATCCATGAAATCAATTTTTTTGGAGCGAAGATGCTGGGGAAAAACAGATCCAAATTACTCAGCAACGTTTTTAGTTTGTTTGTTACCGTTGATGCGCGTCAGGACTTTCAGCATTTTCTTGACAACAGCTTTATAAATAAATCCAATGAATCCTGTGAAATAACCTTGTTAAACAAGGAAAAGACTCTGTTGCACGTTCACCTCTCCGGCATTGTTTCGGAAAATGGAGAGGATTGCAATGTGATCATGCTTGATATTACCGAACGAAAGATAGCAGAAGAGGCATTAAGAGCTTCTTTTTCGCTGAACGAAGCGACTCTCGATTCCGTCCATAATGGCATTCTTGTGGTAAACCTGCAGGGACAGGTTGTCAAGTCCAATGCCCGTTTCGCGGAGATGTGGCGCATCCCGGATGGCATCCTTTCTTCGGGCGACGACCAGGTGGTATTGGACTTTGTCCTTGACCAGATTTCAGATCCCGACGGGTTTCTTGCCAGGGTTGCAGAATTGTATGAGCAACCGGAAGAGGAGTGCATTGACTTCATCTACTTCAAGGACGGGCGGATATTTGAGCGCATTTCACGGCCGATGTACATTGATGGTGAACCGGGGGGCAGGGTCTGGTCTTTCCTTGATATTACCGAAGCTAAAAAAGTTGAGGAGGAAAAAGCAATCAGTGAAGCCAACATCCGTTCGCTCATCGAGAATGTTGATGAGATTTTTATCCGCTATGGTCTGGATCTGCGTGTTAAGTATATCAGCCCCAAGGTAAATAACTTCCTCAACCTGACTCCACAGGACTTTATCGGAAAGACACACAAGGAAGCAGGTCTTCAGAAAAAACTGGCAACCTTGTTTGATGCCTCCCTCAAAAAGGTGATTGCTACCGGGAAGACATTTGATATTGAATTTGAATTAGAGGGCAGGGAGCGTTTGCTGTATGGTGAATCAACCATCTACCCGGAATTTGATTCCATGGGAAGCGTGGTTGCCGTGGTATCAATAACCAGGGAAATAACCGACCGCAAACTGGCCGGGGAAGGGCTGGAAAAGATCCGGAGACATTACCAGGCGCTGATTGATAAGGCTCCTGATGGATTTGTCCTTATCTCAGCGGAAGGGAAGATGATGTTTGCCAGTCCGGCTGCACGGAAAATGTTCGGGTTTGGGAAAACGGAGGAGTTCCTCTGGAATCCGGCTGATTTTACCCATCCGGATGATCTGCCTGAGGTTTTGTCAGAGCTGAATAAACTTTTTAAAGACCCGTCGTATGTTCCGACCATTCAATATCGTTTTTCCGGAAAAAAACGGGAATGGAAATGGATTGAAAGTACATTCAGCAATTGGACCCAGGATCCCACTATCAATGCAGTCATTATCAATTTCCGTGATATCACCGAACGCAAGAAAGCGCAGGAGGCGCTGCAGGCGAGCGAGTTAAAATACCGCCGTCTTTTTGAAAATGCCATTGAAGGGATCTTTCAGACTACATTTGAAGGTGAATTCATAAATGTCAACCCGGCCTTTGCGAAAATGTTCGGATACAGTTCCCCGGAAGAGATGATGAAGGTTGTTACAAACCTGGCCAGGCAGCTTTATGTCCACTCGGGCGACCGGGAGCTGATCAAGAAGAATCTCCTGGAACACGGATCGGTGGAGAGTTTCGAGACAGAATTATACAGGAAAAACAGGGAGCCTCTCTGGGTGCTCATCAATGCCCGTCTTTCATACAGTCCTGACGGGAAGCTTCAGTACATTGACGGCACGATGGCGGATATCAGCGAGCATATACGGGCCGTCGATAAGCTGAAGGTCACCAATGACAAGCTGAACCAGGCGCAGCGTGTTGCACACATCGGAAGCTGGGAAAACCATTTGCAGACCAATGAACTTACCTGGTCGGATGAGATGTATCACATCATGGGTTTTCCTTTAAACACACCGATGACTTTTTCGAAAGCCGTCAACGTCTTTCCACCTGAAGACCTGGCAAGGATACAGGAAGCAGTGAGCGCAGCAATTGCCGACAACGCACCCTACAGCATGGATTACAGGATCTATCATGGCGACGGCTCGCTGCGTTACATTCATGATGAAGGAGAAGTGATTTATGATGAAGACGGAAAGCCTGTCATGATGTTCGGAACGACCCAGGATATCACAGAGCGCAAGATTGCAGAGGAAGCCCTGCGCGAGAGCGAAGAGAGATTCCGGAGTGTTACAGAATCTGCCAATGATGCGATCATTACAACCAATGAACGGGGAATCGTTTTGGGTTGGAACAAAAGTGCGGAGAGGATTTTTGGCTATACCAGCGAAGAGATGTACAATAAGGAGTTGTCCCATATTATTCCACCGCAATATGGCGAACAGCATTCCAAGGGAATCAAACGCATTGAGCAGGGAGGAATCAGCAACATCATCGGAAAAACAATTGAGCTCAAAGGATTGCACAAGAGTGGCAAAGAAATACCGGTCGAGTTATCACTGGCGGAATGGAAATCCAGTTCGGGGAAATATTTTTCAGGGATCATTCGTGATATAACAACCCGGAAACAGGCAGAAAAAGCAATACGTGAGAGCGAGGAGAGCCTGAAGGATATCTTCCACACGGTTAAGGAGGGAATTGCTTACACCACCCTGTCGGGGAGAGTGACGTCGATCAATCCTGCCCTGGAACAGATGGTCGGGATTTCCAAAGAACAGATCATCAACAAAAACCTCCTGGTGCTGGCCAAGGATTTTCTCACTTTTAATAATATGAAAAAGGTTGCGCCCATCCTTACCGACCTCATCCAGGGAAAAGATGTTGAGCCATTCCAGTTTGAATTCAGGAATAAAATCCTGGAGATCAATGTCAACATCAACCGGCAGTCGAAGATGATGACAGGAGTTGTCCGTGATATCACTGAAAGGAAGCAGACGGAGAGGGAACTGATCCTTGCGAAGGAAAAAGCGGATGAGGGCAACAAGTTAAAGACGGCTTTTCTGCAGAACATCTCGCATGAAATCCGGACACCGATGAATGCGATTGTCGGATTTTCCAGGATGCTTGAGAAGAAAGATCTGACGCAGGATAAACTGATCAATTATACAAATATCATCGTCAACAGTTCGGAGCAGTTGCTGTCGATCGTGAATGACATCCTGACCATTTCGGCTCTTGAAACCAGGCAGGAAAAGATAAATATCCAGCGGGTTTCTGTCGACAAGATCATTTCGGACCTGCTTGATATTTTTAAGATACACCCGGTGAATGCCAGTGTCTTGATTTCTGCCTCACATACAGACGGTGACGATCCGTTGGAAATAGATTCTGATAAAACGAAAATCATTCAGATACTGACCAACCTGATTGCCAACGCCCAGAAATTTACGCATGAAGGCAGCATTGAGTTTGGTTACCGGAAGATGAACGGAGAGCTTGAATTCTTTGTAAGGGACACGGGAATCGGAATCCAGCCTGAAATGAGAGAACTGATCTTTGATCGGTTTCGCCAGGCGGATAACACCATCAGCAAGGGATATGGCGGAACAGGATTGGGGCTGGCGATCTCCAGGGGGTTTGTCGAACTGCTGGGCGGGAGGATCTGGGTTGAATCAGAGTTGGGAAAAGGATCAACATTCTATTTTACGATACCATACACACCTGCTACCCGTTGAAAGTTTCATCCGGAGAGATCAACTTTTCCTTTATAAACCCGGATAACTGCCAATTCAAACATGATGATCCAGGCTATTCAGGATCCCGCAAAAGTGTTTTATTCTTCAACAGAATTGTCCAATGAAACAATTACCGAACCTGCTGGTTGTCGATGATGATGAAGCCCAGCTGATTTATGTGAAGATTCTCCTGATGGACATAGGGTTGAACCTGATCATGGCCACAAACGGGATGGATGCACTGGAGAAAATTGAAGGATTGGAAATCGCGCTTGCCATCCTGGATGTACGTATGCCAGGTATGGGCGGATATGAATTGGCAACGGCAATCTCTACCAGCCGGCCCAGGGAGAAGATTCCGATCATTTTTCTTACGGCTAACCATTTTGTCTTATCACAAATGTATGAGGGGTATTCTGCAGGTGCCGTTGATTACATGTTTAAACCTTTGGATGACCACGTTTTCAGAAGCAAGGTCCAGGTGTTCCTTGAGTTGTTCAAACAGAAGCAGAGAATACTGAAGGATGCGGAACTCCTGAAAAAGTATGCCGATAAATTAGCCCGGTCCAATGAAGCCCTGCAGAAAAGTGAGAAGCAGTACAGGAGTTACATTGATAATGCCCCGGATGGTGTTTTTATTGCAGATGAGACAGGGAAATACATCGAGGTGAATGAGGCTGCGTGCAGGATAACCGGTTATTCAAAAGATGAACTTCAGCACATGTCAATTACAGACATCCTGACGAAAGATTCGATGAAAGATGGTCTTTTGCATTTCAAAAAAGTAGCAAAAACCGGTGCGTCAGGAATTGAACTGGTGTTTCGGCACAAGGATGGAAGTCACAGATGGTGGTCCATCGAGGCTGTAAAACTTTCTGATAAGCGGTTTCTTGGTTTTACCAAGGACATCACTGAGCGGAAGGAGATCGAGGACTCCCTGCTGACATACCAGGTTGAACTTGAAATGAAGAACCATGAATTGACCGGAGCCATTGTCAAAGCAGAGGATGCTTCCCGGAAATTTTCAGAGCTTTATGAATGGGCTCCTTCAGGTTACTTTACACTTTCAAAAGATAAGGTCATCCATGAGCTAAACCTGAGCGGATCCATGCTGGTAAACAAGGAGCGGTCAAAGATGATTGGCCTTCATTTCAGTTCCTTTGTATCCAGGGAATCCGTGCCGCTCTTCAATGCATTTATCCAGCATCTGTTTATCAGCAAGGTCAAAGATGCTTGTGAAATAATCCTCCGGGCAGAGGCCAGTCCTCTGAAATATGTGCATATTAACGGAGTGGTTCTGGGTAATGGAAAACAATGCCTGCTGAATGTTGTTGATATCACTCCCCGGAAGAATGCAGAAGAGGATCTGCGGAAAGTGACAAATTTCCTGGACTCGATCATCGAAAATATCCCGAACATGATTTTTATCAAGGATGCCGTAAACCTGCGTTTCGTGCGTTTCAACAAGGCGGGGGAAGAATTGTTGGGCATTCCGCGGGAAAAGTTGATTGGAAGCAGTGATCATGATTATTTCCCAAAGAACCAGGCCGATAGTTTTACTGAAAAGGACAGGAGTGTTCTTCAAAAGAAGAAGCTGGTCGACATTCCGGAAGAACTTATCCTGACCAGGCAGCGAGGGATCCGTACCCTTCATACCAAAAAAGTTCCAATTCTTAATGCATTGGGAGATCCTGAATATCTTTTAGGTATCTCCGAAGACATCACGGAGCTCAAAATGGCGGAAAAGGCACTGAAGATCAGTGAAGAAAAATACCGGACGATGCTAAATGCATCTCCCGACGGCATTGTTCTCGCTGATCTCCGGGGGAAGATCACTGATGTATCAGAAATCGGACTCGAGTTGTACGGGTCAACAAATATGAACGACATGGTGGGCAAGCATTTTTTGCGTTTCATCCCTCCTGAAGAGATCATCGCGATCCGGGAGATCCTTGCCAAGACGATGAACGAAGGGATCGTTCAGAATGTGGAGATGCGAATCCGGAAGAAAAATCAAACGCTGCTGGTTTGTGAGATCAGCGCAACACTCATACAGAGCCCTGAAGGGGAGCCGTTTTCATTCATGATCATCATCCGTGATATTTCCCAGCGAAAGAAGATGGAGACAAAGCAGATCCATGCCGACCGGATGGCCAACCTCGGAGAGATGGCTTCGGGTATTGCTCATGAGATCAACCAACCCCTGAACATCATTTCGATGGTGATGGATAAGATTATTTTTGAGTCTGAAAAGGAGTCTTCGGTCGACATTGAATTTCTTAAAACCAAATCTGATAAAATCTTTGAGAACATCATCCGGATACGCAACATCATTGACCACATCCGGGATTTTTCGAGAACCCGTGACGATTATGTGAGAGCGGCATTCGATGTGAACTCCAGTATTGAAAACGCCATGATGATGATCATGGAACAATTCAAACATCTCGGTATCAAACTGGACCTTCAGCTTAAGAAGATTCCGCAGATCTTTGGAAACTCATACCAGTTTGAACAGGTGATAATCAACCTGCTGGTCAATGCAAAGGATGCTGTCATAGAAAAGAAGACCAAGCAGGAAACCTTTACGGAGATGGTCATCAAGGTCAGAACATACCGTGAAGACCAGTATGTCATCGTTGAGGTTGAAGACAATGGCATAGGTATCGGGAAAGAGGACATCCCCAATATCATGCTTCCTTTTTATACCACCAAGGATGTGGGGAAAGGAACCGGACTCGGGCTGTCCATTTGTTACCAGATCATCAAAGCGATGGATGGAACCATAGAAATTGTGAGTGATACAAATTCAGGAACAGTCATTAAAGTAGTTATGGAAACCCAAATGAAGCAAGTGTAATGGATATACAGGACAAGATCAAGATACTGATTCTCGATGATGAGAAGCAGTTTACTGAAGAGCTCAGCGGGTTTTTCCAGGGATCCGATTATGAATCTTTTGAAGCCAATACTGCTGAAGAGGGCCGAAAGATTTTAAGTACACGCGAAATTGACCTCCTGATCCTCGATGTCCGCCTGCCCGGTGTGAATGGGCTGGACATCCTGAAAGATGTTAAGATCCAGTATCCAGGCATTGAAGTGATCGTCATTTCTGCGCATGGTGATATGGATACGGTCATCAAGGCAATTCGTCTCGGGGCATTCGATTACCTGCGGAAGCCATTCCGGTATCTCGATATCCAGATTGCCATTGAGCGCACGCAGAAGTACCTGCAGCTGCACCGGCGCCTGCGGCTGATGGAGGAGCGGAATTCATTGATCTCAAAATCGCTTGAAGAGAAGATTGACCGGCAGTTTATCGGGATCAGTCCGCAGATCCGGGAAGTGTTTGAAAAAGCCATCACCGCTGCAAAGTATCCCGACGCAAACGTGCTGATCACGGGTGAAAGTGGAACAGGAAAAGATAATATCGCCAGGATCATTCATTACTCGAGTTCCCGGAAAGATTATGTTTTTTGTGCAGTTAACAGCAGTTCGATCACTGAAACCCTGCTGGAAAGCGAATTCTTTGGTCATAAGAAAGGATCATTTACGGGTGCAATCAGTGATAAGATGGGCTTTTTTGAAGCGTGTAACCGGGGCACCCTCTTCCTCGACGAGATTGCGGATATGCCCATGAGTCTCCAGGCAAAAATTCTGCGTGCTACGGAAGAGAAGGTGATAACGCGTGTGGGAGAGACGAAACCGGTCCATACCGACTTCCGGATTATTTCGGCCACGAACCATGATATAGATAAAGGCGTGGAGAAGAAAAAATTCAGGCTTGACCTGCTGCACCGGCTCAATACGCTGCAAATACACATTCCTGCACTGCGCGAACGTCCGGTGGATATAAAACCGCTGCTGCGTCATTTTTTGGATTACTATGGAATGAAGTTCAACAAACCCAAAATCCGCATCTCAGCTGAGGCCTATCGTGCCCTGTTGAAATACGATTTCCCTGGGAATGTGCGGGAATTGAGGAACATGACCGAACGTGCAATCATCCTGTGCAAGAACAGCATCCTCGGTGTCGAAGACTTTCCGCTGAGAACACGTGAAGTAAAGGTGCCGGATGATATTAAGGATACGGTCAACCTGAAAACCCTTGAAGTGAGGGCCATCCGGAAAGCATTGCAGGATGCGAAGTACAATCAGCAAAATGCTGCGGATGTATTGGGGATTCACCGGGACGCACTCAGCCGTAAAATGAAAAAGTATAAGATCTCCATTGGCAAAGGAGAATTGTAACGCGTTTTCACGTATCCAAGTGAATATGTGGACGAATAAAACGCCAATTTACTGGTTTCCCCCCTTACTCATCTCCGCCTTATTAAAAGGACCGTTTTTTTTTCTTTTCATTCTCAGTTGATTAACTGAAATAATACATTTCCTCTTCCTTCCTGAAATTTTACGGCGCGTGCTTTGCAATCTCCATGGCACAAGAGGTAAACCGTCTCTCATGTAAAGCACGGTTATTATAAATCAAATATAGGAGATTAAAATCATGGCAGTAGAAAAGACCATTGGCTCATCCAGCCTCGTAGAAGTGATCGACCGTATCCTTGACAAAGGTGTCGTAGTTGATGCATGGGTAAGAGTTTCTTTAGTAGGTATCGAACTACTTGCAATTGAAGCAAGGGTCGTTGTTGCCTCTGTTGAAACATACCTGAAGTATGCAGAAGCAATCGGGTTGACTGCTAAAGCTGCATAATGCACTTTGCGGTTAAACGGTTATTCTTGCTAAAGCATCCTTCACGGGTACTCCCTGCAAGCATGTTTTACCAGGAATTTCGTTTTTTTCAAGGTTTTAAAAAACATTAATCCCGTATCCAATGAGTACCCGTCCTGAATTGAATATTGATGGTTTTTTCAACAATATCATCACATCCTACGAAACAAGGATACAGAAAATACAAACCATCTTCCAATCCTCGGAAAATATTTCAGAATCATCACACTCACTTTTTGACAATGTCCATCATTCCCTCAACGAACTGAAAAAGGAGAGGGATCATTTGAATGCAATGTTGTGCGAAAGCCTTGCAAAAAACGGTTCCCTCCGAAAAAAAGATTACCATGAGATGATGTCGGGAATCTTGAGCATCCTCGACAACAAGGAGAAAGAGGCAGAGACAGAGTTTCTGACCTTCATGGAAGCCCAGAAAGAGACTGCCGAGGCGCTGAAGAACAGCCTGCTTGGCATAAAAGATATTACGGCACAGGATGCCGGTAATAAGATCGGCATTGTGAAAGAGCAGCTTTCACAGATCTCCCGGCTGCAGGAGATGAGAAAAGAAGCTGTCATGAAGACGTTTATTGATTTTCAGCAGATGCATAACCATATGATGGAATGCCTTGAAGAGCTTATTAAAAAAGGAGAAAAAATTCAGATAAAAGACATAAAAACCGCAAAAAATAAAATCATCCAGGAAATTAACTAACGAAATAAACCAATCTTTTTAATCAATAGGAGATACAAACATGGGACTAGCATCAGGAATGAAAAAATTGAGTGAAGAACTCCTTTCCTCGTTCAAAAACAGGATCAAGGAAAATACGGAGCTTGTTATCGAGGTCCAGAAAACCCTCGATGGCTTCCGGAAAGACCATATGGAACTGGCCGCGGTGTTGCATGCAAATGCTGCTTCACTGAGAAAAGGGCTGGCACATGGGGAAAAGGAACGGTTGAATACCTACAACGAAATGATATCGGGGATTCATCATACGATCGGCTCAATCCAGAAAGAGGTGGTAGCGATCCAGGCCTCAACACTCGGGATGATCAATGAATTCAGCAACGACAGGACTGTCATGGCAGAGGGACTGAACAAGTTCTTTGCACATGGAAAGGCCGACAGGATGAAGAATGAGAAGAGCAGGATGAAGGAATTTGATGCGCTCATGAAGAACATCAACTTCGATATCAAAAGTATCAATGAAGAGGTTGCTGCAGTTTTTCTGAACACGAACAACCTGCTTGCCAGGTTTGAAAAGGAGCATACAGATATGTCGGAAGGTTTACGGGCCGAACTTGGCAAGAACCTTGAGGAAAGGGTTGAATACACGAATAAATTGCTGAATGGGTTCCAGAAAAGACTGCAGGAGATGGGAAAGGAAAACCAGAAGATGGCACACAAGCTAAGGAAAGATCTTGATAACGGTGAGGTTGAACGGCTCGAGGATTATGCCAACATAATGAAGGGGATTCATGTTGCGATTAAAGGCATCCGCACAGAAGTAAAGAACATCAGGAACTCGACCGATGCAATGCTCGGTGATCTGCTGAAGAACCGTGTGCAGGCATCTGCTGAATGGAATAAAATGCATGATGCGATGGCTAATATCCGGACGAACGGGCATGATAAGCCAGTCAGGGAGACACGGAAAGCAGAAGAAAAAGTGGTGAGGACTGAAACTGCAGTCAAGGCTGTAAAAGAGCATCGCACCCGGAAGGAACCGGTTGCTACAGTAACAGAAGAACCCAAGACACTGGAACAAAAAGTCCTGGGGTATATTAAGAAACATCCCAAAGGAGTGAAGGTTGCCGAAATGGAAAAACCGCTGGGAGAAACCAGGATGAAGCTTGGATTTACAGCTAAAGCATTACTTGATGCTGGGAAAGTCCAGAAGGTTGAAAATGTCTATTTTCCTGTGAAATAATATCTGTTAATACCTGTCCATTCTTTCTTATGATAAAATAAGGTCATGATAACAACTATCAATTGCGCTTATTGCAATGGAACAGGAAAAGATCCTTTTAATTTACTCTCACGGATTTCGCACTGCCTGGTGTGTAACGGCACTGGCAGTGTGGAAGTGGCGACACCGCTGAAAAAATGCAATTTCTGTACAGGAACCGGAAGGAACCCGCTGGGTGCAAGGATTTCTTGCATTGTTTGCGGAGGCAGGGGCGTGAACTATTCTGAAAGTGACATGCCCTGCCGGGCTTGCAAAGGAACAGGCAGGTCAGGCGACGGATTACCGTGTTCCCGCTGCGGGGGAAAAGGATTTAATTAGTTATTAGTTATGGAAGTAGGGAGAAAGATCAGAAAGGGGCTGGAGAAGAGGCAGGCAGCACTGTCACGCTTCACAGAAAAGAAGGCCGCGTTTCTGATTGCCATGGATCAGATCAAAAAGGATATTGAAGAGGCGAGGGAGATCTGGCAAAAAACACGTGAGCAACTTCCTAGCCAACCTTTTGACGCATAATTCGCCCACCCGTCAACTCAAAACCCAACACAACAACTCATAAACCTATCAACAAACCCCATCATGAGCGATACCAACGAAATGAATACCATCCTTGAACTAAGGCCGATGTCGAATTTCGTCGAAACGGAATACATCAAGGACATTACCAGCCGCGGACTGACTTACATCAAAGCGGGATTCCCCGTGCATTTCCGGGGACCTTCTGGAACGGGAAAAACAACAGTGGCGATGCATCTGGCTTGCCAGATCGGCAGACCGGTGGTCATCATTCATGGGGATGCCGAGTATAAAACCTCTGATCTCATCGGCAGCGAACAGGGTTACAAGTACAAAAAACTGGATGACAAATTCATTCACTCTGTCCACAAGTACGAAGAGGATATGAGCAAGCAGTGGGTCAACAACCGTCTGACAATTGCCGTGAAGAATGGGTTCACCCTGATCTATGATGAATTTACGCGCTCCCGCCCGGAGGCAAACAACATCCTGCTTCCCATTTTGCAGGAACGGATGCTGAGTACATCTGCCGCCAAAGAGGAGGATTACTACATGAAGGTCCATCCTGAATTCCGTGCCATCTTTACTTCGAACCCTGAGGAATATGCAGGTGTCAACCGCACCCAGGACGCATTACGCGATCGCATGGTAACGATGGATCTTGACCACTTCGATTATGAAACCGAACTTCAGATCACAAAAGCAAAATCAAATTTATCCCTGCATGATACGGAAACCATTGTCAAAATTGTCAGGGGTTTACGAGAATCCGGGAAAACGGAATTTGATCCTACCATCCGGGGTTCCATCATGATTGCAAAAACACTGGCAACCCTCGGGACCACGCCATCGAAATCAAAGAAAGCATTCCGGAAAATATGCCAGGATATACTGACTTCCGAAACCAGTCGTATCGGCTCAAAAACAAACCAGGAGAAAGTGAAGGAGATCGTGGATGAGCTGATTGAAAAGTTTATCTAGTGATTAGTGATTAGTAACTGGTGAATAGTAATCTGGTAATAAAAGAAAAAGCATCTTCAAATTTTAAAATCGAAAAGTTATGCCAATATCAGCCGCATTGAAAGGACTTCAGAACATCAAAAGCATGCAGAATGTAGTCAAATCGGGTATTCCCAACAAGGAAGAATCAGATTTCATCAAGTTATATATGTTTGAAAAGGAGAGGACCCGATTGAAGGGCGAGGAAACAAGGATCCTTTTACGGCTCGAGATCATCCAGGGCCGGCTTAAGGAGATCCAGCAGTACAACGACGAAAAAGCTGGAGAGATGCGCACACCAGAAGCATCAGATCCTGTAAAAAAGAAAACTGCAAAGACAAAGCAGGATTTTAAAACCATGTCGATCGATTATTGAACTAAAAAAGCGGACTAATGGCAGAGATGACACATGCGTTGCAAGCGACAAATCTTGCAGATATTCTCGAGCGTGTGCTCGATAAGGGGATTGTCATTGCAGGGGATATAAAAATCCAGATTGCCGACATCGACCTGCTAACAATCAAGATCCGGCTGCTTGTTGCTTCAGTCGACAAAGCCATGGAGATGGGTATAAACTGGTGGCAGGAGGACGCATACCTTTCCACAAAAGCCAGGGAAAAGGAGCTCCTGCAGCAGCAGGAAGACCTGGTGGCCCGCCTGGAGAAACTGGAATCCGTCAGCAAACCAACATAACATTCAACACCAAAAAAAACAGCAAAATGGAAAAGCATAAGAAAAGCGAAAAAAAGGCAACTGTCGATTTTGATCTTTTTGGTCTCGGCGGCCTGTTCAAAGGAATTGAGAACCTGGTTGACCTTGCCGGGAAACTGGAGGAAAAAGGAGGAATCAGCAAAGAGGGAGAGATCAATTTTGATGATATCAAGAAAGGAATGAAAGGTGTTTATGGCTTTACCATCAACACTGCCGGCGGAGGTTCTCCGAAGGTGGAAACTTTCGGGAATATCCGGAAGACTCCTGAAGGTCCCAAGGTGGATGAAGAGCGGGAGCCGATAACGGACATGTTCAACGAAAAGAGCGAGGTTGTGATCATTGCCGAAATGCCCGGGGTTGAAGAGAAAGATGTGACCATCGGGCTGAAGGAAGATATTCTTGAGATATCCGCAACCAGCAAAACAAGGAAATACCGCAAAGAGCTGCTGCTTCCCGTGAGGGCCCTGAAGAAAAATCTCAAACAGAAATTCACCAACGGCATCCTTGAGATCAGGATTAAGAAATAGCATCCGGGAATCAGGTCCAGGTTTGGTTTAATGTAATTATGAATGGTTAAAGATTACAGAAAATGGCAAAATCCAAAGATGAACTCATCCTTCGCGTAAAAGAAGCCCTGGTAAAGGATGTTGGCAGAGCAATCGCCAGGATCGATCCAAAGGATATGACACAGCTCGGACTGGAAAGCGGCGATGTGGTCCTGATTGAAGGGAAACGGGCGACTCCTGTAAAGATCATGCCATGTTACCCGGAAGACAGGGATAAGCAGCTTATCCAGATTGACGGCATAACCCGTTCGAATGCACTGGCCGGCATCGATGAGAAGGTGAAGGTTACAAAAGTGCCCTGCCGCCAGGCTGCCAAGATCAAACTCAAACCTGATACTACTTCCGGTTCGCAGTTCAAGGCCGATGACGCAAAGTACATTGGTTCGCTGATCAATGGCCTCCCCGCGACAATCGGGGATAAAGTGAGAGCCAACCTGTTTGGCTCACGGTCTGTTGATTATACGATCACCGGCGTGAATCCTGAAGGTGTGGTGCTCATCAATGCCAATACTGCATTTCAGCTTGAAGGTGCAAAGCAGGAAGGGGAGCGGAAGAGCAAGGTTTCTTATGAAGACATCGGCGGACTTGGTACACAGGTCCAGCGCATCAGAGAGATGATTGAGCTGCCGTTAAAATATCCCGAGATCTTTGACAGGCTCGGTGTACAGCCACCAAAAGGAGTGTTCCTGTATGGTCCTCCGGGAACAGGGAAGACGCTCATCGTAAGAGCTGTGGCGCATGAAACGGATGCTTATTTCATCAACATTTCCGGTCCCGAGATCATGGGGAAATTCTACGGTGAAAGCGAAGGCCGCATCCGTAAGCTGTTTGAAGAAGCCCAGGCCCATGCACCCTCCATAATTTTTATTGATGAGATTGATGCCATTGCGCCCAAGCGCGAAGATATGGGGAGTGAAAAGCAGGTTGAGAAACGTGTTGTAGCCCAACTGCTTTCATTGATGGACGGACTGGAATCGAGAGGCAAGGTGATTGTGATCGGTGCAACCAACATTCCCAATTCAATTGATCCGGCACTGAGGAGGCCGGGACGCTTCGACCGTGAAATCTCGATCTCAATTCCCGATAAAAAGGGAAGGCTTGAAATACTTCACATTCATACGAGGGGAATCCCCTTATCACCGGATGTTGACATGGAAAAACTGGCGGAGATCACACATGGATTCGTCGGCGCCGACCTTGAAGCCCTGGCCCGGGAAGCCGCCATGACTGCCCTCCGCAGAATATTACCGCAGATCGATTTTGAGTTGGCTGAAATCCCATACGAGCTGCTGGTATCCCTGGAGGTGACCATGGATAATTTTATGGATGCCATGAAAGAGGTGGAACCATCGGCCATCAGGGAAGTTTTTGTTGAGGTGCCGGATGTGAAATGGAATGATGTAGGCGGTTTGGAAGAGATCAAGGAAGCACTCAAGGAAACCGTGGAATGGCCATTGAAGTATGCTGAACTGTTCAGGAAAGCAGATACAAAGCCCCCCAAAGGAATTATCCTTCACGGAAAACCGGGAACCGGCAAAACATACCTGGCAAAAGCACTGGCGAGTGAAAGCGGGGTCAACTTCATATCGGTTAAGGGACCACAGATTTTAAGCAGGTACATCGGTGAATCCGAGAAAGGCGTACGAGAACTTTTCCGGATGGCAAAACAAGCGTCACCCTGCATTTTGTTTCTGGATGAAATTGACAGCCTGACGCCACGTCGGAATAATGACAGTTCCGGTTCCGGCGTGATCGACCGCGTGATCGGCCAGTTCCTGACGGAAATGGATGGGATTGAAGACCTGAAAGGTGTAACCGTCCTTGCTGCCACGAACAGGATTGACCTGATTGACCCGGCATTGCTGCGCAGCGGCAGGTTTGACCTGATCTTCGAATTACCGATGCCTGACCAGGATACCAGGGAAAAAATCTTTGGAATTCATACACGAAGCAAACCACTTGGAAAAAAAGTCAGCCTGAAGAAACTGGCACTCAAGACGGAACATTTTACCGGATCTGACATTGAGTTCATCTGCAGGAAGGCCGCAATGATAGCCATTCGCAGCCTCATAGAACAATACAAGGGAAAAGATGGTGAACCCAAAGGCGAGATCTGCATCCTGGAAAATCACTTTGAAGAGGCAATACAAATTGTCTTAACGCAAAATTCAGCAAAGAAATAGCGCTTACATTTTTCGACCCTTCAACGGAAAAGTCATGGCAACAAAAAGAATTTATATTTATGGAATAGTCCCGAACTTTTATGGGACTGCTCAATTCCAGGAGATGGAGAAGTCGGGAGTTTATGCCATCACTCACATGAACATTTCTGCCATTGTTTCAGAATGTGGAGAGACCTGCACTTTTAATCCCTGCGATAAGGAATCACTTGTAAAACTGCTGGCTCATCATCAGCGGACGATTGAAGAATTGGTAGACCACGGCTTTTCCATGATACTCCCGATGCGGCTTGGTACCATTGTGAATTCAACCGATGATGTGCAGAAGATCCTTGCCAACGGTCATGATCTGATCATCGATGCCTTGAATAAGATTGAAAACATGACTGAAATTGACCTGGCTGTGACCTGGGGAGATTTCGGCGGAACACTGAAATTTATCGCAAATCATCCTGAAATCATTGCCCTGAAAGAACAGATCTTAAAAACCAGTGAAAAAATCCTTCAGATCGACCAGGTAAAACTGGGGATCCTGGTGCAGGAAAAGCTGGATGAAAAAAACAAGCAGGTTGAACTGAAAGTGCTCGATGCGTTGTCGGCCGTGAGCCAGGATATCAAAATCCATGAGGTGATGAATGACCAGATGATCACCAACTCGGCCTTTCTCATGCAAAGAAAAAACAGGGAAAAGTTTGAAAAGATCATTGATGAACTCGATGAGGGCTTTTCGGGAAGCCTGAACTTCAAAATCGTAGGTCCATTGCCTTGTTATAGCTTTTACACCCTGGAGGTCAGGGAACTGAATCCTGAATTGGTTGAACAGGCGAGAAAAGAGCTCGGGATGAACGAAAAAACAACAGAGACTGAGATTAAGCAGGCATACCTTGAAAAGGCAAAATTATTTCATCCTGATGCAGCTCAGAATAATGGTGACACAAGGAATTTCCTGATGATTCAGAAGGCCTACCAGACGTTGCTTGATTATTCGGCTGCCGTGCAGCAATCATTGAAAGTGGAGACAATCCCCCTGGCAAAAGAGCAAGTTATGGAGAACCTTGTACTGGTAAAAATAAGAGATTAATATGCAACGGGACGGAAAATACATTTACTGCATCATTGCTTCGAACTATGACATCAGCCTTGGACCGATCGGTATAGGTGGTCGTGGTGACCTGGTTTCAACCATCGGCTTTGATGGATTATGCATGGTGGTGAGTGATCATCCGCTCAGCAGGTTTGTGGTGAATCCGGAGAATATGCTGGCACATCAGAATGTAATTGAACAGGTGATGAAGGAATTCAGAAGCGTGATTCCCATCCGGTTCGGCACCATTGCTGCAACGCCTGATGAAATCCGGAACCTGCTCAACCGCCGGTACTCTGAATTCATGGAACTGCTAAAGCAGTTTGAAAACAAGGTTGAACTGAATGTGCGCGGAAACTGGAAGAATATGGGAATGATCTACAAAGAGATCGATCAGAGCCATTTAGAACTTCAGAAGATCCGGAAAGAGATTGATAAGCTTACCAACCAGGAGAAAAAGAACCTGAAGATTGAAGAAGCCGGGAATCTTGTTGAACATGCACTCATTGAGAAGAAACAGGAGGAATACGGACACATCATCGATGCTTTCCGCAAGTCAGTTTTCGAATACAAGCACAACAAAACAACCGGCGATGCTATGTTTATGAATACGGCATTCCTTGTCAACAGCGGCAGGGAAGTCGAATTTGATAACATCATGGCCACACTGGGCATAACATACCAGGATCGCAGCGATTTTGTCTATACTGCCCCCCTGCCAATATTCAACTTTATCGATCTTAAAATTTTTCCTGAGAAATGGGAATTATAAACAATGAACAGAAGACTATTAGTATGAGTAGCGATCAGGAAACACCGCAGGAAGGAAAATACATCTATGGGATCATCAGGCATAAAGGTCCGATTGATTTTGGGAACATAGGAATTGGCTACCGGGCAGACCTGGTGTATGGAATCACTTTTCGTGATATCTGTGCAGTCGTCAGTAATTCGCCGGTCATTCAGTATGAAGCCCGCAGGGTGAATATGACGACACATGAGAAAGTACTGGAAGAGATCATGAAGAAGTTCTCTGTTCTTCCAGTACGCTTTTCAACCATTTCCGAACATGATGATGACTCGGGGATCCTGAAAATCCTGGAAAATGAATATAAAAAGTTTGATGACCTTCTTACGAAGATGGAAGGGAAAAAAGAACTGGGACTCAAGATCCTTGCGCACGATGCAGAGATCTACGAGGGCATCATTGAAAAATATGATGACATACGGGCTATGAGGGCAAAGCTGATGAACCTTCCTGCCGACAAAACTCACTACCAGCGCATGAAGATCGGGGAGATGGTCGCGGAAGCCCTGAAAAAAGAGACGGAAAATTACAAGACACTGATCCTCGATGTCCTGAATCCGCTGTCGGAGGATGTGAAAATAAATGACAATTACGGGGAGATGATGATCCTCAATGCTGCATTCCTGATAAAGAATGTGACTGAACCTGACTTCGATAAGGCCGTGAATGATCTGGATACAAAATATGGCTGCTTCATGACTTTTAAATATGTCGGGACTTTACCACCATACAATTTTGTGAACCTCGTCATTAATACGAAAGGAGTCTGACATGTTCCTGCTCGATGATATACTGCTGGCACCTTTCAAGGGAGTCCTTTTTGTTGCCGAAAAAATCAATGAGGTGATTACAAAGGAGATGTCGGATGAAGGAGCTGTAAAGGAGAGGCTGATGGTGCTGCAGCTGAAGTTTGAAATGGAAGAAATGGATGCAGAGGAATACGACCGGCAGGAAAATGAACTGCTGAAGTTGCTGGAAACGATCAGGACCGAGAAGCAAAACAAATAACAGATAGGAAATTAACAAGGAGGACAAGCAATGAGCAATATAGTTGAGGTAAAAAAGGCAGTGGTTAAATTCCTGAAAGAAAACATAAAATGTTACGATGTAACGGTCGTGAAAATCGAGAAGGTTCTCGAGAACTGGCACTCTGTTGCCGAAGTGTATGAAGATGATTCTTTTTTAAAATCCATGAACCTTCCGCCGAAGAAAATAAGGTTGTTCTATTCAGTCATGGTGGACGGGGATCTTGAAATAACGTCTTTCGAACGGGTGAGTTCCGCTGAGGAATGAATGGCTCCGGTTAATTGAAACAATTCTCGCTGTAATGACATGGAAAATGGTCTGATATATGTTTACTGCATCCTGAAAGTTGCGCCGGGACAAATTCCCGACGTGGAATCCCTGGATCTGAAATCAATCGTGGTGGATGATTTTTGCGCGGTCGTCAAATATGTTACAACAGATGAATTTGCAGAGGAGAATCTCAAAACGAATTTACAGGATATCACGTGGCTTGAATCAAACGTCCGCGATCACATCAGGATCATCAGCCGGATTATGGATATTGGAACCGTGATCCCGTTTAAGTTTGGCACGATATACAATACGAAGCCGGGGCTGGAAACCTTCATCCGGGATTATTCTGCTTCCCTGGATGAGAACTTTCAGATGATCGGGGGTAGAGAGGAGTGGGCTGTGAAAATATACTGCCGGCGAAAAGTATTGGTTGACATGATTGACGAATTAAGCCTTGAATCTGCAGCGCTTGAGACGCAGATCATGGCCAGTTCCCCGGGGAAAGCGTTCCTCTTGCAACGGAAAAAAGAGGTCCTTGTCAATAATGAAATTGACCGCATCTGTAAGACATACGGTCAACTCCATTACGATGAGTTCAACAAAATGAGCGAATCGGCCAGCCTCAACAACCTGCTCCCAAAAGAATTGTCGGGAAGGGAGGAAGCCATGATTCTCAATGCTGCATTTCTTGTCAGCAAAAATAAAGTCATTGATTTCCGCTGCACGGTCGACAAGCTGAGAAATAAGGATGGCAATCCCGGTTTCATCATTGAAGTTACCGGCCCATGGCCCCCCTTCAGTTTTATCTCGGTTAAAGAAAAGGAAAATGCATGATAATGTCATCGACCGGTCGAAAGAGATTACCATCCTTGAAGTTCTTGACAGGGTGCTGAACAAGGGAGTTATAATTACAGGCGACATTGTGATTTCTGTCGCAGATATCGACCTCGTTTATCTTGGGATAAAACTGATGTTAAGCTCAGTTGAAACCATGGAGCAGGTAAAGTCCGGTAAATAATTTTTCAGATCATGGATCAGATAATCTATTCAATCGTCTCCGTTAAAAAGCAACACAGAGAGCTCAATGCTTTGCTGGTTGAACTGAAAGGCATTTCGGGTGCCGACCTGTACGATGTATTCTTTGATGATATCACTGCTATTGTCAGCAACATTCACAGGAATAACGTCGTGGCCAGCAGGCCAAACATCATTGAATATGCAGAAGTGATCGAAACCCTTTCGCAGCAATTTACGTTGCTTCCCGTGCGGTTTGGCTCGGTGATGGAATCCACGGATGTGATCATAAAAATGCTGGGAAGAAACTACGCGGAAATTCAGTCGAACCTCAGGAAGGTCGAAAACAAAGTCGAATTCGGGTTAAAAGTTTTTTGTGATCCGCAAAACGCAGGTGCAGATACCGCGACAATTGCACTTTTATCTTCTTCAGGCGAAAACAGCCCCGACAGCAGACATTCAGTCTACCGGAATTACCTCGACAAGAAGCTCCAGGAACACAGAATAAAGGAGAGGCACCTGGCTCAGATCGACCTGGTAATCCGGGACATTACTGATGCTTTTGCACACTTAAACCCGCTTCACAAATTCCAGAAGATGATAACGGCAGCAAACATCATCAACGACCTCCTGCTGCTGGGAAAGGACAAGAAAAGAGAACTGGTCCTTGCTGTTGAAGAGCTGCAAAAAAAATATAAGGATCTTCAGTTGTTGCTTACGGGACCGTGGCCACCGTACAACTTTGTTGATTTTAAAATAATCTGATGGGTAAGACCGGTGTGGAAGTACTTTTTGGTTGGTTATGATTACGGTGAGAGAGACAGAGAATCACCTGGGGTATGGAGAGGGAATGAAATAATTACCTCAGGGATTCTCTGTTAATTTGGCGATGCCCGAAGTACTGATTGAAGTTAATTTATCAATGAAAAGACTGGATACAATGAGTGAAAATAAAATTCTTTTCAGCACCGGATCGCTCGATGAACATTCGGAAGAGATCAGCAAACTCAAAACAAACGAGGAATCCCGACTCAGGCTGACACCCGATAATGCAGATTCGGGGCTTGCAAAGCTGGTGCTGACACTTGTTGACCTGATCCGGCGACTCGTTGAAAAACAGGCCATGCGAAGGGTAGATGGCGGGTCCCTGACCGACGAAGAGATTGAACGGCTGGGAGAAACCCTCATGAAGCTTGAGATGAAAATGGAGGAACTCAAGGAGCACTTTCACTTTACCGACAGTGACCTGAACCTGAATCTTGGCCCTTTGGGCGATTTAATGTAATCTCCTGTTAAAACGAAACAAAGAAAAGAATATGTATAATCCCAATGATACAACGGCGATTCCCTGCAGAATCCACCGGGATAGTTTTTCCGTCCTGAGTGGCATCAAGCTGAAAATAAATAACGGTACATCCATCGGCATCAAGGCAAAATATGCCGAAGAGCTTACGGACCGGGTGATGGGGCTGATTGATTGCCTGCAGTACGACAATCAGAAACGCGATTGCAGGTATTGCCACCTGATCGCGAAATTGCATATCAAGACGGCGGAGCTGATCATCAAAGCCAAACTTCTTTCCACATGAGGACGCTGATCTATGTTCCCATCATTCATTCAAATGCCGACATGGGCTCTCTTGCAAAAGAACTGAAGAACAAGAGTGTTTCCGAATTGGGGGAAAATGTGTGGCAAACGCACACCGATACGGTAAATGCTTATTGGGAAGCCATAGAATCCTATTTTAATAACATTGAGATTTATATCCAGGGAATCAAGATATACCAGGATGGAATGTTCGTGGATGGTGAAGTCGCCATGAAGATCATTGAAGCAGGGATCCGGTCGGGAAGCAAGAATTCTGAGATTGTCCTGAACCTGATAAAGCGTGGTGCAATATTGATTAAGACGGAAGATTTTAAAATGGTAAAGGATGAATACGACGGCATTCAATCGATCCTGAAAGCAAAGAGCAGCCTACGAAAAATATGGAGCCTGCTCAGGTATAAGTTCCTCAAGCCGTTATTTTTGATCCGGAGAGACCGCTTTATAGCCGGGAGGATTGCAGAAACACTGGGCAGGAGTGAGACAGGAATACTTTTTATCGGGGCTTATCACAACGTCCTGAAAAAACTTCCCGCAGATATTACCGTGATTGAATTGAAAGAGGTTGCAAAGATCAGGAAATACCAGAAGACCATACAATCGGATGATAAATCAAAATCAAAGCTCCTGGAGGAGCTTACCCAATACCTGATTAAAAAATGATGCATCCTGCGTGTTGGAAAATCTTGAAATGTGCTGATGAAATCACTTCCAAACATACTGATTGTCGACGACAACGCTGAAAACCTGACATACTTCGAGATTGTCCTGAAACCGCATAAGCTCCGCCTCATCAAAGCCGAATCGGGATTCGAAGCCCTTGAAAAAATTGAAAATACTGACCTGGCCCTTGCAATCATCGATGTACGGATGCCGGGAATGAGCGGATACGAGTTGGCGATGAAGATGAATGAGGAAAAATCGGGGGAGAAAGTACCCATCATCTTCATCACTGCCAACTACGTGGATGAGGTGCAGCTTTTTAAAGGGTACGGATCCGGGGCCGTCGATTTCATCTTTAAACCGATTAACAACGATATTCTGTACTATAAAGTGCAGGTATTTCTCGACCTGTTCAACCAAAAGCAGACCATCGTCAGGGAGTCGGATCTGCTGAAAAAATATTCGCAAAGGCTCGCCGGGTTGAATGCATCGCTGAAGACATCCCGGGAATACCTTGATAAAATCATTAATTCTGTGGCTTCACCCATCTTCGTTAAGGACGACCGTTACAGGTTTTGTCTCGTCAATGATGCGTTGTGCAAACTTCTTGCCGTTCCGGCTGAAGACCTTCTCGGCAAAACAGGTTTTGAACATTTTCCGGATGACCAGAACGATGTGTTCCTGGCCAAGGACAGGGAAGTTTTTTTTACCGGCAGGGAGAATATCAACGAAGAACTCCTGACTGACGGCGCAGGAAAGATCCGGACGATCATCACAAGTAAAACGTTATACACGGATGCGGACGGAAATAAATTCCTGGTTGGTATCATCAATGACATTACAGAACGGAATGAGATGGAGAAAAAGTTCCTTGCCTCCGAAAAGCTGGCAGTCATGGGGCGCCTTGTTGCAGATGTAGCTCATGAGATCAACAACCCGCTGGCTATCATCATGGGCAGAACCCAACTCATGCTGCGCAGGATTGACAATAAACCCACCCTCTTCAAAGCCCAGCTTACAACCATCCTTGAAAGCGCCCGGAGATGCAAGGTAATCCTGAGCGGATTGCTAAGCTACAGCAGGACCATCGGGAAAGATGAAGATGTCGTCAACCTGCATGATATGATTCTGGAAGCTGTGGATAATGTCAACTATCAGTACGAAATGAATTTCATAGAGATCGCGCTGAGATGTAATTTACCGGGAAACATCGAAATTACCGGGAACAAGGTTGCCCTGCTCTCCGTTTTCGTCAACCTCATCCGCAATGCAAGACAGGCTATGGGAGAGAAAGGAAACCTATCGATCCTTATTGAGAAGGGAAATAACAACCAGGTAAAGATTGAAATCCGGGACACAGGTATCGGCATATCAGTTGATGAAATGCAGAAATTATTCAAGCCATTCATTTCAGGATGGAAGGAGGGGGAAGGCACTGGGCTTGGACTTGCTACCAGCCGGGGCATCATTGAAACTCATGGAGGCATGATGACGGCTGAAAGCGAAGGGGAAGGAACGGGCGCAAAATTCATCATCCTTCTTCCGTATAAACTGAAGAAGAAAGAAACAGGCCAGCTTGCCAGAAAAATGGAGGATTAGACAATGAAAAAGAAACCCGAAACAGTGAAGGTACTTCTGATCGATGATGAACCGGAATTGCTTGAAGTGATGAAAGATCTGCTGGAGGAACAAAAGTTCCAGATGTTCTGTGCTTCCGGCGGCCTCAATGGAATTCAACTCAATGAACAGCAGGATCCTGATCTGATCCTTCTCGATCTGCGGATGCCCGGGATGGACGGGATTGAGACATTACGGAGCATCCGGGAACAGGATGAGAAGGTTCGGGTAATCATCCTCACGGGCTACGGATGCCCGGATACCATACGCGATGCGGCCGACCTGGATGTGAGCGAATACCTGAGCAAGCCATTTGAAAACGAAGACCTGATAAACGTGATCGAGCGAACGCTGGAAACATAATGAAAATCCCGGATTATGAAAGATATGAAGAGACTCATTTACGTTCCCATTCTCCATGCCCGCGATGACTCGAGGCATACGGCTTCAGTCCTCGGCGGGAATGAAACAGACGGACTATCCAATGGTGGTATGAACAAGGAATTAACAGCTGTGGATGAAATGTGGGAAGGAATTGCTGCCAAGATAGGAGAATTAAACCTACCTTTGAACAGGGCACGCATATACCAGGATGGTTTGCCTGTCTGTGGCAATGAACTGGAAGTAGTAACACGGCTTGCCGAGAGCGGAAGTCCCAATTTCCTCTTCATACTTGATTTAATTCAGAAAAGAGCAAAGCTTGAAGCAACGGAAGACCTTGGTTTATTGGTTCGTGAATATGACCTCCTGAATAAACTGCTGTTGAAAAATTCTGCAAAGGATCGTAAGATCATGATTGCGGAATACCAGTCAAAGAGCAGGGAGCTCCTTACTATGCGCGATGAATTCATTCTGAACCGCATCAACACAACGCTCCAGCCCGGAGAAATTCCGGTTGTATTCATGGGTGTCATGCACCGGCTGGACAAAATGCTGGAAAAGGATTTCCTGGTTTCCTATGTGATCTATCGTCTTCCTTTCCGCAGCATCGGAACAATTTATAATGCCTAAAGTGAATGATCATGAGCCCGAATTCTTCCCTCCTGAATGCAGATCCGAACCTGTTCTCGCCGGTATACCTGGACACACAGAAGATTTCCATGGAGCAGCTCCTCGCACTTTATCGCTTTGCCGAACTCTTCTTCCCTGAAGTTGGACCAGGTCTCGTAAAGACGATCCTGGATATGGAAAAACATTGTGAGATGATATCAGCGGATGCCACGGCACAGGAGCGGAGAAAGCTGATCCTTGAGATGAAAGGACTGAGTATGGATATTCAGTACATCCTGAAGGATGAAGGAGAAAGACTGATGGAGGTTTCCGTTCACATTGTTCCTGCGGAAGTCCTGAAACGTGCACAACGACGTGGTAAAGATCCTTCTCCATACCAGGAGTTGGGGAAAAATCTTGATAAACTGATTATCAAACTGATCATCCGGGAGATCCGGAAGCGGTTTACCTTCAACCTGAAAGATAATTTCCAGGCTTTCCTGAAAAGCAGGCGTGTTCCGCCATTCATAAGCCAGTTGCTCAGGATGGGTTGGATCAACCGCAAGGGCCAGCTGCTGGAGTGTGCCTCCATTGAAGATCTGCTGACCGGGAAGTATCATGAACAGTTTGAACAATTGATGCCCAGGGAGCTTATGCAGGAAGGGATGCACATCCGGGAAACCATTAAAACCTGTTTTGAGATAGGACAGGATAACGATGATTCCCTGATCCGGAATGCAAAAAAACGCCATGCTCTTCTGGAGATTACCATTGACGAAACCAATCGAAAAGTGTGATTTTGATTTAAGAATTTTACGACCGTGAAAAAAGATGCTAAACCTCCCACCCCGATCCTTCGCAAGAAAGCGGAAGAACTGCTTAAACAGAAACAGCCCGGAAAAGTTCCGAACCTTTCCGGCATTGAAATGCTGGAGCTTTTGCATGAGTTGGAGGTGCACAAGGTAGAGTTGGAATTACAAATGGAAGAACTTACTGCTGCAAAAGAAAAAGCAGTGAGTGATGCCAGAAAGTATTCAGAATTATATGACTTTGCACCCTCAGGGTACATCACGCTTTCCAGGGAGGGAGAAATAATTGAGATTAACTTCCATGGGGCACTGATGATTGGCAAGGAGAGATCTCTCCTGATAGAAAACAGTTTTTATTTGTTTCTTGACCAGGAATCAAGATTGATATTCCAGCCCTTTCTCGACCGGGTGTTTCAGAGTAAAACCAAAGAGACCTGTGTTGTAAGTCTGCTAACCATCACCGGCCTTAAACTTTGGACACATATCTCCGCAAAGGCCAAAGGCTCCGGTGACAGATGTGATATGACCATTGTGGATATTACAGAACAGATGAACGCCGAAGAAATATTGCAGGACATCATCGAGAACAACCCGTTGTCGATCCAGATCGTGGATAGAAACGGGTTTACACTTAATACAAATTCTGCACATACCCGGCTTTTCGGCGCCGTTCCTCCACCGGATTTTTCAATTTTCCACGATCTGCAAAGCAAGGATCCTGCCTTTAAGGATCTGATAGAGCAGTCAAGAAACGGTGAAATCGTTCATTTTCCTGATATTTTGTACAATGCACGGGATGCTTCTCCTGAATGCCCGGATGCTCCGCTCTGGATACGGGCAGTCTTGTTCCCATTAAAAAGTAATGAAAGAAGTCCTGACAGATTTGTGCTGATGCATGAAAACATCACAGAACAGAAGCAGGATGAAACGGCTATTCGTTTCAGAAATGCCCTGCTTTCAACTCTGCAGGAAGTTTCAATTGATGGAATCCTTGTGGTGGATGAAAACAACCGGATTTTGTTTTATAATAAACGGTTTGTTGAAATGTGGC
>TBL_comb47_HYPODRAFT_10001007_pt1 | contig 37156 bp, 26 predicted proteins | sample TroBogypolimnion_40_FD_10682 | JGI IMG/M metagenome (IMG submission 10682)
TAACGGGAAGTATAAACTGAATGTCGTTCCTGCTCCGGGTTCGCTTATAACGGTAATCGTGCCGCCAGCGCTCGTCACGATTCCTCGGACCACAGCCAGACCAAGACCCGTTCCCTTCCCTACACCTTTGGTTGTAAAGTACGGTTCAAAAATCCGCTCCATCACCGCTGGCTCCATGCCCTGCCCCGTGTCGCTGACCTGGAGGCAGAGATAGGGACCAGGGGACAACTCCACATATTGGCTGACAAATCCCTCGTCCACCTCTACCGACGACACCGTCACCTCCACGATCCCGCGTTCTTCGCCTATGGCGTGAGCCGCATTGGTGCAAAGGTTCATAAGGATCTGGTTGATTTGAGTCGGATCGGCCAGCACCACATCTGCTTCCCGCCCGATAAAGATACTCTGCTTGATTTCGATGCTCGCAGGGAGGGTAGAACGCAGCAGCGTCAGCGTTTCCTCGACAAGGGGAACGATGTGGATCGGGGTTTTTTCCTGTATTGTTTTCCGACTGAAGGTCAAAATCTGTTGCACAAGGTCTGCCGCCCGGTTGCATGATGTGATCAACTGCTGCAGACGCCGTTGCTCCAATGCGTTCGGAGCCAGACTTTTTTGTATCAGTTCAGCATTGCCCAGGATGGACGCAAGGATGTTATTGAAATCATGCGCTATGCCGCCGGCGAGCGTCCCAATCGCCTCCATCTTCTGGGCCTGGCGCAATTCTTCTTCCAGCCGCAGTTCATGGGTAACATCTTTATGGGTACTCACATAATTGATCACCTTGCCATTTTTATCCCGGACAGGAGAGGAGGTGACCTCTGCTTGGTAACTGGAACCATCCTTTTTGGTGCAGGTCATCTGCCCCGACCAGACGGTTCCTTGCTCAAGGGTACGGCGAATCTTCCGGTAAAAATAACGGCTGTGGTGTTTATGCTCCAGCACCCTGGTGTGTAAGCCTATGATTTCATAACGATCATAGCCGCACATCCGTTCAAAGGCAGGATTGGCATAGAGAATAATGAAATCCGTATCGGTGATAAAAACAGCCTCATCAGTCTGCTCGATCGCGGTGACCAGACGAAGTTGTTCCGTCTCCGCTCGTTTCCGATCGCTAATATCCAGGACAGCCGCCAGACTCTGCCTGGTGCCGGGCAAGAGGGTCACCGTGATGACCACATCCTTAATCGTCCCGTGACACCCACGGAGCTGACCTTCATAGGACTGCGGCGCGACTCCCGGAGTGGTTCGGCGCAGCCGGTGATACTGCAGCATCCGCTGCAGATCGTCAGGATTAGCCACCAGTTCGATCCATTTCAGGTGCCCTTCCACTTCCTCTTTGCTATAGCCGGTCAAGGTTTCGAACTCATTGTTGACCATGGAAATGGTCATGTCGTCTTCGATAAAGACCAGAGCGGTTCCCGAATTGTCAAAGATAGTCCGATACTTGGCCTCGGATTCGCGCAGGGCGGCCTCGGTCCTGCTCCGTTCCTGGTAGAGTTCAGCGTTTTCCAGGGAAATGGCTGCCTGAACGGCCAACAATTCCAGCACCGCGATCCTGTGCGGTGAAAAAGCACCCTTCATCAGGTTATTTTCAAGGTAGAGCATGCCAATAAGCCTGGTCTGGCGCAGTACCGGCAGGCAGAGCAGAGAAACCGGTTTTGCCCTGGAGATATATTCATCCGTGAGAAAGCGGCTTTCCTCTGCAGCGTCGTCCAGAATCACGCTTTCGTGGCTCCGTTTGACATAGTTCAGAATGGAGAGGGGCAAGATCGCATCACTTGCAAACTGGGAAACATCCGGTTGCCGGACCTTGATAGTGGCACCATCGATCCAGGCCTCGGCCTCGATGACGAGATCCGTGCCGCGCTCGCAAATCAGGTACCCTCGTTGGGCTCCGGCATTTTCAAGCACGGTCTGCATCAGGGTTTCGACCAGATTGGTAATGACGATCTCGCCCGAAATGACCTGTGAAGCCTTAACCACGGAAATAGCATCCAAGGCGCCGATGTAGGATCCCTGCTCTCCCAGATCAAAGGACGGACTTTTTTCCAAAAGCCAGGCGTACTGCCGGTCCATTTGCTGGACTTTGCCATCCGCCCCCCAGAGGCGATAGCAACCTCTGGCCCTGCGCAAATACGCCTCGGCTATAGCTTTGAAATCGTTGTGCAGATAGAATGTACCTGCCACCTCATTTGCCAGCCCTTCATCCTGAACGAATCCCTGCTCACCAGCCTCCCGTATGGCCCGGTCATAGAGGCGACCGGCCGCAAACTCCTTGCCTGCTATCCTGGCACGTTCTGCTTCGACGAGGTGGTACTGGTGGCTGAAATTTTCCGGGCAATGTTCCATCCAGCGTCGCATCTGGGCCTGATTGTGCTCTAAATTGCCGATGATATCATCCTGTATTGCTGCAGAAGCCCGGTCGTAGGTGGCTGCAAGAATGAGCGAAGCATAAAAATTAAGCTCCGCCACCGAAATGGAACTGGAAAAGTAGCCGAGCAGCCCCTGGGCAGTGGTTATTGCCTTCAGGGCTTCGTCCAGGTGGCCATAGAGGTAGCACACCTGGGCCTTCAGCACATGGTAACGCCCCAAAGCCCCTGAGCTCTTGTGCTCCTGGCACGAGGCTATATATTCCTGCTCGCCGTTAACCATGGGCGAACTCTGAGACTCGGGCAGATCAAGAAGCCCGCCACCGTCGCTCTGCTCGAGTGTGCCCAGAGCCAGTTGGAGACCGAGGAGGGTATCTGTAGCCCACTGGTTTTTCGTTTTGCGGGTGAACGAGAGCAGTTCGGGGATCTCCGTGCGGATCGTCTCCAGGCGCACCCCACGATAAAACGGCTGAAAAAGCTTGTAGGCAAGCGTATATCCCGTCCATTGCCTCTCCCCTGAGGCAAGTCCGGCCTCAATCCCCTGGTCATTGAACCCGTCGGAAAATCGTAGCGGTCGCACCCAGTGACTCAGGTAATGTCCCAGCATAAAACAGGCCTGGCATTTTTGGGCCGGGGCATTGAACCGTTCACTGATTTTAAGCGCCAACTCACCGAAGGCATAGGCATCCGCAAACCGGTCCATGGCCGAATTGAGAAACATGCCAAACGAGGTATAGCCAACCGTTGATTTGGGTGTCGGCCCGTATTGCAACGAAAGATTGACATTGAGCAGACTGATCAGGGCAAAAATGGTGTTGTCGGTATAGCGGGACGGCACCACCATGTTCGAAAGCAGTTCGAGGGCGATTCTGCTGGCCGGATCGGTCATCTCGGGCTCGTCGGCCAGAGATTGAATCGTTCTGGTGCCAAGGATCTGCTTATGCCGGATCAGCTCCGCATCCAGCTCATCTTTAAGGCTGGTGAGAGAGATCTGGACATTGAGGAGCTGCAGCCCCTGTTTACCAATCTGGATTGCGTCTCCATACCGACCCATCAGGGTGTGCTGTACAATGAGGATGTTATAGAGTTCAGCCCGTTCAAGATCGGATTGGGCTCGCTCGAGAAGGACGTCTAGCTGATGTTGTGATTCGGCGTAGTTGCTGTTGACATATTGGGCAAGGGCCAACTCTTTATGCAGGTCATACATCAGCGGATAGTGGCTGGCCCACCCCTCTGTATCCACAAACTGGACGCCAAGGGAGAGATAGATGAGGGCCAGCTCATAGGCCGAAGAAACCTTAGCCTTCCTGCCGGCCATCAGGTTGAGTGCAGCGACACAGTATCGTTCGTCCCGATCGACAACCCCTTCTCTGCCGAGATTGAACTGATTGACGATATCGAAAATGCGCTCTTCCAGCATCTCCGGGGGGGTATCCTTGAGCATCAATCTGCCGATCTCAAGATGCATTGCTTGACGTTGATCGTCAGGGATCAGCGAATAGGCGGACTGCTGCACCCGATCATGCAAAAAGGTGCAGGTGGCATCCGCCAGACCAAAAAGGATCAGGCCAGCCTGCACCACCTCCCAGAGGATTTCCTGCACAGCCTCCTGAGAGAGATTGCTCACTGCCGCCAGAGTGGCAATACTAAAGGTGTTGCCGATGCAGCTGGCGGTGCGCAGGAGTCGCTGGGTTTTCGGGCTCAATTTCTTCAGATTCCCGACCATCAGATCGACCACATTGTCAGCATAGCCCTTGGTCCGGATCACATCAATATCCCAACGCCAGCCTTTTTCGGCAGTATCAACCCCGACCAGATGCTCGCCGTGGAGCGTCCTTAAGAATTGGATGGTGAAAAAAGCATTGCCCCCGGTTTTTTCATAGACCAGCCGGGCCAGAGAATCGACCTGCGTCTGTCCGGAACGAAAGGTGTCTGCCAGCAGATGACGGAGATGCGCAAACGAGAGGGGTTGCAGTTGGATGGTCTGCACACTGACCTCGGCGCTGCGGATAGCCTCCAGTTTCAGCATCAACGGATGGGTGGGGCTGACCTCATTGTCACGATACGCCCCAATGAGCAGCAGATAGCGCGTCTGTGGCTCGGCGAGGATATACTCGAGCAGGCCTAAACTGGCTGAATCGACCCATTGCAGGTCATCGAGAAACAGGACCAGCGGATGCTGCTCTTCGGCAAAGACGCCCACGAACTTGCGAAAAATGGTTCTGAACCGGTTTTCCGCCTCGATCATCGGCAGTTCCGCCACCGGGAGCGGCTTACCGATGATGTATTCAACCTGCGGGATAATATCGACAATCAACTGGCCATTGATCCCCAACGCATTCCACAACCGGATCCGCCATTGCGCCAGGACCTCTTCCCGTTCAGCCAGAATCTGGCGAATGAGTTCCTGGAAGGCCTCAATGAGCGTTGCATAGGGAATATTGCGTTTGTACTGGTCAAACTTGCCCCAGATGAAGTGCCCATGCCTACGGACCACTGGCTTATACAACTCCCGAACCAGGGAGGTCTTGCCGATGCCTGAGTAACCGGCAACCAGCATCAGTTCAGGATTGCCGCCTTCTACAACCCGCTCAAAACTCTTGAGCAGCACCTCGATATCCTTCTCTCGCCCGTATAGACGGTGGGGAATAAACAACTGATCCGAGGTGTCCGCTTCCCCCAGGGCAAAAGGAATCAAGTAGCCGTGCAGCTGCCACTGGGTCAGACATTGCTCCAGATCCCGCTGCAGACCGATAGCGGTCTGATAGCGATCCTCGGCAGCCTTGCTCAGCAGCTTCATAACGATATCCGACACCAGGGAGGGAATACTGGCCATGATATCAGCGGGAGATTTGGGCATCCGTGCGATATGGCAGTGCACCCATTCAAGTGGGTCTTTCGCCTGAAAGGGAAGATGACCGGTGAGCATCTCATAGAAGATGACGCCAAGCGAATAGAGATCGGCGCGACAATCGACCTCCTGGTTCAGTCGCCGTATCTGTTCGGGCGACATATAGGCCAGTGGTGTCACTGCACCCGATAAGGTTCGATAGGCTCCGTTCGTACGGGGTCGTTTAGTCTCTGAGAGCTGATCAATCAGCACAATGCTGCCCTTCTCGAGAGGGATGAGGATATTCGGCGGAATGAGGTTGCCATGGGGCACACCCTGTTGGTGGCATTCGGCCAGAGCTGCGGTGATGCGAATGGCGAGCGGCAGAAATTCGCTCATATCCATGTGCGGCTCCTGGTGGAGACCCAAAAACCCGCTCTTTTCTTTCTTTTGGATCACGAGCAGTGAATCTCCTGTATGCGCATGGCGAATACCCTTCCGGGTGGGGAAGCACCAGCAACTTGCTTGACGGTTGAGGCTTTCAGAGTGCGCGCTCCATGGTAATAAATATGGGAGAAAGCGTACTGATCTACGTATAGATACCATCGATTTTTGTCTGTTCAATACGCTGCTTTTTAGAAAAGTATAGGCGAAGATGGGCAGGATTGCAAAGAAGAGAAGGCGTGTGATTTCCATGTTTGCCTCAAAGAGAAGCGAACCTAATCGAATTACAAATTTATTTGCCGTTTTTGCTCGACGATTCCCCTATATCCTGACACAACAATACCTGCCAGCTCGAATCCTTAAGCCTTGTCGCTTGCAGCCTCAAGGGTGAACGTCCCAACCTGAACCTCCTGATCAATCTCCACCAGGGCGCGTTTTATCTGCTTGAGGGCCTGACGGATGCGGTTTTCGTTCTCCACCAAGGCGAGACGGAGATAGCCGTCGCCTTCCTCGCCAAAACCAGCGCCGGGAGCAACGGCAACATTGGCCCGATTCATCATCTCGATGGAAAAACGGACCGAACCCATCTGCGCATACGGCTCGGGAATCTTCACCCAGAGGAACATCCCGGCCTTGGGCTTCTCGACGTCCCACCCCATGCGGGCCAGCCCTTCGCAAAGCACATCGCGGCGCTTCTGATAGATGGCCACCTGTTCAACAATGGTGTCGTCGCAGTCGCGCATGGCGACAATGCCCGCCACCTGGATAGCGGAGAAGATGCCGTAATCGTAATAGCCCTTGATCTTGGCCAGACCGCCGACCATCTCCTTGTTGCCAACGCAGTAGCCGAGCCGCCAGCCCGCCATGTTGTAGGACTTGGAGAAGGAGCCGAATTCGACAGCGACATCGAGCGCCCCCGGAATCTCCAGGAAGGAGGGGGCCACCAGGCCATCGTAGGTGATCTGGCCGTAAGCGAAATCGTTGATCACCATGAAGTTGAAACGTTTGGCCAACTTGACCATCTCGACAAAAAACTCCCGGGAGGCCAGGGTGCCGGTGGGGTTGTGGGGGTAGTTGAGCATTACCAGTTTGGGATGAGGATAGAGCGATTGGCACATTGAACTGACCTGACGCAAAAATTCCTCCTCAGAACCCAGGGGGAAGCGGAGGACGCTGGCCCCGGCAATGACCGCGGCATAGACATGAATAGGAAAGAAGGGCGAGGGCACCAGCACGGTATCGCCCGGACCGAGCAGGGCCAGGCAGAGATGGGAAATGCCCTCCTTGGAACCGATGGTGCAGATGACATCGTCCTCGCCGCCCAGCGCCACCCCGTATTTGCGCTGATAGTAGAGGGCGATCTCTCGCTTCAGGTTTTTCATGCCCCCCGCAGCCGGGTAGCGGTGGGTCTTGGGATCGACCGCCACTTCGCAGAGCTTTTCCGTGACCTTGCTCGGGGTTGGGTCCATGGGGTTGCCCATGCCGAGATCGATGACATCGATCCCCTGCCACCGTTTTTCCATTTTAATTTTGTTGATCAGGCCGAAGAGATACGGCGGCAATTGACTCATGCGTTCAGCAAAGCGGATGGTACCCTCGTTGTTCATGACAGTCTCCTGGGGAAGGAATGACGAATCGGGGCCAAGGAACGGGTGTTCACGGGTTTTTCTGTCGTCTCAGACAAAAAAAGCCTGAACCGTCAGGTCCAGGCTAAGAAAAAGCCATGGACCGGAGCATCAGTCCATGGCGAGCAGTTTCGGTGGTGCAATAATTCAGGGAGCAACCGGTCGCCAATGAACTGGGTTCATCGCCGCCGCTGCCGCGACATAACGTTTCATTTTTTATTCCTGGAATGGATGGCTGTTGCGGTTTCCGTTGATTCTAAGCTTATTTTTTATCGTAGATCGACAGGGTTGTCAACCCCGCGTTGACCCCGTCCCGACCAGGAACTCAATCGATGCGGGCCATCATCGCCTCCATTTCGCTGATTCGTTCCCGGACGTCGTTGCGCAGCTCCACCGCAAGCACATCCTCCAGCTTGACCAGCTGCTTGATCACCTGCTCGAGCTTGTCCGTTTCATCCACCTTCAGCCAGATGCAGCTGGTCTCCCCCTGATCGATGGCGGTGCAGAAAATACCCTCAAGATTGAACATGCGCCGGGCAAACAGGCCGCAAATCTGCAGCATGACGCCCGGATGGTTATTGACAGTCAATCGCAGTATGGCGGTGTTCACGGTTGTGGTCTCCTGGGGTTTGGGCAAATCAGTTCTGTGCATACTCGTCTCCTATCATAGTGGTGTTGGCGGCCCCCGGCGGCACCATGGGATAGACCTCCTCTTCGATATCAATCGGCACGTTGATCAGGCAGGAGCCGGGTTCCCGCAGGGCCTGCTGCAGGAGAGCATCCGGGTCCGGGGCTCCCGCCAGATCATAGGCCTGCATACCGAAACCGCGGGCAATGGCGGCAAAATTGACAGCAATCCGGTAGGAGGAGGCGAAATAGTGCTGCTCATAAAACAGCCGTTGCTGTTGCCGAACCAGCCCCAGGCTCTGGTTGTTGAACACCACGATTTTGATGTTCACCTGCTGTTCGACGGCGGTGGCCAGTTCCTGAATGTTCATCTGCAGACTGCCGTCGCCGCTGAAACAGACCACCGGTCGCTCGGGAAAGGCCAGAGCTGCGCCGATGGCCGCTGGCAGGCCGAAACCCATGGTGCCCAAACCACCCGAGGTAAGCAACTGGCGCGGGTCGGTGAAGGGGTAGGTCTGGGCCACCCACATCTGGTGCTTGCCGACATCGGTGCTGATTAAGGCCCCAGGCCCGACCAATTCTGCCACCCGCCGGATGAGGGCAAAGGGCCGCCCCGGGGCAAAATCTTGGTCCTGAAAACGGGGATAGTCCTGCTGTAACTGCTGGATGCGGCCGTTCCATTGGTGGCGGCTTCGCTGCCGGACATGGGGCAGGAGGTCGCCGAAGGCCTGACGAGCATCGCCAATGATACCAGCGTCAACCGAACGCAGCTTGCCGATCTCGCTGGCATCGATATCGACATGAATGACTTTGGCCCTGGGGCAGAAGGTATTGATGCGGCCGGTGGCCCGGTCGTCAAAACGAACGCCTGCGGCTATCAGCAGGTCGCACTCCTCCATGGCCAGATTGGTAGCCCGGCGAGCATGCATGCCCAGCATTCCCAGGGACAGAGGGTGATCCGAGGGCAGTATGCCCAGGCCCATGAGGGTCATAACCGTAGGAATACTGCCCTGCTCGGCCAGTTGCCGGGCCTCGGCCGCTGCCCCGGCATGGATGACGCCGCCGCCGAGATAGAGGATCGGCCGAGCCGCCTCGTTGATCATCGCGGCAACCGTTTCGATGGCCTCGGGAGGATCGGTTTGATGCGCCTGCACCGGACAGGGTTCCGGCCAGGACTCGAACTCCACAACTTCTGTCTGCACATCCTTGGGCACATCGAGCAGCACCGGACCCGGTCGGCCGGAACCGGCCAGCTGGAAGGCCTTGGGGAGAATGGTGAGCAGATCGGCCGCACAACGCACCAGATAATTATGCTTGGTGATGGACATGGACATGCCGTAGGTATCGACCTCCTGAAAGGCATCAGTGCCCAGCAGACTGCTGGGTACCTGGCCGGTAATGCAGACCAGAGGCACCGAATCCAGATAGGCATCGGCCAAGGCGGTAAGAATATTGGTGGCACCAGGCCCGGAGGTGGCAAAACAGACGGCGGTTGTACCGCTGGAGCGGGCCATGCCCTGGGCAATGAACCCCGCCCCCTGCTCGTGCCGGGCAAGGACGTGGCGGATGGTGGTGCTGGCGGCAAGCGCATCGTACAGGGGCAGGTTGGCCCCGCCGGGAATACCGGCAACGATCCGGATTCCCTGACGTTCCAAATGATGAATGATGATCTGGGCACCGTTAAGTCGGGGCATGGTGTGTTCCTCCTGTGCTGTTTTTCGGGTTTGGGCAAAAAAAAACCCCCACCGGCTGGCGCCGGCAGGGGTTGTAGTCTCTCTTTAAGATTCTTCCCGCTAAGGCGCCTCGATTCCTGTACGCACGACGACCACCACACTCACGAGAAGGAGTGCCAGGGTAGAGAAAATGTTGGCGGTGCAGGAAGAATTGTTCATTGTTGGTTTCGCCTTACAAGAAAAAAATACGCTCAAATGAGCATTCATTCTCATTAAATAGCAAAAGAGCATTCTGCCGTCAAGAAGAAAGTCGCTCAGAACCCCCACGAACAAGACGCTCTTCTGCAAAGAAGTTACCGTGATGCTGCGATCTCAGGGGAAGGAAAAAAGTCTCGCCCAAACACCTTTCGTGCATTACCTTCTCTCCTATTCTTTGCTGTCGTTTTCACCTCTTTCCGCCCCACACCTTCTACGAGCATTCAGGATGAAACCAGAAAAACTTGGGCCGCCTCTTCAAGAACTCCAGCACATTCCCACCTTTTCCGAAACCCTGGACAGCGCCATCAACAACCCACTTGCCGCCCCCCCCTGCTGAGGCCCCCAGCAGGAACCCCGGTCGGGGGTCAATGAGCGGGCAGGCTACAGTCTTTGTCGTTTTGTCCAAGGGTTTATCGAAACACCGATAGGCCCTGTGCCGCAGGTGGCCACCACAACCAGCACCCACGATTTTTGGGGGACTGTTGGCGCCCGCATCGGCCTCATCCGTAATACCTATCGAGTCGTACCAGGTCTCTATGCGGTGGGCTCGCCCGGTCCGGAGTCCTCCGTCCTCGTCACGGCCAACTATAAACTTTCTTTTGATGCCCTGCGTCAGCAATTGAGCGCTGTCGATGCCTGGATTCTGGTCCTCGACACCAGGGGGATCAATGTCTGGTGCGCTGCCGGCAAAGGTACCTTCTCCACCGAGGAGGTTATCCAGAGCGTCAACCGCTACCGAGTGAGTGAGGTCGTCAACCATCGAGACCTAGTGCTGCCCCAGTTGGCTGCCACCGGAGTTACAGCCCGGGAGGTCAAAGGAGCATGCGGCTTCCAGGTCTTCTTCGGGCCGATCCGGGCGGCCGATCTCCCTGCCTATCTCCAACAGAATAAACACGGTGACGAAGCCATGCGCGAAGTCACCTTTACCCTGCCGGAACGAGCGGTACTGATCCCGGTCGAACTGTTCCTGCTGGCTAAACCGTTACTGGTGACCTTGGCCCTGGTGTTTGTGCTCTCCGGTATCGGGCCTTCCCTGTTTTCCCTGAATGCGGCCCTGCACCGAGGCCTGATCCTGCTAGAGGCCACACTGCTTGGCATCATGGGGGGCGCAGTGCTCATGCCCCTGCTGCTGCCCTGGCTGCCCTGCCGCCAGTTCTGGCTCAAAGGCGTGCTTTCCGGGCTGGCCGCCGCCGTCGTCTCCTGGTTCCTGCTTGACACCGGGCGCAGCCTGCCGGAACAGCTGGCCCTGTTCCTCTGGGTGATGACGGTCAGCTCCTACCTGGCCATGAACTTTACCGGTTCCACCCCTTTCACCTCACCCAGCGGGGTCGAATACGAGATGCGGCGCGGTATCCCGATGCAGATCGCCGCGACCTGCCTGACCATTGTTCTTTGGGTGGGTAGTCCTTTTTTCTGATACGGAGAGAGCATGCACGGATATCGATATATTGAGGGGACAGCGACCCTGCAGGTCGACCGACAGCGCTGCGTCGGCTGCGGCCTGTGCACCGAAGTCTGCCCGCACCGTATTTTTGCGCTCTCGGCCGACGGGTTGGAGGTAAGGGACCTCGATCTGTGCATGGAGTGCGGCGCCTGTGCGCGCAATTGCCCGGTGCAGGCCCTTACCGTCTCGCCGGGGGTTGGCTGCGCTGCCGCCCTGCTCACCGCCTGGACCAACCGCCTGCTCCGACGCAAGGTTGTTGGCGGCTGCTGCTAATCGCCAACAAGGCCTGCGGCTGTCTCGCGGACGTTGCTGCTATTCGTCCGATCCCGCTTGCTCCATACCCCTGAGCAGACCCTGGAGACCAATGGCCTGGACCACGGTCAGGCATTCGTCATGGTGGAAAAAACCGGCCATCACCGCCGCAAACTGGGTGGCGAGAAAGAGGATGTCGTTATCGTCCTCCTGCTCAAGCAGCCGGCGGCAAGCGGCGATATCGTCGGATTCCACGGCCCCGAGGATTTCATTGAGCCAATCCAGCTGGCTATCCTCAAAATGAAACTCAACCATGGCCTGAGCATACATTGAAAAGATAGCGGCGCGATGGTCGTAAACGGCATCCAAATCTTTTCGCTCGGCCGCATCCAGCACCATGCCGATTTCTTCGAGTAATTCTTCCATTTCTCTGGCGTCTTCCGACATGTGTACTCTCCTTACAATTGATAGAACGGGGAACAGCCTCTCTCGAACCTGCCTACTTACCTGCTTTTCCCCAGTATTCCAAGGTAAATGGCCACCGAACCCCTCTCACCCCGGACCAGGGGAACACGGTACTTCCCCAAGCCCCCAACAAAAGAATGAAGTTTGGCCTGGCCCCTGCCCACTCACGCCTACCGCCGTTTCTGCACCGCCTGGGCCTGAATGGCGGTGATAGCTACCGTGTTGACGATATCAGCCACCAGGCAGCCCCGACTCAGATCGTTCACCGGCTTGTTCAGCCCCTGGAGTACCGGACCGATCGCCACCGCGCCCGAAGAGCGCTGTACTGCCTTATAGGTATTGTTGCCGGTATTGAGATCGGGAAAGATAAAGACGCTGGCCCGCCCCGCCACCTCGCTCTCCGGCATCTTCTGGTGCCCAACCGAAACGTCGATGGCGGCATCGTACTGGATAGGCCCATCGATTTTCAGATCCGGCCGCCGTGCACGGGCCAGCAGCACCGCCTGACGGACCCGTTCGACATCCTCGCCCTCTCCAGATGAACCACTGGAATAAGAAAGCATGGCCACAATCGGTTCGATATTGAACATGGCCGCAGTTTCTGCTGAGCGAATAGCGATCTCAGCCAATTCTTCGCTGCTGGGATTGGGATTGACGGCGCAGTCACCATAGACCAGCACATGCGTGTCCATGCACATAAAAAAAACACTGGAAACCACCAGGACCTCGGGACGGGTGCGGATCAGCTGGAAGGCAGGAAGAATGGTATGCTGGGTCGTGTGGGCCGCACCCGAGACCATGCCGTCCGCCAAACCCTTGTGGACCATCATGGTCCCAAAATAACTGACATCGCTGATGGTATCACGGGCGCGATCCCTGGTCATTCCTTTCTGTCGACGTAACTGATAGAGGGTTTCGATAAACTCGTCGCGCAGGTTCGAGGTCAGCGGATCAACAATAGCCACATCCTGCAGTTTCAACCCCAGGGCCGCCGCCCGATTGCGGATGCTTCGTTCTTCGCCGAGCAGAGTCAGGTCGACCACTTCCCGAACCCGCAGAATCTCCGCAGCCCGCAGAATCCGCTCATCACTGCCTTCGGGGAGGACGATGTGCTTGCGATCGGCCCTGGCCCGCTGAAACAGCGAATATTCAAACATCAGGGGCGAGATAATGGTGGATACGGTCTCGATCACCTGCTGTTCCAGGCCAGTGGTATCGACATGGCTCTCAAAAACGCCAAGAGCCCGGGCAATTTTCTGTTCGTTATGCGGCCTCAAGGTTCCCTTGACCTCGCCAGCCCTCATGGCCGCACGATAGGTGTCCCCGGACATGAGGTAGATCGGCAGGGCGAGATCGTCGATACCGTCCAGCAATTTGACCATGGATGCGCTAGGAACAAAATCTCCGGAAAGCAGCATGCCCACCGGCGAAGGGTAATGCCGCGAGGCGATGGCCGCCAGGGTGGCAAAGATGATGCCCGGTCGGTCGCCAGGGGTGATCACCAGATCGTCTTCCTCAAGAAAATCGATGTAGTTGCCAGGACTCATCGCCGCCACCTTGATGGCATGCACATCGCGCTGCAGTCCGGTATGCGGACCGCTGAAATGGCGCGCGCCAAGAGCAACCATAATTTCCTCCATGGTCGGCATGCTGAAACCTTCCATCTCGGGGAGAAAATCAAGGCGATACGACCTACCCTGACAGGCCCGGCGAATTTCGGCTTCGGCCGTAGCCAGCAGGGCGGGGTCGATCCGGTTGATGAAAATCGCCAGCAACGGGCACTGGTATTGTACGTAGGTCTTTTCCGCGACCCGAATATTTTCCAAAATTTCAGCAATAGTGCAATTACGACCGTTGGAGACATGCAGGGTCGGCGTCCCCAGTTCGCGGGCGATACGGATGCTGATATCGTAGTCAAAGGCCTCGGACATGCTGACGATGTTCGGTCCTTCGCAGAGAAGGAAGTCACATTTCTTGCGGATTTCGCTGTATTTCTCTACGATCTCGCGAAACAGACGACGTTCCTCGCCATTGGCGATCAGAGTACGCGCCTCGTCGTGGCTGATACCTGCCATCTCCTCCGGTTCAAAGGCGAGGTTGTAGCGATGCTTGATCAGGTTAATATCGTTATCATCTTTGCCGTCCCCTGGGGTAATCGGCCGGAAAAACCCGAGTCGGCCGATCCGCCGTGACAGCAATTCCATGACGCCCAAGGTAACAACCAGCTTACCGCTTTCTTTTTCCAGGTTGGCTATGTAGAGACTGTCGGCCATGCGTTCTCCTTTATAAAGGGCCCAAAGCAAGAGAAAGTTCCGTGGTATTATGATAGTTGAGAGCAACGGACAACGCAAGCAGCGTCCGGCAGTGACCAGACCGGCAGATTACACGGTGGGGTCTCTAATGAGATCGTCCAAACAGATTCGAACAGTTTATGAATCGCCACCGCAGCCGCTTCGTGGTATCCCGGATGAGTGCCGCCACGCCCTTCACCACAATTTCAGCCCATCTGAACAGGTGAGTAGACGTCTAACGACCTCATTCGTACACCAGAGCCCCCCTTTTGCATTCACCGCAACAAATTTTCCCCTCAAAAAGGCCTTCTGACGACACGTTGTGGGATATTGAAGGAGATTCTGCGGGAGCGCCTTATTCTGCACGCCATAGAGACTGAATGACGAATCATTATCCGGTGCCTGACAGCAAAACCGCACGGAAAAATTGCCCGAAACGCTATGAACACCTTGATTTTGTTCGTTGACACTGCTTTCCTTCTCATTTATAGTCACCGCAACATTGAGTAATAAGCAAATAATACACAGACAAAGTCAACAATATTCAAGAGAAACCAAAGGGGGTGAGCTGAGTTAGAATTGCAACGTATTATGCTGCAAGCAGTCAGACAAAACTTTTATAAAGGGGGAGTGTATAAATGTTTCAGACACAAACAACTTTTCCAAGATGGATTTCTTTGCATGGGGATATTTTCTCCAGCGCCACGCGTGTTCTTCTGTTGTAAGCTTTGAGTAGGATGAAGTATGTCACTATCAGGATATTTTTTAATACCTGATAAGCTCTATCAGTTTATGCTTTTACCGTCTACTTACAAAGGTATTCGGTGGGTAGACAAAAACGGCTCACATCAGTGGGAATAGACAATTACATCACTAAGGAGAGGAAAATGGCAGACGCAGTAAAACCCCAGGGTAATCCAGCAGTCGTCGGTTTGGCAGGCTTTGCAATTACAACCACACTCTTACAGTTTCATAATATGGGCTGGGGAGGAACAGGAACAGTTTTCTGCGCCGCGATGATGGTCGGCGGCTTGATGCAAATGATCGCAGGCTTCCAGGAATTCAAATGCGGCAACAATTTTGGCTACAGCGCCTTTTGTTCGTACGGAGCTTTCTGGATGGCCCTTGGCCTGATCTGGTTGCTGGCTGATGCCGTTCCTAAAGAGGGATGGGGACATCTGAAGATCACCCCTTTTGACATCGGACTTTTCCTCCTGGGATACACCATTTACACGTTATTCATGTGGGTCGCCGCGATACGAATTCATTCCGCGATGGCGCTGACCTTTACCACCCTCGTTTTTGGTTTCGTCGGCCTGGACCTAGTCTTTCTCGCCGGCATGAAAAACCTCTTGATCCCCACCACCATCATGCTGTTCGCTTGTGCCTTCATGGCCTTCTATATGATGGCGGCAGCTATTTGGGCCCAGGTTTACGGAAGACCGATTCTTCCGGTAGGCAAACCTTGGGTCAACTGATTTAAAGGATTACGGCTTCAATCTATTTCCTGACGCCGTTATAATTGTCAGGAGTTGCGCATGATAAAGGCCTAAAACCCACGCGCATCTCGACAAACTGAGTCCTTGATCACAAGAAGGGTATCCCGGAAAACTGGGATACCCTTTCTTTTTACAGTGCCTCGACTGGATCACCGCTATATTGATTTGAGCAGAGGCGCTTTAATAGACAGCCAACTCCAAGAGTACCCAGCAAAAAAAGGGCGCATAAATGTCTCAGACAAGAACAACTTTTCCAAGATGGATTCCATTGATTGGAGGGATTTTAGGCAGCACCTCTTGCGGTTTACTGTTGTATGCATTTAGTGTTTTCATCAGACCATTAATGAAACAATTTGGCTGGTCTGTACCGGAAGTAACCATGGCATATGCCATAATCTGTCTGGTTTTCGGCCTGATGACCTTCCCAGCCGGACGGCTCAGTGATAAATATGGGCCAAGGAACATTGTCCTGTTCGGCGGTCTTTTTATGGCCTTCGGTTTTTTCATGGTTTCCACCATCACCCCTCCAGACCTCGCTGTTATTGCAACTGGTGGTGATCCTGGCAAAACAGCTGAAAAAACGGCACTCTATCTTCTCTATCTCTATTATGGTGTCATTTGCGGAATTGGCGGGGCCATGGTGTACCTGCCGCCGATCGCCACCGCTCCGAAATGGTGGCCGGACAAAAAAGCACTAGCCACTGGTTTTACCGTTGTCGGCCTGGGACTGGGAACCTTTATCATGGCTCCGGTAGCGACCGGAATGATCAAATATTTTGGCAGTGCCCTTCCCGTATTCAAATACGTCAGCATTACCATGGGCATCATGACGGTGATTGCCGCTCTCTGCCTGGAGGCACCCCCAATCGGCTACAAACCGACTGGCTGGAATCCCCCCCCCCCTGCCGGTGGAGCTGGCACGCCCAAGGCCACGCGCGATTACACCCATGAAGAAACCAGAAGTACTTCGCAATTCTGGCTGCTTTGGGCTGCCTATTTCTGCGGCTCCTTTGCTAGCCTCATGGTAATCGGCCTGATTGCAACGCATGGTATCGACACCATGTCCGTTGCCTACAAAGCAAAAATGGGTCTTGCGGCAACGGCTGTAATCCCTGCGGTCGAACTCAAAAAGATTTACATGGCCGCGGCGATTGTCCCTAGTCTGCTACTGGCGATCTTCAACGCGGCGGTTCGGATCCTGATCGGTCCGCTTGCCGACAAGATCGGGACCAAAAAGATCTTCATCACCCTGTTTATTCTTCAGGCAACGGCTATGGTCATGATCTTTCCGGCAGGCAATACGGGCTTCATGCTGGCAGCTGTCGCCGGCCTGATCGGCTGGAACTACGGCGCGATGTTCACGCTGTTCCCGGCCACCCTGCTGAGCTACTACGGTCCGACCGCACAGGGCTCCAACTATGGCCTGCTGTTCACCGCCTGGGGCGTTGCCGGTTTTTGCGGCCCGTGGCTCGGTGGTAAGCTTCAGGCTACAACCGGATCCTTTTTTGTGCCGTTCATTGTGGCTGCAGTGGTTTTGGCTGTTGCAGTTATCATCCTCTTCACACTGAAAGCGCCAGAGAAGCAACCAGCGTAAATTACCCGCTGCATTTGTTGATGTCCCAAGAGGGGCGTTCCGGAAGACCGGGACGCCCCTCTCTTGCTTTCAACCGCTCGGATCCCCACCCTGCGGCCTATGGCTCTGCACAGATTCAATTTCCCTGTTTACCAAAACGTCAAACTCTTAGTTGTCATTGCTCTTCCGCAATGACCGCAGTTACACACTGCTGTTTCAGCAAATTCAGTTCACGGCAACGGCACGCTTAATTTGAAGTCCCATATTCCCGACCACCTGCAAGCGTCAACCTCACAATTGATTTCCCCTTGACAAGGGATACAAAGAAAGTGTACATAAAAACCGACTGAGTGCTCAGTCTAATTTCTTCCAAGGAAAATCATGACCAAAAAAGACGCTATCCTTCATGCCGCCACATTACTGTTTGCACGGAAAGGATACAAAGATACAGCCATGGGCGAACTGTCCAAGATGACCGGCGCGGCTGAAGGTACCATTTTCTACCATTTCAAGAACAAACAGGAGATTTTTCTCGCTATTCTCAGAAACTTGAAAGATGACATCTTGCCCGAGTTTGAGCGGTATCGGAAAGTTGAAACGGAAAAGACGGGTCTCGACATGGTTGAAGAATCCATCTCGTTCTACCTGTACATGACCAAAACCAGAGAGAATCTTTTCTCTATCCTCCATCAGCGCTATCCTTACGAACTGGCAGAGAGCAACCCTGAGTGCCGGGACATCCTCGAAGCGATTTACAACTGTTTTGTCGATATCTTCGAAAATGCCATCACCAGCGGCCAGCGCGACGGTTCCATCGGCGATGTGCCAGCGAGAAAATCGGCGCTGATTGTATTTTCAATGGTCGACAGTATGGTCCGTTTCCGAATGAACAATCTTTACGATGTCGACGCCCTCTACAACGAACTGATTGAATCCTGCCGCCGGATGCTGGAAAACCGTACCCCTCACGAAGAGGCGGCCGCACCATAAAACACAATGCGCCTTTACGGAACGTGCCAGACAAACGCACTCCCAGGGAGCAACAACGGTATATATACAGCTAACCCCATATGAACCATATGAACAAACTGAGGTGAGACGAACAGCATGATTAAACGCATTTTCCCTTTTCTCGACTGGTTTTCCGGTTACAATTTGCCCTTATTCAAGGCAGACGGCATAGCCGGCCTGACCGTTGCCCTGGTGTTGATTCCCCAATCCATGGCCTATGCACAGCTGGCTGGACTGCCGCCCTATTATGGCCTCTACGCCGCTTTTCTCCCGCCGATTATTGGCTCGCTTTTTGGATCGAGCCGACAACTGGCCACAGGTCCGGTTGCGGTGGTCTCGCTGATGACCTCGGCCTCCTTGGCACCTCTGGCCACGACTGGCAGCGAGGGTTATATCGCCTACGCCATTCTCCTTTCCCTGATGGTCGGCCTCTTCCAGCTCACTCTCGGCATCCTGCGTCTTGGCCTGGTCGTGAATTTCCTCTCCCATCCGGTGGTCAACGGGTTCACTAACGCTGCGGCTATCATCATTGCCTCCTCGCAGCTTTCCAAGATGTTCGGGGTCAATATCGACAACGCCCCCCACCATTACGAAACTATATTACTAACGGTGGAAGCCGCCCTCCATTACACCCATTGGCCCACCTTCTTCATCGGTATGCTCGCGTTGGTAATCATGGTCGGTTTGAAACGGATTGCCCCCAAAGTGCCCAATGTCCTGGTCGCAGTTGTCGTTACCACGGCTCTTTCCTGGATGATCGGTTTTGAACACAATGCCGCGGTGGACAGCAAGGCCATTCAATCGCCAGCGGCGCTCCGGTTAATTAAAGACTTCAATGACGCCGTCAACGGAATCACCCCTCTTGCCGAGGAACGAACCCATGCCGCCAAGGTTTTGGAGGAAATTCGGAAGATGCACAACCCTATCGCCCTGCTCGATGCCGAACACCAAGACAGGGTTATTCAATCCCAAATCGAGGATCTCAAAGACAAAGCCCACCTCTACCGTGAAGAGCTCAGAAAATTGCTGTTCAAGGCGGCAATTCAGACGGACAACAGCGTACGATATTACCCGTTCGATCAAATACCCTCTGATGCGAAAACTGATGGCCGCACCTGGCGGCTTAAGGTGGGAAACAAGACGCTTAAAACTGAAAAACTACCTATGAGCGGGGGCGGCGAGGTGATCGGCGAAGTACCCAAAGGCCTCCCCTCCTTTACCATTCCTCGCATTGACTTCAAGGTAATGCTCCACCTGTTTCCATATGCCGCCATTATCTCCCTGCTGGGATTTATGGAGGCCATCTCCATTGCCAAGGCCATCGCCAGCAAGACCGGACAGCGCATTGATCCCAATCAGGAATTAATCGGCCAGGGACTTGCCAATATCCTCGGCTCCATCAGCAAAAGTTATCCGTCCTCCGGTTCGTTTTCCCGTTCAGCTGTTAATTTGCAGGCCGGGGCAGCGACCGGCATGGCGAGCGTTTTTACCAGCTTGGCCGTGGTCGTCGCCTTGATGTTCTTCACACCCCTGCTCTATCACCTGCCGCAATCGGTGCTCGCCGCCGTAATCATGATGGCGGTCGTCGGCCTGATCAACATTTCCGGTTTTCTCCATGCCTGGCGGGCACAATGGTACGACGGCCTCATTTCCATTCTCGCGTTCCTGTCCACCCTCTGGTTCGCGCCCCATCTCGACAAAGGCATCATGCTGGGCGTAATTCTCTGCTTGATGGTTTTTCTCTATAAAAACATGCGGCCCGTGGTGACCTCCTTGTCCAGGGACCAAACCCAGACGTTACGCTGTGCGGTCAGTCTCGGCCTCAAAGAATGCAAATACCTTTCGATTATCCGTTTCGAAGGCCCGCTCTTTTTTGCCAACGCCAGTTATCTCGAGGATAAAATTTCCGATTTGATGCTGTGCAAACTTACTCTCCGCCATATTATCATTGCCGCCAACGGCATCAATGACATTGACGCCTCTGGGGAGGAAACGTTATCCTTGTTGGTGGACCGGGTCCGTAGCGCCGGTATCGATATTTCGTTCAGCGGTATCAACGAAACAGTGATGCGGGTTCTTGATCGGACGCACCTTTTCAGCAAGATCGGTGCTGAGCACGTCTTTCCTACCATGGAAAGCGCTATAGAACAGATCCACCCATTGATCCATGCGGAAGACGAAATCGAGGCCTGTCCCCTGAAGGTGTCCAAATCCGCTTCACTCCAGATCATTCACCCTTGAGAGAGGATTTCCATGTCAGTGATTACCGTATTTAACGCACTCTATTGTAATGAAGATCTGATTATTCAACAGCTGATCGAAAAAACAGGGTACCGCCTGGTCAACGACAACGAAGTGGTGACCCTGGCGAGCAAGCTGTCCGGAATCGCCCCGGAACGAATCACCCGGGCCTTTACCGCCAAAACCTCGCTGTTCAACCCCTTTACCCATGAAAAAGAACGATCTATCGCCTACCTGCGACTTGCCGTCGCCGAGATCCTGCCTCAGGGCAACCTTGTAATCTCGGGCTTCTCCAGCCATCTGGTTCCGGCCATCATCTCCCATGTCCTGCGGATATGCCTGATTGCAGAAATGAATAGCCGGATCAGTCAGGCCCAATCGTCCCCCTTCCTGGAAAAAGATCCGCCTAAGGCGATCCACAAGAGTGACGAGGATAGGGCCGCCTGGACCACCCAACTCCTCCAGAACAACGACCCCTGGAATCCGGCCCTCTACGACATTGTCATCCCCACCGACAAGATAGCTGTAGCGGAAAGCGTCCATCTGATTGTCAGCAATCTCCAGACCGATGTCCTCATCCCCACTGAGGCTTCCCTGGCGGCCATTGCCGATTTCCAGCTGCAGGCTAGGGTGCAGGTCACGCTTACCCAGGAAGGCCATGAGGTCGGCGTCAGCGTTACAAATGGTGCGGTGATCTTGACTATAGAAAAAAACGTACTGATGCTGAGTCGGCTCGAGCAGGAACTGCAGGAAATTGTCTCCAAGGTGGCGGGTGTCAAATCCGTGGCCACGCAGGTGGGGAAAAATTTCCATCAGGCCGATATCTACCGGAAAATCGATTTCCAGGCACCTTCACGCGTCCTGCTGGTGGATGACGAACGCGAATTTGTCCAGACCTTGTCGGAGCGACTGTTGCTCCGGGATATGGGGTCGGCGGTGGCCTTTGATGGTGAATCCGCCCTGCAGATGCTGAGCGAGGACGAGCCGGACGTCATGATTCTCGACCTGAAGATGCCCGGCATTGACGGCATGGAGGTTCTACGGCGAGTCAAAGAAACCCAACCTGAGATCGAAGTCATTATCCTGACCGGCCACGGCAATGAAACCGACAAGGAGACCTGCATGCAGCTGGGCGCCTTCGCCTACCTGCAAAAGCCGGTCGATATCGACATTCTCAGCGACACCATGAAAAAGGCCAATGAAAAGATCCTGTTGCGTAAACAGGAAAAAGGCGCGTAAGGAGACAGAGGAGAACACCATCCCGCTCATCGGGATGGTGGCCTGACAGTGCCAACTGACCCGGGGCACCAAGTCCCCCGCGTGACAGGATTTGACAACGGCATGAACAGTGGATTTCCTGCAGCCCCCAGCGGGTTGAGTGTTGCGCTATCCGCCTGCGGGAGGAGGTTATGATGTTTTTCAAGCGATATAAACCCCGATTCCTTGATTATAACGATCAGGCATCCGGTCTCTATAAATCGCTCTTTAATTTCAGGTTGCTCTGGAAACAATCCATTGCCATCACCCTTGCGGTGGCTCTTCTGCCTCTGCTCGTCCTGGCGGTCATTGATTATAACATCAGCAAACAAGCTATAGAGTCCGAACTCCTCCTGCGGACGGCTCGGCTCGTTTCCAATGCGCGGCGGACCCTGACCTCCTATCTGGACGAACGGAAATTCGCCCTCAACTTTCTCATTCTCGACAACACCTACGACCAACTCTTCGACGAGCAGCGGCTCAAACAGCTGCTCGAAAATCTGAAAAGCGGTTTAGGCGAATGGTCCGAACTGGGAGTAATCGACCACAACGGTATTCAGCGCAATTACGCCGGGCCGTATCAGCTGAAGGGTGCAAACTACAGCGAGCAGGCCTGGTACAAAAAACTCAGCTACACCGACCCGGACACGTACCATGATAATATCGCAATGCGTTCCAACATCAGTGACGTCTTGCTCGGCTTTAGGAATACGCCCCATCTGGTTATTTCCGTACTCCACAGCAACCCTATCGGTCTGGACTGGCTACACTATATCCTCAGGGCCAGCCTCGACATCGACCGGCTCAGCGAAATCCTGGCCCAGTTGGAGGTCAGTGGTGACGGCGACGCCTTCCTGATCAACCACCAAGGAACGATCCAGACACCCTCGCGCCACTATGGTGGTGTGCTGGAAAAATCACCCCTCACCGTGCCCGCGTTCTCCGAGCGGACCCAGGTTATTGAAGAGAGCGACCATCTTGGACATAAGGTCATTATCGGCTATGCCTACATTACGGGAACGCCCTTTATCCTCATGGTGGTCAAGCAGAAACAAAATCTAATGAAGGCCTGGTATGATACCGGCGCCAAAATTTTCATTTTTCTCATTGGTTCCATCCTGGTGATCGTCGCCGTGGTCTTTGGCATCTCCACCTATCTGGTCAACAGCATCTATCAGGCTGACCAGAAACGGGTAGCCACCCTGCATCAGGTGGAATATGCCAACAAGATGGCCTCCATTGGCCGACTGTCGGCAGGGGTGGCCCATGAGATCAATAATCCGCTGGCGATCATCAACGAAAAGGCAGGCCTGATCAAAGATCTCTTCACCTTTCGCCAGGAATATGCCGCCGATAGCCGCCTCATCGGCTTGGTCGATTCCATTATCAATTCAGTAGAACGCTGTGCCACGATCACCAGGCAGCTGCTCAATTTTGCAAGAAACATCCAGGTCAGCGTCCAGAAGGTCAATCTACAGCAGATCGTGCATGATGTGCTCGAATTCCAGGCCAAAGAAGCAGGCTATCGCAGCATCACCATCGTGGTGGACATTCCTGATGAAATCCCTGAATTTGTCAGTGACCGGGGCAAACTGCAACAGATCTTCATTAATCTGGTTAACAACGCTTTTGCCGCCATGCAGGACGGCGGCAAGCTCGAAATCAGCAGCCGCATAAACCGTGACAACCAGACCTTGGTCATCACGGTCAGCGATAATGGTTGCGGCATCCCGCAGGAAAATATCGAAAAGATCTTTGAACCCTTTTTCACTACCAAAAGCGGGAGTGGAGGGACCGGACTGGGGTTGTCGATTACCTACGGGCTGGTCAAGGAAATCGGCGGCATTATCGACATTAAAAGTGCCGTCGGCACCGGAACAACCTTTGTCATTGCCTTACCGCTTGAACATTATGCTAAGAAAGGAGAAACAGATGCGCGTCTTACTGGTTGATGATGAGGAAGAATTGGTTTCAACCCTGGCGGAACGACTGGCCATGCGAGGAATCACAGCCTCATGGGTAACCGGTTACCGCGCCGCCCTCGATATCGTCGAACACGAGCCATTTGATATCGCCCTGCTGGATGTCAGGCTCCCGGAAATGAACGGCCTGGAACTGAAACGACTGCTGGAGGTTAAGCGCCCTGGCATGAAGTTTATCTTTCTCACCGGGCACGGCTCTGAAGAGGACTTCAATGCCTGTTCTGCGGAAAGCGGCAGGGACTACTACCTGATCAAGCCGGTGCAGATTGAGGTGCTCATGGCCAAACTCAACGAGATCTTTCAACAGTAAGGAGTGCTTTCGATGATCAGATTTCAAGGTACGGCCAATACCCTCGGCTTACTGTTTTGCGGCACCATGACGGCGTCCATGTCTCATGAAATCAAAAATGCGCTGGCTATTGTCAACGAGAATGCCGGCTTGCTGGCGGACCTGGTTGCGCTGGCGGAAAAAGGACGCCCGCTCAACCCCGAACGGCTCAAGGCCCTGGCCGCCGATATCAGCCGTCAGGTGCAGCGTGCCGATAGTATCGTCAGCAGGCTGAACCGCTTCGCCCATAGTGCCGGCCAACCGATCACCACCACGAGCACCAGGGAAATTTTTGAATTCACGGCAGCTCTCGCCGCCCGCATGGCCGCCATGAAAGGGGTGACCATCACCGTTGCGGAGGACAATACGGTCCTGATGCAGGCTCGCCCCTTTATTGTTGAGAACCTGCTCTGGATCTGCCTGAAGCATCTTTTTGCCGTAAGCACAGGCAATCAAACCGTGCAACTCGGTGCAGAAAACGCCGACAGCCATGTTATCATCGGTTTACAATTTGCGGCGAGCACTCCGGTCGAGGAAATCGGCAAACTGGTCACCCAGGAAGGCCAACCGCTGATCATCGCTCTTCAAGCCGATGTGAGCACTGATGCCCAGCGTAGTCTGATCCGATTGACGCTGCCCAAAAAATTCGAAGAATAAACGTCCCGAAAACCTAACGGCACAATAGAGACAAGAAGGAGAATGCAATGTCCGTAAAGGTGTTATTGATTGACGATGACCAGGATTTTCTCGCTATTTTATCAGAGCGCCTGATGATTCGCGACATGGACGTGACCACCGTTTCCTCAGCCGTCGAGGCTTTCTCCCTGGTGGAGAGTCGGCCATATGACGCCATCATCCTCGATTTGCAGATGCCGGAAATGGACGGTTTGCAGGCTTTGGAAAGGTTCAAGGCCATCAATCCCAATCTCCAGGTCATTCTCCTCACCGGTCATGCCACTGTGGCCAAGGGAGTACAGGCCATGAAACTGGGTGCCGCCGACGTGTTGGAGAAGCCGGTCGATATCCGGGTGCTGACCGAAAAGATCAAAAAAACGCAGATGCAAAAAAATTCCGGACCGGGAAGCGAGGAAAAAAACAACACCGTTCCATCCTCGGCTCCAGGCCTGAGCGGGAGCATCTCCCGGTTCATACAGGGCATTCAGAAACGATGTAAAAAGAGTTGACCCAGCCCCCGAACCCCATGCTACGGGCAGGGCATAAAAAAGAACACTTACAAGAGGTATGTTGCGGTGCAATTATCAGTCAGAAAAAACCTTACAGGGCATGAAGCCCTGCAGATCTTGCTCGACGGAAACAAGCGATTCGTATCTGGCTCCTTGGAGCACCCCAACCATTGTGAAGAATCAAGAAAAGGACTCATCTCCGGCCAGGACCCTTTTGCAGTCATCCTGGCGTGCGCGGATGCCCGTGTCCCGCCTGTCAATATTTTTGATCAGGGACTCGGCGACCTGTTCATCGTCCGAGTGGCAGGAAATATCATCAACGACCAAATCCTCGGGAGTATCGAATACGCCGTCTCCCACCTGCACACCCCTCTGGTTATGGTGATGGGCCATGCCTCCTGTGGCGCGGTCAGTGCCGTGGCGCAAGGAGTAAAGCTGTTTGGTCATATCGCCAGCCTAACCCCATCCATAGATGCCGCCCTTAAAAAGGTCAAAGGACGCGAAGGCTGCTGGATGGATAATGCCACCAAAGAACTGGCGATGGCCACTGCAAAAAAGATTTCCGAATCCGAGCCCATCATGGCCGATCTGGTCCAGGACGGCACGGTCATGGTCGTGGCAACCTATTATGATCTTGCCTCAGGGCAGGTCTCTCTCCTTGCTGAACATACCGATATCGGATTTGGATAAACTGTTCCATCCAAGCCTGCTCCGGACGAAAGATGAAAGATTGTAGCGAAAACCGGCATTGACATCCCCGCCGCAACGGTTGGCGGGAGGCTTTACCGCTTTCCCTTCTTCTGCGTTGCTGAACCGCCGGGTGAGCGTATCGTCGTCCCCTTGCCGGGGATTGAAGCGGTGAGCAAGGCCTTCTGCCGCTCACGTCCGGCCGAACTTTTCTCGACAAAACAGGGGGTGTGAGTGAAGGGATTGGTTTCCGTCCAGTACATCAGCGTCGACCAGGTCGAGGGGGTGGGTGTGAACAGTTGGATCTGGCGGGGCAGGATGTGCAGTTCTTTTTTGACAAAGGCGTGCAGTTCCTCCATGGCCGTCAAGGTGCAACCCGGATGGGCGGCAATCAGATAATAGGTCAGAAATTGTTCTAATTTCTCCTCCCGCGTCAGTTGGTTAAAAGACTGGCGGAAGCGGAGCAGTTCGTCCGTACCCGGTTTCCCCATGGCCTCAAGGACCGAGGCGCTGCAGTGCTCCGGAGCGATTTTCATCTGCCCGGAGACATGATGGCGGATCACCTCCCGTAAATAGGCCAGCCCGTTTTTCCGGTCCGCCAGGATCATGTCGTAGCGAATACCTGAGGCCACTGCAATTTTTTTAACATTTTTGATGGTGCGCAAGCGTTGCAGCAGGGTGATGAGCGGGCCATGATCTATTTTGAGATTCGGGCAGATTTTCGGAAAGAGGCAGCGTTTGTCCCGACAGGCTCCTTTGGTCGCTTTTCGGGCGCAGTCAAAGCCGTACATGTTGGCGGTGGGGCCGCCGACGTCGGCAATCTGCCCTTTAAAGGCCGGATGGGCCGCCAGCACCTTGGCCTCACTGACAATGGATTCGACACTTCGGTTCTGAATAGTGCGGCCCTGATGCACGGCAATGGCGCAGAAATTACATTCGCCGTAACAGCCGCGGTGGGTAGTGATGGCAAAACGGATGGTATCAAGCGCGGTTACCTTGCCCGCCTGACGATGGGAGGGATGCAGATCCCGTTCGAAATCGAGCGCATGAATCGCATCAAGTTCCGCCGTGGCAAGCGGTGGTTGCGGCGGATTATGCACGAGAAAGCGGTTATCTTGCTGTTGCACCAGAATTTGTGCCGTCACCGGATCGTTGTTCTCGTAGAACAGCCGGAACATTGAGGTAAAGGCATCCTTATTGGCAACCGTCACCGGGTACGGAGGCAGGACCAGGGCCTCAGGCGGCGGTGTGGTCGTGGCATAACAGAGGCCTCGAATCGCTGCCGGCGACTGGTGTGCTTCCAGGGCTCGAGCCAGTTCCACCACTGCCCGGTCTGCCATACCGTAGAGCAGGTAGTCGGCCTTGGCGTCAAAGAGGATCGAGCGCCGAACCCGGTTGTCCCAAAAATCATAGTGGGCGATGCGGCGCAGGCTAGCCTCGATGCCGCCAAGGACCAGGGGAACGGTCTGCTTGAAATACTGCCGGATCAGGTTGGCATAGGCGATCACGGCCCGGTCCGGACGGCGATTATTGAGACCGCCGGGGGTATAGTCATCGGTTTTCCGTCTGCGGCCGGAGGCCGTGCGATTAGCCACCATAGAATCGATGCAGCCGCCGGAAACACCCCAGAAGACCTTCGGTTCGCCGAGCCGGGTGATATCAAGGTCCGAGCGCGTATCGGGCTGGGCGATGATGCCGACCCGGAAGCCATTATGCTGCAACAGTTTGCCGATAACAGCAACGCCGATAAAGGGCGAGTCGATGTAGGCGTCGCCAGTAACCAAGATGACGTCGAGCTGTTTCCAGCCGAGTGCCTCCATTTCCTGCCGAGTGGTGGGGAGAAACATCTTACTCCTGGGTGGAAGGGGTGAGCCGAGCGGCCGCAGAGCGACCGGCCAGCCAGCCGGTGGAAAAAGCGGCCTGGAGATTGTAGCCGCCGGTATCGGCCTGGACATCCAGCAGTTCGCCGGCGAAATAGAGGCCCTGCACCAGCCGGGACTCCATGGTGCGAGGATTGACCTCAGCGGTATCGACACCGCCGGCAGTGACGATGGCCTCGGCGAGCGGCCGATACCCGGTGATCTGAACACGGAAATTTTTCAGCCAGAGGCGCAGTCGTTTGCGTTCGTCCGCCCGGATGCCCCCGGCAAGACGATCCGCAGCAAGCCCGCTCTGTTCCAGGGCCACAGCGACCATCTCCTCGGGCAACAGCCCGCGGAGCACACTGGCCAGGGTCTCAGTGGTCCGTTTTTCGAAGTCACGCAGGAGCCGGGCATCGAGTTTCTTGTCATCTAGGGCGGGTTTGAGATCAAGATCGAGCGTCACCTCCTGCCCTGCCCGCAGGGCATCGACGACCCGACCGCTGAGGGTGAGGATCACCGGGCCGCTCAGGCCAAAATCCATAAAGGCGAGTTCGCCGAATGCCTCTTCCTTTTTCTTGTTGTCGATGAATAACCGCACCAGGATGTTGCGCAGTTGCAGGCCCGCCATCTGGCCGGCGCAATCACCGGCAGCAACAAGCGGTACCAGAGCGGGTCGAACAGGCACAAGACGATGCCCGGCCTGCTCAGCTAGGAGGTAACCGTCGCCGCTGGAACCGGTGGCCGGATAGGAGGCCCCGCCGGTGGCGAGAATAACAGCACCGCAGGCAATGGTCTTGCCCTGACAGGAGACACCGGTGAGCACGCCCTCCTCAATAAGAAGGCGATCGACCGTGACCCCGGTGGTTATCTTCACGCCCACCTGCTGCAGCCACTGTTCAAAAACAGCCAGGACCTCCGGGGCTTTGCCGGAGGCAGGAAAGATGCGCCCCCCGCGTTCGGTGACCACGGCGAGCCTGCGTTCTGCAAAGAATTCGAGGAGCTCAGGGGTGAAAAAGCGATGAAAGGCCTGACGGAGAAAGGGGCCGCTCCGCCCAAAATGGCCGATAAATTCGGCCAAGGGCGCAACATTGGTGAGGTTGCACCGCCCCTTGCCGGTGATGCACAGTTTCCTGCCGGGACGCTTCATTTTTTCAAGGACCACAACCTGCGCCCCGTACAAAGCCGCCTGTCCGGCCGCCATCAACCCCGCAGCCCCGCCACCCACCACCAGGATCTGTTTAGCGGTCGTCTTTTCGGTGTTGTTTATCATAGGTGCGTCGTCATCGGTGAGCAAGTTAGCAAGTGAGGTTGTCGGCAGATCATGGCATAGTACTACACCAGCAGACCGCAAAAAACACCAACATCCTCTGTCCTCTCAACAACGCCGCCGGAACACATCAACCTGGACCGTACCGAAGGGATCGGCAGCGGGAACGTATCCGCGTGCGCATGTCACTGCCGTTTGAACAATTTGTAGATTGATGAAAAATCGAGGGATTCCATACCTTCCGCAATGGCACGGGCAAAGAGTTCCTTGGTGACGGCGCCTGTAAACAGGGGTTGTTGCTGTTCATAGGCCAAGTCCTGGAGACAGTGCAGGTCCTTGTAGATCAGGCTGTTGGAGAAATGCGGCGAAAAATCCTCGCCCAGCAGTTTGTTTTTCTTGGCAGTCAGCACTAAAGACTGGCCACCGCCGACATTGAGAATATCAAGAACCGTGGCCTTGTCGATTCCCACCTTTTCGCCAAAGGCGACCGTTTCGGCCAAGGTCGCCATGATGCTCCCCAGAGCGAGGTTGTTAATCAGTTTCATTTTGGTGGCCAGCCCCGGCGCTTCCAGATGGAACAGATGCTTGCCTATGTGCGCCAACACAGGTTCAGCTCTTTTAAAACCCTCCTTCGTACCGCTCACCAGCACCGTCAACGCCCCTTGAGTCGCGGGCACAACACTGCCGAGTACCGGTGCTTCCAGGTAGATCGCGCCTGCCTGGGCGCAGAGGTCATGGAAGGCAAGCACATCGCGAAAATGGTTGGTGGTATGATCGATAATGATTTTCCCATGCAGATCGAGGCTCAGCAGTCCGTTCTCCTGGGTGAAAACGCTGCGCACCGCCGCACTGTCGAACAGACAGAGATGGACGATTTCCGCCTGACGAGCCGCTTCTGCCGGCGATGCGGCAATGGTGGCCTCGAGTCCTGTTGTTTTCTCCGCTGATCGGTTCCAGACCGTCAGAGAGTGTTGGCAATCGATGAGTCTGCCAGCGATAGCTTTGCCAAGATGACCTAAACCAATAAACCCGATCTGCATACAAGCTCCTTTATCTCTTCATTTTTTTTACTATTAATACAAGGTGTGCCACCCTGGCGAACAAGTGCGCAATGTTCTCAAGATGGTTACCCGTTTTCAATCTCGGTTTCGTGCGAAATGTCGATCACCGCGACGCTTCTGCACCATAAATCCTGGTTAAGGGTTTGTCATCAACCAGCGACCTCCCTACCCGATCTTTGGTTGCAGGAGGCACCACAATTTTCCCCAAAGACGCCTGCCGCTTCATCAGCTGAGACCTCCCGATGCCCCTTCCCTTCGATAGGATTCCGCCAGCAGGGATATATAGTGGACAATGTCCTGCTGACCGCCATCGCGGTGGACAGTGTCGAGGAGCTGCATCATGCAGGCGGGACAGCCCACCGAGACCGTGTCCGCCTCGGTCCGCTTGATGTCTTCCGCCTTTTTTCGGCCGATGGACGAGGCGGTGGCATAGTGCGACAGCACATAGGAACCGCCGCTGCCGCAGCAGGCGTCGGGGGCCGACATCTCCTTGAAGATGAGGCCGGGAATGCTCTTAAGAATCTCGCGGGGTTCGGCAAAAACCTGCATCGATTTCTTCAGATGACAGGAGTCGTGATAGGTCACCACCCTGTCCACCCGCCCCTGGGGCGCCCGGAGCGCGATCACCTTAGTGAGAAAGGTGGAGATGTCATAGGTCCGTTTGGCCCAGTACTCGGCACGGGGACCGTAGACCGGGTCCGCGGCCATGATCTCGGTGTAGTCGTGCTGCCAGGCTCCGCCACAGGAGCCGCAGCCGGTGATGAGATATTCGCAGCCGGTCTTGTCAAAGGTATCGAGGTTGTTGCGGGCCAGGACCCGAACCGTGTCGATATCGCCGTGCACCAGCACCGGCACACCGCAGCAGGACTGTTCTTTGGGGATATGGACTTCAATGTCGTTGGCCGTCAGCACCTCAATCAGATCCATGCCGGCATCGGGATAGAAGTAGTTGAGTGAATCGCCGGTGAAAAAAGCCACCTTCATCTTGGCGGCCGTCCGTTTGACGGTGACAACGGCAGGAACCCGTTCACGCAGAGGGGTGACGGTCGGGCTCGGCAACTGGCGCTCGCCGTCAAAACCGATATCGCCGCCCACCAGGGCAAAGGGGGAACGCGGCGAGATCGCCTTGCCGCTCTGATCGCCTCGGAAGGCGATGGATTGCAGGGCCGCACCGATGCGCAGCCCGGCATCGAACAGCTTCGGGTGCTTGAGGGTGGAGAAGATCATCTTCTTGAGCCAGGGCAGCCCGTTCTTCCGTACCAGGGCTGCCCGCAGCGCCAGCATGATCCGATCGAAATTCACCTTGGTCGGACAGTTGGTCATGCAGGATTTACAGACCAGACAGTTAAACAGCATCTCGTAGACCTGCGGGTCGTCGAGTTCCAGCTCACCGGCCAGTACAGCCTCCGCCACCGCAATTTTCGATCGGGTGACCGCAGTCTCGACCTTTTCGGCGCCATACACCGGGCAGACGGCCATGCAGTTGCCGCATTTCATGCATTTGTCGAGTTCCTCGCGAACGATCTCAAGGTCATCGTGATAGGTCTTTTCGGGTCGTCCCGAAAGGGATGTCTTCGTTGTTGCCATGATCAGACCTCGCGCAGGGGCACCATTTTGCCCGGATTGAGGACATATTCGGGATCCAGCGCTTCCTTGATGCTGCGCATCAGGTTGAGCCCGCTCTGACCGAGTTCGTCACCCAGGTATTTCATTTTGGCTATACCGATACCGTGTTCACCGGAAAGGGTACCGCCGAAGCTTAAGGCGACTTGAAAGATTTCATCGACCGCCTGATGGACCCGCTCGATTTCCTCCTTATTGCGTTTATCGCAGAGGATGGTGGGGTGAAGATTGCCGTCACCGGCATGGCCGAAGGTGCCAAGGGTCAGATTATATTTTTTGCCGATGGCCTCGCAGGCAATCAGCATATCGGTGATGCGCGACCGGGGTACAGTGGCGTCCTCAAGGACAACCGTGTTGTTGAGCGATGCCAGTGCAGGCAGGGCATTACGGCGGGCGGTCCACAGCTGGTCGCGTTCCTGGTCGGTCGTAGCAAGTTTCAAATCGCCATGGTTAGCGGTGACCACCTGCACCACCGCTTCAGCCTCGGCGCGCACCACATCCTCGGACATGCCATCGACCTCGATAAGCAACAGCGCCTCGGCATCAGTCGGCAGGCCGATATGCGCAAAATCCTCGACCGTACGGGTGGTCATCCGATCCATGATCTCAAGCGTGGCCGGAATAACCTGGGCAGCGATGATACCGGCGACCGCGTTCCCTGCATCGGCCAGGGTCTTGAAAATGCCCATCAGGGTGCGGCGGTACTTGGGGGCGGGGATCAGGCGGGCAGTCAGTTCGGTGATGATACCCAGCGTCCCTTCGGAGCCGACAAAGAGGTTAGAGAAGTCGTAAGCGGTCACATTTTTAACTGTCTTGCCACCGAAGCGCACCTTCTCGCCATTGGCCAGCACCACCTCCAACCCCATAATGTAGTTCTTGGTGACCCCGTACTTGAGGCCGCGCAAGCCCCCAGAATTTTCCGCAGCTGAGCCGCCCATGGTGGCGGTGGCAACCGTACCGGGATCGGGGGGGTAAATCAGGCCATGCGGCGCAACGGCAGCATTAAGGGCAGCGATCACGACACCAGGTTGCACCACGGCGGTGAGATTGGCGGCATCGACTTCAAGGATCGCATTCATTCTTTGAAAGGAGAGGACGATCCCCTTCTTCAGGGGTACGGTGCCGCCGCTCAGGTTGGTGCCGGCGCCGCGCGGGTAGATGGCAATCTTGTTGGTGCGGGCCAGATTGACGATCTGTTGCACCATTTCGCTGCTGGTCGGCAGCACAACCACATCTGGTGCCCGCCGAGGCAAGTCGGCAGTGGCGTCGTAGCTGTAGGCCACCAAATCGACCTTGCCGGTCAATACATTGTTTTTTCCTGCCACAGCCACGAGCTGTTCGATGATGGTCGACTCAAGCATAGTATTCTCCTTTGGTGCAATTTTCTACCGGGCAATCTCCCCTCACGGGCGCCTACCGCAACAACCTGATTACGCATAGCGGTATTGTTGTCTTACCAATTATCACTTGGAAAATGATATGTCAAATAAAATGTAATGGAGGTGCTGATGGGCAGCAGATTGGGCAGTGTCCGGTCCGAGATAAAGACGAGCAGGGCGGCTGAGGGAACAGGGTGGTGGACCAGAAATAAAGTTGCGCGGGCGAAAAGGGTAAAGCTGTGATCGGCGATCAGGAGGGGTTGCTGGCGACGTAGGCGATGCTGCGTTTTTCCGCAAAGGTAAGGTGGCTCATCATCGCCCCACGCGCAGCCTCGGCATCCTTACTGCGAATCGCAGCAACAATGGCGGAATGATGCTTGAAAAGCAGGTGATGATCCTCACCGGTTAGATAGACTGCCCGCCAGACGCCCCGTTGAAATTCTTTCATGGCGTCAAAAATGGACTGCATTAGATGCAGCCAGACGATGTTATGGGTGGCGCGAGCAATGACGATGTGGAGGTTGGCATCCAAGTCCTCCGAGGGCTGTTGGCCCGCCAAATTCTGTTCCATACCTACCAGGATCTCGTCCATGCGGCGGAGATCCTCGGGCAGGGCCCGTTGCGCCGCGTAAAAGGCCGTCCAGGATTCCATGCATTTGCGCACTTCAATCACTTCCAAGGCTCGTTCCTGCTGGGTGCGGATCAACTCGCTCAGCGAGTTGCCATGACCGGTGTCCACCAACGAAAGCACAACCGTGCCGCCACCCTGATACGACATGACCAGTCCGGAAGAGGACAGAATGTTCAGGGCTTCGCGCACCGAAGGCCGCGATACGCTAAACATCTCGGCCAGCTCACGCTCAGGCGGCAGTTTGTCGCCCGGCGTAAAATCGCCGGCAAGGATCGATTCGCGGATCTGGTCGGCGATCTGACTGGAAACTTTTTTGGGTTTGATTGGTTTGAATCTCATGGGGGCGACTGTGCAAGTTAAAGTGATCGACATAACGCCCCTTTTCTACCCCATAACCCATCGAAATGCAACTGATTGCCAGAGGGATAGGTTGCGGCAAGGAGCAAGGGATACAAGCCAGGCACGATTTCCGACGGGTTTGGATTGCAGGGTGCGGTGACGAGGGGAGCGAAATTTCATGGCTGCACAAGAGCTGGATACCCTGGGTGGCGTGGACATCTAGCCACCCAGGGCAATGCGCGTCTTTTTCAAGCAGCGCCACCCGGAAGGGGGACGCACCCGGATAACGCTGCGAAAAAAGAGACCGATGCTTTGATTATGGAATCATCCACTGCAGGTAGTAGGCCTGGAGATAGACGATAACGCAGACCAGAAAAGTCAAGAACAGCGAGTGTTTCAGGGTGAAGCGGAACAGACTGCCTTCTTCCCCGACCATGCCGCAGGCGGCGGTGGCCACTGCCAGCGACTGGGGTGAGATCATCTTGCCCATAACACCGCCGCTGGTGTTAGCCGCGCCGGTCAGGATGGGGTTGAGCCCCAACTGCTCCGCCGTAGCTTTCTGCAGCCCACCGAAGAGGACGTTGCTCGAGGTGTCCGATCCGGTCAGGAAAACACCGAGCCAACCGAGAATCGGGGCGAGGAACGGGAACCAGTGGCCGGTTTTGGTAAAGGCGAGGCCCAGACAGTTCGTCATGCCCGAGGCATTCATGATGTAGGCTAGACCGAGCACCGAAGCAATGGTGAGCGCGGGAAAGCGCATGTCAAAGAGGGTCTTGCCGGCTATCTTGACAACATCACCGAAACCGACGCCGCAGATCAGGGCCGAGAGGAGGCTGGCAATGAGGATGGCGGTACCGGCGGCAGACATGAAGTTAAAATTGTACTTGGCGGCAATCCTGGCGGGCAGTTGGTCACCCAGAGCTTTGGTGATGTCTTTAAACTGATCTTTGTCCACTACTTTATCTTTGATCAGGCCCTTGGCCAGCTCCTGCAGTTCAGTGCTTTTCTTGAAAATTGGCTGGAAGGCGGCAAACCGCTCCTCCGGCAGAGTGGCACCCTTGCCGGCGAGACGCTGCTCAACCAGGGCCATATTGGCTTCTTGGGTCTTAAGTTCACCCAGCAGTGCAACAGTTTTAGCGAGCTTCTCGTCGGCTTTCGGCAGAGAAGTGAACAGCTTATCAAGCTCGCCGTTGACTGCGGAAATCTTTTGCAATCCTACATCCGGAGTGGACACTTTTTTAACGATCATGTTGTCAAGCCCGGTAATGGGAATGATGACCTTGCTCGCGTCGAGGGTGTTTTTAATCGACGGGATGCCCCAGAGCAGCACCATCAGGGTGAGGAACAGATAGGGTGCCCAGGCGCGGAAGATCTGGCCGCCGGTATAGTTATGCTCTTCCTTTGTGGCAGCAACCTCATGATCGAACACATAATTTTCTTTGGGCTGCCAGACGCGCAGCAGCAGAACCAAGGCAGCCATGGCGGCCAGGGAGGCGGTGATATCCGGTAGGTAGGGACCGACAAAGCTGGCGGTAACATACTGCGACAGAGCAAAGGTGATGCCGCAGACAAGGATAGCAGGCAGGACCTCTATGGTTTTCTTAAACCCGACCATCATCATAATGACATAAAAGGGGATAATGACCGAGATGAAAGGCAATTGGTGGCCGACCATCCGGGAGAGTTTCATCATGCCCCCATCATCATAGCCCATGACTGCGGACAGGGCCACGATCGGAATACCAATGGCACCGAAGGCCACTGGTGCGGTATTGGCCACCAGGCAGACGCCGGCGGCGTAGAGCGGGCGAAAGCCCAGGCCGACCAGGGTGGCACCGGCGATGGCCACCGGCGTACCGAAACCGGCGGCACCCTCGATAAAGGCGCCGAAGCAAAAGGCTATCAGCAGGGCCTGGATACGTCGGTCCGCTGTCAGGCCGGCCAGGGAAGCTCGAATAATCTCGAATTGGCCGCCTTTGACCGTGATGTTGTAGAGGAAGAGGGTGGTGAGCACGATGTAGAAAACAGGAAAGAGGCCAAAGGCGGCGCCCTGGGTAAAGGCGAGCCCGGCAAGCTTGGCCGGCATGCCCCAGATGGTGACAGCTATGCCTATTGCCGAGGCAACGGCCAGCAGTGCTGCCTTATGGGCCTTCATCTTCAAGACTGCGAGACAGATGAAAATGACGATCAGCGGGATGGCGGCGATAAGCGCCGACCAACCCAGACTTCCTGCTGCGGGGGTGTAGGTTTGAATCCAGGGCATAATTAGACTCCTTTCTTGATGGAATTATGGAACAACAGCACACGGTCGGTGTGACTTGCGGGCATCCAGGAAGAGCGCTCCTTGCTTGGCAATTTTTACCAATTGGTAATACCAGTTATTATATTTGCAAAAACTTGTCAATATTTTTTTATATTCATCTAAAAAAAGCATGTTGACAAGCGATGATAAGATGAAATATTATTAAATGTAATTTGGTTTTACAACTTAAGAGTCCGCGTTATTTGTGCCCGTCCGGCTCCTGGTGACTGCAGGAGAGCCGGTAAGGGGTCTGACTGACTATCAAAAAGGAGGAAGGGGAATGTACGATCAATTCAAAATCAGGGCCGAAGGTGTCAGTGCCGAGGTTCATCGTTTTCCGGCACAAGCGGAGGCGCTCGAATTCCTGGTCGGATTTCTGCAGAGCGAGGGTTTGGCCGATAAGGCGCAGCACTCTGCCGTTTTCGCCGCCTGCCCCTTCCTTAGCAGGATCGACCGGCAGCCGCTGGATGCCCTGAAGGGCTTGCATTTTGCAAGTTACCCGGGAACGGGCCGCCGAAGCCCGCTTTGGCATTAGCCAGATGGACTGGGCATTGGCCGACACCGGCACCCTGGTACAGGACGCCACCGCCATCGATAAGCGGCTGGTGTCGACCCTGCCCACTATCCACATCGCCCTGGTGGCGACCGGCTC
>TBL_comb47_HYPODRAFT_10001009_pt1 | contig 37135 bp, 36 predicted proteins | sample TroBogypolimnion_40_FD_10682 | JGI IMG/M metagenome (IMG submission 10682)
TTATTGATACCTTTGTTAAACATCGCACTGCGGATGAAGCTTTCATTGAAACTTATCGCCGTTTAGGTGTAACACCATTCAAAGAAGCGGCCTACCTCAATCGCTCTAAAGAGAATGTCGTAGGAGCNGGGGTATGAGTCAAAGCGTAATGCAAAACNCCAAAAATGTTCTCCTCTATCCAAAGAATGGGNAGCCCTCGATCATTGCTAATGAATGGCTAGTCTGGAATGACACAGATCATGAGCAAACATTCCCAGAGATTGAGCACGCACAAAAAGTGCTAGTGCCTTTTCAGTGGTGGCTCAGTCATGGGCAAGTTCAGGCCAAAGATTCTGACTCTGAATTGGGGAGGCGCATTCAAAACCAAACGATTGGCGTTTGGTTTGCAGCGGATGATGATGTTCTCAAACATGCAGAAGTGATTGCGGCAGGTAAATTGATTTGGCCAGTTGTTGGAGCAGACTTTCCGATCTTTCGGGATGGTAGAAGTTTTAGTACTGCAGCGCTTTTGCGTGAACGTTTTCACTGGGCAGGAGAAATTCGTGCGATTGGCGATGTGCTGATCGATCAACTGATTCAAGGCGCAAGATCTGGCTTTGATAGCTTCGCACTAAGAGCAGATCAAAACCGAGATGTCGCACTGAAGCAGTTTGATCTCTTTACGGTGACAACTCAGAACAGTTGGCGCGACCGACGAAGTCAACTTGATAGTCAATTAGAACAGATCAAATAAATATGTCCACTTCAGGAACGGTTTATCTCGTTGGCGCTGGTCCAGGCGCGGCTGATCTGATCACCGTCAGGGGAGCCAAGCTTTTAGCTAAAGCCGATATTGTTTTTCATGATGCACTCATCGATCCAGCGATGCTAGAGCTTTGCCCTCAAGCAGTCAAAGTCGCAGTGGGTAAGCGTTGTGGAAAACTGTCTTCCGCTCAAGAATTCATTAATAAGCGTTTAGTCGATGCAGCACAGAAATACCAAACCATAGTCAGACTGAAAGGGGGCGACCCTATGCTCTTTGGTAGAGCGGATGAAGAGATTGCTGCCTTAGAAAATGCTGGAATTGCATTTGAGATTGTCCCTGGTATTACCGCTGCCCTTGCGGGTGCTGCTAGCTTACACAAGTCTCTGACCCTGCGAGGAATCGCAAGAAGTGTAGCTTTTGTCACTCTGGCACAGGCTAGCGAAGGTGCCGAGTCGGACACGCTTCAGCCCATAGCCAATCCGAGCGCCGATACCTTGGTTTACTACATGGGTCGCAAAGATGCTGTAAAGATTGCCAAACAGTTACTAGAAGCTAGCCCCAATCACCGCGGTGATACACCAGTCCATATTCTGGAAGCAGTCTCTAACCCCAAAGAGCGGCATTGGGAAAGCACTCTTCAAGCACTCGCTGCAGGTAGAGCGAATGACTGGTTTGAACCTAGCTCGCCTGCATTAATTCTGATTGGTCAGGCTCTAGAAACTCAAAACTCTAACTCAGAGAACCCGAGCACCAAAGTCAATGATGGCTTGCAAAACAGCCAGATCCTCCCCGACAGCCGGCGTAGCGCTTAAAGCGACATGAGGGTGCGCAATTCGGCACTCCTCTAATAAAACTGGGAAGTCATTGCGTAAATGACCGCCTTGGCCAAAGAAGACCGGGACGATAGTGATTTGGGATGCCCCTTGAGTGGCGAGCTTGGCAATGGCTTCCAATAAAGAAGGTTGCATTATCTCTAGAAAGGCGAGCTCCACGGGGGTTTGGGAGTGCTGGGTTTTCCAGAGGCTAGCCAAGCGGTCAAAGGGTTCACGCCAACGGGCATCACGGGCTCCGTGACCAAAGAGAATGATGGCTTTCATAGAAAATGGACTCTCGATTTAACCTGTTGGAGAAGCAATTAATATAAGCTTAAGCTCTTACTGATATGAAGGACATTATGCCCGCTTTTCTTACCTCCCTACTCACGCAAACTTGGTTCATTGTGATTCTGAGCGGAGCCCTCATCGCTGCAGTACTTTCGAGCGTACATCATGCCGAAGTAGTCGCCCATAAAACAGGTGAACCGTATGGCTCGCTCATACTGGCCTTAGCAGTGACCGTAATTGAAGTCTCCCTCATTGCTTCCATGATGCTTGCAGGCCATGAGGGCTCTGAGTTCATTGCTAGAGATGCTGTCTTTGCAACGGTGATGATTATTCTCAATGGGGTGATTGGGCTTTGTATTTTTGTTGGCGGTCGTCAGCACTACGAAATGGGTTTCCGAAGTGATGGTGCAATCTCATCTCTATCCGTGTTAGCCACCTTAGTCACATTTACTTTAGTCATGCCCATTGTGACTACGAGCACTCCGGGTCCAGACTTTACAACCAGTCAATTGGCTTTTGCAGGAATTGCCAGTTTTGTGATGTATGGCGGTTTCTTGTTTTTCCAATCGATCTCGCATCGCGATTACTACTTACCCACTCAAGAGAATCAAAAGCTTGATGAAAACATTCATGCTGAAAAGCCTACCAATAGTAAGACCCTTACTAGCCTAGCGTTGCTCGTACTGTGTTTGATCTTAGTAGTCGGTTTGGCGAAAGCACTCTCACCAGCCATTGAGTCAGGGGTTAAAGCAGCCGGTCTGCCTAAAACGATTGTTGGCATTGCCATTGCACTTTTGGTCTTACTTCCTGAAAGCTTTGCAGCTCTCAGAGCAGCAAAAGCCAATCGCTTACAAAGTAGTCTGAACCTTGCCTTGGGTTCAGCACTGGCTACTATTGGTCTAACCATTCCGGCAGTCGCGGCAATTGCAATTTGGTTTCATTTGCCCCTTAGTTTGGGCATTAGCACTCTAAATATTACCCTGCTTTCTTTAAGCATATTTATTGGAGGGTTAACCCTCTCCTTAGGCAAAACCACTGTCTTACAGGGCGCAGTGCATCTGGCGATCTTTTTTGAGTATTTGTTTTCGAGTGTGTTTCCTTAATTAGATCTTCGAATAAAATACTTCTAAAAGTAGTAAGAAGATTTGTTAGATTTTTTAGTAAATGAACGTAAAATTTTAGGATGGAAACAGTCTATAATCAATAAATGATATCAATATTTATAACTTTTTTTACCTCGCTTGCACTTACTTTTGCCCTATTAAAGACACAAAGGCTCCATAGCCACCTCTCTAACGACAACCACTTGGATGGCCCGCAAAAATTTCATAAAGCAATAGCTTGCCGCATTGGGGGATTACCAATTTTTTGTGCCAGCTATATCGGACTACTTTTTCAATCAAAATTGGACTCCGAACATATCGAGTTGCTATTACTTCCAGCCTGCGTTGCGCCAGTTTTTGCAATCGGCATAGCTGAGGACCTAACAAAACGTATTACCCCTAAATTAAGACTCATCTTTACTGCATTCGGGGCTGGCTTATCCGTTTATCTTTTACATACTCAAGTTCAGCACTTAGGCATCAACTACCTTAACTACTTAGTAATCACTCCAGCGTCTTCAATTGCATTTTCTATTTTTGCAATCACCGGCCTGTCCAATGCTTATAACATGATTGATGGCTTTCATGGCCTTGCGAGTATGGTGGCTGTAATTACATTGGCATCAATATGTTACCTAGCACTTCATTTTGGCGACAGATTTATTTTTATTAATAGCTACACTATGATTTTCGCCATCCTTGGTTTCTTTGTATTTAACTACCCGCGTGGCTTAATTTTCTTGGGCGATGGTGGGGCCTATTTAATTGGCTTTTGGATTGCAGTACTTTCGATTTTAATCGTCAACCGCCATCCTGAGATCTCTCCTTTTTTTGCGCTGATGGTAAACGCCTATCCGATTACAGAGGCTCTGTTTACAATTTATCGTCGCTTATTACATCAAGCTAAAAATCCAAGCTTGCCTGATGGCCTTCATTTTCACTCCCTGATCTTTAGGCGAATAATGAGACAAGGTCCGATAAAAAATGAAGCAGAGTGGTTTAATACAAATTCAAAAACATCTCCCTACCTCTGGATTCTTTCTTTATTGAGCATTATTCCGGCTGTATTCTTCTGGAATTCAACATTAATCCTTTCGATATTTTTTGTTTTTTTTGCCATTCTTTACGTTTGGCTTTATACCAGTATTATTTTATATAGAACCCCAAAATGGCTATTCTTATTAGAATAAAATTAACCATAAGCAATTAAGCCGTCTCGGAGTAAATAATTTTGAAAGTAAATATATGCTCTGGGTTTATTATCCAAAAATAGCTTTCAATCCTTGCTGCAATTGGATGTCAATCTTTTCGCTTTAGATTTTTTTCCTCTAAAAAACTTCTAACCGCAAATATTAACCGCACAATTGATGAATTATGATGTGGATTCCCTATATGGAATAACAGTGTTGCTCGTGTATATTCGGGATCGATTGATAAGTTTGCATGAAGAGATCTGTAGCCCCAAAAAAAGTAAATATTACCTGGTTTAAGTTTTAAAGTATACGAGTCTAATTTTTTTAAAAGAAAGTACGAGATGATTTTTCGCGTTACTGGATTTTGAATTAACATTTTTTCAATTACGTTAATTAAAGCCGATGAACGAACTTTTCGTAGATTAGGGATAAGTAAAAGATCGCCAGATTTAAAACTATCTAAATTTTCAGGAATGATTACCGGAATCAACACTGTGAGTACTGATGCATCAAAATGAAATTTGAGCGATTGATTGCCTAAATTATCTCCGGACACAATCCGTAATACATTCAAAATGGGTGGACTTAGCTCAGTGGATCCACCTTTTTTTAAAACCGCGGCCAATAATGCATTAAATTTGCCATTCTTTCGCAGTCTACATAATGCAGAATTATCTGAAAGTACGGGATTTATCATTGAAAAGTATCGATGTCCATATTTATCCAGACAGGACTTTACTTCGATGGATAATGAATTAATCAATTCTCCAGGCACAGAGTTTTCAATACAATGGAACCCAAGGTTATCCAAATCATAGGTAATTTGATTTATTAAAGAATCATCCAAACTTATATCCAATGTATCATTAGACCAATTATCATCAATTTCGTCTTTCGTAAAATCCATAATTATTATCTCGCTATGAAAATATTTAATCTAATTGAACACAGGACTGAAATAATTGCTGCCATTTCAGGTCTAATAATTGGCACGATACTAGTTTCTTTAACTGCCGAGAGTATTCCTCTCCAAACTGCAAAAATTACGCTCCCAATTTTAGACGGCAAACAGACTCTATCTCAATCCGAAGCGGTCTTTCTAATCTCAGCTAAGCAATCAAAAAATCCAAATTTTATAAGCATAAAAAACTCGCCTAACCCATCTGTAATATACATCACAGAAAAGGAATCAGATAAAAGTAGTTTTGAAGAATCTGTGAAAGATTTAAATAGAAGCTATAACATCGCCATTAACTCAAAAAAAATGCGGCTATCTTTACTTAAATCTTCTAATGAAAGATGGAACAAGCTTAATATGAGGTGTAAAGAATCAACTTCTATTGAATGTTTTTATATCATCACTACTTCTAACGCTAGCGCGCTTTCTACTGACTTAGAGATAGATTCAATAAAATATGATTTGGAAGAAGGTAATAATGAACCGGCTCAATTAATTGAGATAAACGTTTACGATCACAAGGATATAAGAGGGTTTATCTCATTTTTCATACCTGTCTTTTTAGGGATAGTATTTTTCTTTATTTCAAAAAAACGTTATTTCTCTATATTATTGAAATAAATTTATTGCTCTTTGCTTTACGTAGTCTACCAGCTTCGGAAATAATCTCCGAAACAAATATGGTAGTCGGTAAAATTCAATCTTATTTTTCCTAAGTGCCGCAATGGATTCGCAATTGGATTTCCAAATACTAATTAGATTGCGATTACTTACCCCACCCATACGCATGGCCACTAGTATTTTTGGTAGATACAAGACCCTTGTGCCAGGTTTTGTAAGATACCTAAGAATCAAGTCAAAATCGGCTGCAATCTTAAAGTTAAGATCATAGCCCTCATAAGATTCATACATAGCTCTTTGAAAATAGAAAGTTGGATGAGGAGGTTGCCAACCTGATTTAAATTTGTCAGCAGTCATTGGATAGTTTTTCCACTTTCGAACAACTTTTTTGGTGGCTTTGTTTTCTACATATATCAAATCTCCATATAAACAATCAACTTGATGAGTATCAAAGCTCTCAGCTATGGCAGCAAACACATCCTCATCATACAAATAATCATCAGCGTTTAGGATGCCAATTATTGAACCTTTTGATAAAGCCATTCCAATATTCATTGCATCATATAGGCCGTCATCATCCACTATATGAATTATTGACTTAGGCGAGTTTTTTTTAACTATATCAATAGTTGCATCTGATGACCCGCCGTCGATTACTAAATGTTCGTAGTTTCGATAGTTTTGAGCTTTAATAGAATTTAAGCAATCAAGAATTGTAGCTTCAGCGTTTTTGCATACTGTGATCAAAGTAATACTCATTAGGAATGCTTGCTGCCTTCACTAGACTCGGGACAGGACATAGTTTCCCAAAACTAACATATCCATATTTGTACGCAAGAAACAATTTAATGCTTCTTTTGGGGTACAAACAATTGGCTCATTTTCATTAAATGATGTATTTAGAAGAATGGGTATACCAGTTTTTAGATAGAATGATTCTATTAATCCATAATACTTTTCATTAACATCGCGGGTTACGGTTTGCAAGCGACCACTTCCATCTATATGAGTCACGGCTGGTATTTCATGCTGTTTTTCTTGCTTAATTTTGAAGACCTGCATCATAAATGGCACTTCACCGTCTGATTCAAACCAATCTGAAACAAATTCTCTTAATATAGATGGTGCAAACGGGCGAAATGATTCTCTACGTTTAATTTTAAGATTTAGAATTTGTTGCACGTCACCCCTTCTAGGATCACATATTATTGATCTATTTCCTAGCGCCCTGGGACCCCACTCCATCCTTCCTTGAAACCACCCAACAACACCACCTCCGATAATCTTGTCGACTACCTGATCAAATAGAGCCTGGTCACTGTAAGCTTTCCTTACATTAATTGATCCACGATTTAGTAAATCATTATGCGCATCGATAACTTGACCTATTTCAGTGTCTGAAAATCCTGGGCCCCAATATGAGCTATTCATTATATAGTTTCTGCTCGTGTTTCTCTTATGCCATGTTGAGAATGCTGCGCCTATTGCCCCCCCTGCATCCCCAGCTGCGGACTGAACATAAATATTTTTGAATTTAGTATTTGCTTGAATTTTTCCATTTGCCACTGAATTCATCGCACAACCACCAGCCAAACATAAATTGGTCTCTCTTGTTTTTTCATGCAGAGCATCTAATATATGAAAGAATGCTAACTCATAGATCTTTTGAGCTGATGCAGCAATATCCATGTGATATTGCGTTATCTCCTCATTTTTATTTCTCGGAATACCCAACAGCTCAATCAATTTATCCGAGTACAAATTTTCATATATCGGTTCCCCCGACTCTGAAACTTGGTTATTTTTGGTATTGATATGGCTGAAATAATTTAAATTTAATTTAAAAGTACCGTTCTCTAAACAGATTATTAATTTACCAACCCTTTCAGAATACTTAGGTTTACCATAAGACGAAAGTCCCATTACCTTATACTCGTCTCCATAATTCGTAAATCCAAGCCACTGAGTAATTGCTTGATAGAAGATGCCAAGAGAATGTGGAAAATACACCTTCGATATAACATTAATTTTTTCTGATTCTCCCGAAGCGCAAACTGTGCTAGCAAAGTCGCCAAAGCCATCTACAGACAAAATTGCTGCGCTTTGAAATGGTGATACATGGAAAGCTGAACTTAGATGAGCTAGATGATGCTCAATATATTCTATTTTCCCATCATAACCTAGATCCTTTAGGTCGTCTCTAAATGAATTGCGAGATATTTTTCTTTTCAGCCTATGAGCAATAAGCATTGGGCTCAATTTGCTTAATGTTATATATCTCAATCTTCTATAATAGTTAGCAAAGTTTGAATGATTAACTGACACGCAGTTAATATCTTTAATATTGATCCCTGCCTCTCGTAGACAATAATTTATGGACTCCCTTGGAAATCCAGACCAATGCTTAATCCTTGTAAATCTCTCCTCCTCAGCTGCAGAAATTAAAAAACCATCCTTAATAATGCAAGCAGATGAATCTGCATGGTAAGCATTTATGCCTAATATGATCATTTTTTATCCATCACTTTCTTATATGCTTGATATATATCTGATATATTTCCTAAAAATTTAGGCTCATCTTGCGGAGAAGTTTTCAAGGAATTTTGAATTATTTTTTTAATTTTAAATGCAAGTTGCTCGGAGTTACAAACTTCAAATAGCTCTCCTCGTTGGTAATCTTCCAAAATAAATGGTATATCTCCCACATTGCTTGCTACGATAGCGCATTTCATGCTCATTGCCTCTAAAAGAACTATAGGTGCAGCCTCACTTCTGGAGGGGAGTAAAAAAATATCGCATCTTTCCATGGCCTCTCTAACATTTAATGAATCTGCCCACCCAAGAAAATTTATTTCGCTCATTGGACTCTTGTCTTGTAAATTTTTTGCCATACTTACAAGCAGCCGATAATATTCTTGATGAGTAGCAAGATTTGATCCGATAATTTCTAGGCTGAATGGCACCCCAAGGTTAGAAAGAGCAGCCAAGGCTATATCAATTCCCTTTACAGGGCTGATATTCCCAACAATCAAAAATCTGAATTTTTCCTTGGATTCATTTCTTACATGCAACTCTTTAGTTTGTGTCTTGCGCTTCCAAAAATTTTCACAGACACTAGGAGGTAAGTAGGTATATTTACTGATCCCATAAACATCTGCTGACTTTTTTGCAACCACCCCAATGATAGAATTTTTCTTATGGATGAATAACCAACCAAGGCAATAAAAAAACTTTAGATTTGCACTTGTCTCATGAATATGCCAAACAATGCCTATACCTGCTATTCTTGATGCTATTATTGGAGCGATATTTGCAACACCATGAACGGCTATCAAATGACTACCATCACTAGTGCTCTGTTTTAAATATTGCAATATAGTTACGATGTTACAAATTACTTCAATGGGGTACAAGAAAAAAGACTTATGACGTAAATTGAGCAATTGAACATCAGTAATAGGGCCTCTATTCGTTGTAATAACAATCGTGTTGTAGCCATAATTATTTCCGAAGTCCCTGATGGTTTCAACATAGCGATGTGGACCCCCGATTCTATGGTCTAAGATAAAATGATGAATATGGTTTTTCATTTAAATTTATGCTACGTAAGCTTTTCTCCATAACTCGAACATAAGGAGCAAAAAAACTCTATCTGAATTTGCTCTTCTTTTGCTTAAGCTCGATAAGAGTGATCTTATATATTTCCTATCAAATAGAGTCTGATTTCCAAGTAAAGTTTCATGCACGAATTCAGTCATAATAGGACTTCTTATCCAAACGTCTATTGGGATTGAGAATCCTTGTTTTCTAACAAAATCGAAGGAATTTGGTAAGATTTTTTTACCTAATTTTTTCAATAAAATTTTACCTTCCCCACCGTATACTTTTTGATCGCAAGGCAATCTCTCAAATGAAAAATTTATCAAGTCCTTACTTAGAAACGGCGCTCTGAACTCTACAGAAGCTAACATACTGGCCCTATCTATTTTGGTCAGTATATCCCCAGGCAAGTAATCTTCGAAGTCAAAATTCATTGCACGCTCTAATATCGAATTATTAGTAAGCTCATTAGAGTTCTTGTAGAAAGTATCTTCTCGGACAAAGGAACCATTGACAGCATTGAATAATTTTTTCCTATTACATTGGTCAAAATATGGTACCCCTAAAACCCTATCCCGCTGAAAGTCCACAGAAATTCTTTGAGCGAAATTCCTCCCCTTGAAGCCTATGGGCAATATGTTTTGAAATAAATTACCTACACCCTTCCTTGTGTCAAAAGGAATCCACCCTATCTTATTTTTCAAGTTCGCTAAAATGGCATAGTGTGAGTACCCGCCAAATATTTCATCTGCGCCGTCACCACCAAGAGCCACCTTACAATGCTTTGAAATCATTTCTGAAATTTGATATGTAGGCACAATTGATGAATCAGCAATTGGATCATCAAACTGAATTGCTAGTTTTTCAAGCAACTCCGGTGTTACCTCGTTTATTTCCAATTCATAATGATCTGTTCCAAAATATTCTGATATCTTTTTAGCGTGAATCCTTTCATCAAAACGTCCATGGTTAGGGAACCCTGCAGTAAAAGTCTTAATCCTCCCTTTAGTTTTAGCTGCATAGGCAGTAATTAAGCTCGAATCCAAACCTCCGCTCAATAAAACCCCGACAGGCACATCAGCTACTAGCCTATTTTTTATGCTATCTTCCAACAGCCTATCAAACTCATCTATGATTTCTCGCTCCCCAACAAGCTCTTTTAATGGTGTGGGCGGCTCCCAGTATTTATATGACTCCATCCCACCAGTTCGTCGATCGTATATTAAGTAACTAGCAGGCGTAAGTTTTCCAATGTCTAAAAATAGCGACCCAGATCTTGATGTGTAACCGAATGTGAGAAATCGATCTAGCTCCTCAACATCAATTTTTCGTTCAAAAGAATTATCGGCAAGCAACCCCTTTATTTCAGAAGAAAAGCGTATACCTGAGTTATTTTTAGAGTAATAAAGTGGCTTTTCTCCAACTCTGTCTCTCGCAATCAACAATATCTGCCTATCAAAATCATAGAGTGCAAATGCAAACATTCCATCCATGCGATTGAGAAGATCTACCCCCCACGCGTTGTACCCATGAAGGATGACTTCGGTGTCAGAAGTTGAGTCAAATTTGTATCCTAAATTTAATAATTGGCGCTTCAGTCCTAGATAATTGTAAATTTCTCCATTAAATATTAATACTGATCTGTTATTTTTATCAATCATTGGCTGACTTGCGCTGTCAGACAGATCAAGTATGGAGAGCCTTCTATGGCCAAATCCTATTGATTTATCGCTACTAAACCACAGACCAGAATCATCTGGTCCTCTATGCCATAGTGAATCGATTCCTCTTTTTAGCCAGGCCGAGTCATCCCTGGGGAAATGGTTTAAGTAGCCAATAATTCCACACATAAAAACTGTTTTCTATAAATTAGGCGTGTATGAAAATTGCCTTTTTATCAACCTAATCATGGAATCACATAATCTCTCACCAAAAAACAAGAGTGAGTATTTATAGACATAGTAATAAATAGACATGTTTAATTTACATTCCTTTTCCAGTCTTCTAGCGTATTTCAAATATTTGCATATTCCACTAGACCTTTGGATTGATAGAAATGGGTATGAGTATTTAGAAATTGACAATCTCACCTCATTAGCTATATCAACCCCCAATTTATGATCAATATATTCAGCAACTTGAAAAAAAGACTTTGTAAAATTAATTGAATTATCGGGGCTTATTATGCCTGGAGAATACCTACTTTTTTCAGCTTTTGAGCTTCCAAATAGTGGCTGACTGTCTTTGTAACTCTGATGCACAAGTACAAAAGGCCTATGATAGTAGATACTATTTTTCAGCATACAAACCATACCCATCAAGTAAACCTGATAAAGCAATGTCCCATCAAGTTCTGATGTTGCGAATGATTTTGCATCCTCTCGCCTGATTGTAAATCCACCAATAGTTACACTTCGCTTAAAAAGCCATGCTACGGATTTAGGGCCATAGACAATTTCTTGGGTCTTATCTAAATAATTAAAATGCTCATAGGATCCATTTAAATGAGAAACGGTATAGGATCTCAAAAAATAGCTTTTGTCTAGATTTTCTCTAATGAATCCTATAAAGCAATTCAACGAATTTGGTAAAAATTCATCATCATCGCCCATGAACATAACATATTGACCGCATGCCAATTCAACTAAATTTCGAAGATTTGCATCATAGCCCAGGTTGAAATCATTTAAAAAAAGCTTTACCCGATATGATGATGAATGCTGAAATATACTTACTATTTTAGTAATTTGATCTCTATTTGGAGAGCAATCCTCTGCAATAACAATTTCAATATCACCCGAATTACAATCAATTGAGGATAAAAGTTTTAATAGCTGCTCTACGCGGTTATAGCTAGGTATACATATTGATAGCAGGACCTCATCCGAGTCTTTATGCATTAAAAATGTCCAGTAATTGTGAAAATCTTATATCCCAAGTATGTTCAAAAGATGCCCTTCTATGACCGGCTAGAGCTATACCCTCTCTAATTACATCGTTATTCAAATAAAATTTAATTTTTTTCAAACATTCGCTTTTATTTGCGTACACCTCTATTTCAGAACCAATTAAATAAAGATCTTTTAGATCTTTATTTGCACTCGTAAGATAAAAACTTCCAGACATCGGCGCATCAAAATCACGTAGTTTTAATGAGTAAAAATCTTTACAATGCCCTATCCCACCAAATCCAAGAATAATTTTAGATTCAGAAAATATTTGTGCCATTTCATCAATAGAAATCCTCTTCGACCCCCACCCATCTCCATAAGTATTAACTTGCAGGCCTGATGACCTTAGATAGTCTATTAATTCGCCACGAAACCCGTACTTTGCGCCCACGAAGCAGATATCGTATTTCTTTTTAACGTTTGCAATAGGCTTGAATATAGTTGAGTCACTTGCCTCGGGAAAATATATGGCATTACACCCTTCTTTATGAAACCAGCTAACGCATTCCGGGGACGTAGATAAGTGTAAATCGACATATTTTGATAGCCCATAAGTTCCTAATGATTTATTTTTACCAAAACCACCCCAAAAAGTATGCCTGTCGTCCATGCCTATGCTAATTGAAATTGTTTGATATTTTGCGCGGAACTCATTCAATAAATTTGCATCAAAACAATGCCCCCAAATTTGTCCAATGATAATGCTTGGAGGGTGTCCATCTAACGCCATTTCGTCTACAATTTTTTTGAGCCTGCTAGAATTGAGATCGCAGACACTTAAATCCCTCAGCGATTTTGAAGGATAAAGTCCGTAAGATCCATCTAACTTGGTGAAAAAATGAATTTTGCAATGCTTCTTTAAGCCCTGTACCATTCCTGACATGTCTTGAACATAATCACTGCCTAAAAATAAAACGTTCAGTTCCCCACTTGGTAAAGATGGTAATTTAGGTAACTTGTGTACAGGCTTTAATTTATAGCTTAAAACTATCAATTTGTACTTAAAAACAGTTATAAATGATTTATATGTTGCATTTAATCGAAATAAAATTTTATTCACAAAAAGAATGTCCCAAAAAATAAAAACTAGGGTATTACTCGCAATGCCAGATCTTGCTGGACTCGGCGTTCAACATGTCGTACTCTGCCTACTGAAATTCTGGAACAAAGAAGACTTTGATGTGAAGTTACTACTACATTCCAGAAAAGGTGAATTTCAAAACCAGTTTCCCGATGATTTTCAATCTATTAATATTGACGATTATATATTAAACATCCCAAAAATTCGTATATTGAGTCGATTTTTTGGCTACAAAAAAGCAATAGAGAATTACAAGCCAAATGTTGTAATCAGCTTCGTTCCCTATTCTAATTATGGATGCATGTTTGCGAAGCTTTTTTCTAAACATAAATTCGGATTAATTGTTTCAGAGCACGCACATGTAACTACCGCTTTAAATGACTTTCAGGAAATGAACAATATTTTTATGAAGTTTTATAGAAAAACTTTCCAATATTTTTATAATCACATCCCTGATGCTATCAAATGTATCTCTTCAGAGAGTATGGATGATCTTGTCACAAATCATAAAATCATAAAAAATAAAGTCATGCTAATTAACGATCCAATTGATTTTAAATTCATATCTTCAGCCTCTCTAGAGCCTGTTGAGCACCCTTGGTTCACGCACGAAGAGATAAAAAATCGGCCGATACTGATAAATGTTGGTCGTCTTGCTATTCAAAAAAATCACGAGAGACTACTAAAAACATTTAAGCTAGTTATACAAACATACCCGTCCCTTAGGCTGGTAATAGTTGGCGACGGAACCTTAAAAAAGGATTTAATTGAAATTACGGAGCAACTTGGTCTAACTGACAGCGTAGTTTTTTTGGGTTACCAAAATAATCCATGGAAGTACATTCTTCACTCACGACTTTTTATACTATCATCAAACTGGGAGGGTTTGCCTTGTGTAATATCCGAAGCAATGTCACTTAAAGTTCCAGTGGTAAGTGTTAATTGCCCAAGCGGTCCAACTGAAATGTTAGATAATGGTCGTCTTGGTTTCTTAACTAACGAACAATCTATTGCAGCCTTGACAGATCAAATAATTACTGCACTTACTGATAAGGATTTATGCAACAAAAAAATTGACGCGGCGTTTCAAAGCATTCATAAATATGAGCCGGAGTTCATTACCAGAATCTATGAAAATGCATGCATAAAATATGCTATACATTAGATTTTTTATTCAAATATTCCGAGAGCTTTATTGCAAGCGCTGCAATAGTTAGGCCAGTATTTGCGGCCCCACTAGCTGGAATGACGGACCCATCGCAGACAAAAAGATTAGAAATTCCTTTTACCCTGCAGTCAGAATCGCAAACAGATTCATCGCCAGCGCCCATACGGGCTGTACCAGAGTGGTGAGAGGAAGAGAATATGAGATTTTTGAGATCGGAGTTCAGAGAGATATCATCTAAGTCCCCAAACTCTTTAAATGCATATTCAAATGCCTCTTTAACCTCAGAGTTGAAATTTCCTCCTACATCCCAATTTCTAGCGACAATCCCATTAGATAAATAAACAGACCTATTATTGGTTGAAATTTGTTGGCATACCATCATGATCGCATAGTCGCAGGTAGGAAAGTTCATTCCAAGTTTAATGGATAGTACTTCAAAAATATCATCAACACTTGTAAGGAATCTATACCAATTGCGTATTGAAAACGGCTTATTTCTCAAATCCCCCAAAATATTCCCCATTAGTTCTCGCGGTCTTATAATCTTCAAGTGGGCAGATGGTCTCAACTGGAAACTATACTCAAGATTATTAAAACTTATAATCACTGGCTGCCGTATGTACCCATGTTTCTTATTGGATACAAAGACTGGAAAATTCCAAAATTTATGAATTGGCTTCTTAAATTTTAAACTACCTATGAAGCAAGAAGGATGATCCTCATAATATTTTCCAGCATTTGCAAGGGCTTTAATTGGATATTTTTGATAAATTTTTTGTAAAAAAATTGGGGTATTAAGTCCGCCCATGGACAGGATTAAAACCTCCACATCTAGCTTTTTTAAATTACCATCTTTATTTAAAATTGTAATTGACGAAATTTTAGGGCCAATTAAATCAACATCTACAAGGCACCCATCGATGATTTCACAATTTTTTTCTATGTACAAATACTCAAATATATTTATCCTTCTTAATGGGTAGTACAGATAATTTTTAAGATTATCTGTACTTATTTTATGTTTATCATAAAAATGCTTTAAAAATTGAGAGGCTTTAGTAACTATTTCCTTATCTATACCAGCTAATAACTTAAATGCCTCGCTGTAGCATTTCTCCAAATTTTTTTTTGGATATGGCCAGTATTTTTCAAATATTTCTGAAGATATTTCTATCAAACCGTTATGCCAACATTGAGTTGTTCCTCCATACCCATATTTGATATGAGGATCAGTCTTAGCCGGGATGCCCTTATCCATGATAATTTCTTGTCCAGAAAAAAAATTTTGCTCCACCATAGTCACCGAGAATGCATTCTTTGGAAGACAGTGTGCAAGTACAGATCCCCCAATTCCAGAGCCAACAATAACGAGCTTTATCATTTATTTCTCAATAGAATTACAAATTGCGGATAAACTGAATCCAAACCAATAGCCAATACAAAGAAAAAGTAAAAAATGTTAAGTATGCTTTTTTTTCTATATCTATTTATTCCCTGAATTTTATCAATCTGAAAATTATTATTTTTAAACAATCTAATGATTGATTTTTTTGTAAAAAATCTTAGATGTGTTTGATCTAATATTCCACATGATTTATAGTGCCAATCTTTTTTTACCAGTAGATTAAGCAAATTAGGGAAAAATCTAACATTGGGTATAGAAAAAATGAATATTGCATCTTGTTGAGACTTCAACTTTAGACATTTTAAAAAAGTTTCATAATCATCTATATGCTCTATAACATCATTACAGATGATTAAATCAAAATAGTTATTTGGTAATTCTTTTGAAATAGTTAAAAAATCGCCATTAAAAAATTTATAAAAATCATAAGTTGGTTTTTTTATAATGAGGTCATTTCCCCAATACTCATTAGCAACTATATTCTGAGAAAAATTTCCAACGCCGCAACCAACCTCTAGCGCTCTTTTAAATGTCTTTTTTGGCAGAAATGAGGCCACCTCACCTCTCACTGATTCATAATACTCAGACATTATTTCTCATCCTAATTAATTTTCCTGGATTACCTGCCACTACGGAATATGGGGGGAAACTTGAAAGGACCACAGCACCAGCACCTATAATGCTATGAGAACCAACAGTTATACCATCTATTAAAACTGCATTTGCCCCTATCCATACATCATTGCCAATAATAATTCCCTTAGAGAGATCATTTTGCTTCCTAATTGGCAAATTAATATTTGAATATCCATGGGAACCACCAGCAATCATTACATTTGGGCCAATAAGTACATCATTACCTAAAACGACATTTCCGTAAATAGCGGTTCCAGGATTAATTTGGCAGTGAGATCCAGTGGTTAATGTTGCCCAAATTATTACGTTTCTGTTTATAACAACATTTCTGCCAAGGGAAACTCGAAAATGCTCTCTCACGCTCGCAAGTGGTGAAACAAATGTTGAAATCTCAATTTTTTTATAAAAAAAGTACAGCATCAGAAAATATGCATACCTATAAAAATTTCTTAATATTTTTTTTAATCCAAAAGAAATAAAAACAGTTGGTTTAAGTTGAATTATATCTAGAAAATTCATTATTGACCGAGCCGCCTTAATTGAAAATTAATGGGTAAATCTTCGATAACTTGTTTTGCTCTACTGAAAACATCATGACCATCTTGCAATAATCTGTTATTTCCTTGTTGTGCAATTTGAATCCTTAAATCATTATTATCTAAGTAATAATGAATTTTATTGATAAAATCGTCTTTAGATCGAAAAAAAACAGCTTCGATTCCTTCACGAAACATTGATGCGAGGTCATCAGAATACTCGGAGAATAGCAATGAACCAGATGCGGGAATTTCAAAGCATCTTCTTGTGTAAGTATCTCTATTAAGTTTAGAAAAAAAACATAATGCAATTTTAGAACCAGAAAGATACTTTGCATAATCTACGCCAAAAGTGTCAGAACTAACGGGAAAAAACTTCTTTAGCACTGGATCATTCTTAATAACTCGATTCCAGCCAGAACCAAACAACTTAAAATTTATATTAGAGAATGAGGCTAATGACTTAACATAATCAAAGCGAAAATCATCCTCAAAATGTCCAACAAAGATCACATCAGATTTATATTTATCAGATACACAGTAGATGTAATTTTCAGACGGAATGTACCACGACCTCAAAATACTAACATTACTATAACCGAGAGATAAAAAATCATAAATATTAGAGCTTCTATAAACATATATCTTATCAACCAAAGCAATATTACTAAAGTATAATCTCCAGTATAATTTCTTATAATTTGACTGAAAAGGATTATCATTATTATAAGAAATAATATAAATATCTTTATTTATATTTTTTATAGCTTCAAGAGTTTCCCTCTTAATATGAGTTGCCCTGTATAAAAAAATAATACTAGGTTTATTCTCAATAACAAATTTAACTAAATCTGTATTTAATTTATTAATACGATCACCGATCATATATTTATTTTGAAATTTATAATATAAATTGACCAATCTATTATTAGAAACAAAATAATTACACCATGAAAATTTTAAGCTTTGATAACCAAGATCATTAAAAGCAAGAGATAGGGGCTCCTCATGTAATTTACTATGCCACGAACCTACAATCAGAATTTTATTCATTAGATTTAATATTAATAATAAAGCAAATAAAAAAAATAAAAAGTATTAGGCTGTAATTAGTGTTAAAAAGTGTTAGCATAATAAAACTTAAAACAAGTAATTTAAAATTAAATGATTTAAAATTAAAAACATTAAATAATGTATTAGTACAATAGCCGTAATAGACGCCTAGAAAATATATAAAAATGGAATAGGTTGGTATTGAGTAATTAGATTCAAGTAGAAAATTTGAATAAAAATCTAACCCCAATCCACCAACATCATTATCATTCCTGTTGAAAATAAACTTACTGCTTATTACATTTTTCTCATACCCTATTTGTAAAATTTTTTTTAACAAAGATAATGCAGAATTTAGAAAATCATCATAACCATTATAGTAATATAAAACTCTCATAAGAGTATTGAATCCAGAAATTCTTTCATTTAAATACAAAAATGGAATATAGAAGAAATTATTTTGAAAAAAATGTTGCCCATCTGGACTTGCATATGCAAAAACATATAAGTCACCAAGATAATAAGGTAAAAAGAATGCACGAGTTAAAGTAGATATTGTTATGGAAATTAATAAAAGAGCTATAAAAAATAAAATTTTTCTTTTTTCAATTAAAACCAAGATAGGTAGCGAATAAATAATTGAAATGTATCTGCTTCCAGAGAAAATCATAACCTCAATATAAATTGATATCAAAAAAATCAATACTATTAAATAATTCTTAAAGTTCAAATTTTTCTTATATTTTATTAATAAATAGGATATAAAAAAAGGCAATAAAAGTCTCAAATAAATTAATATTCCAACAATCTTAAAAGGGTAATAATCATGATCTGTATAGATTGAGATTCCTATTTTCATCAAAAACATAATGAAAATAATAAAGCTTGTAATTAATAATAAGATATAAATATGAAATAATTTAACTATAAAGTTAATATTAATATTTATTTTTTCATATTTAAAAAAACTTGAGCAATAACATCCTATTGAAAAGATAATAGTTGAAGATACTATCAGTAAGTAAGATTTTAAGTAAACATCTGGAGAATAGTAAAGATCTAAACCATTTATAAATATTTTGTTAAATTTTGATATATAATCAAAAATCATATAATTTATAAAGTAAGTATAAATTATAAATACTATATAAAAAGAAATCTGATCACGATATCGCATGAACTATATACTTGTAACTATTTGTTCTGGCTTGGATTTAATATTCCATTTCTCAACTGGAGTTTCTTCAGAGCTAAAAAAGTGTGCCCCAGATAAGAAGGCACCCCAGGCAGTAAATGAGCTATTTCCAGCTCCTAAAATTATTTTTGAATTTATGAGAATATTCAAATCTTGAATTGCATATCTATTATAGATATATGATGAACTTGGTATGCATTTTTTTAATTCATATATGTGATTAAATCCACCATCTGAAACAATTTTAACAGGTAATTTTCCATAATTTTTTCTAATTAATTTGATTGCCTGAATGTACCAACTGATTTTTGTTTTTAAATATTTTGTTTTATCTTCTGAATTATCAGTAAAGTCAGATCCTGATCTGTAATTTATACAAATATATTCTTCTTTAATATCATTAATTCTATTTTTTGAAATTTTAGCTAATTCATTTAATATGTATTTTCTATGTAGATTTAAATCAGAAAACTGATGGTTATCCTTCCAACTAAAAGTATATGCAAAATTATCAATAGCAGGATAATTAATGTCTGATATTATTTTTTTATCCATTAGAAAATATTTTCTAAAATTATTTAAATCAGTGATATTGATTTTTGTACTTAAGTTATTTAATAATACTATTTTATATAAAAAATCTTTGCTATTAATACCGCCACGAAGCAAGCCTCCAAACCTTGGAGAGATCCAGATATTAGGTAAATTTATCCCTTTATTTATATAAGAGTAGACTAATGATCTTGCCCATGGAAATAATTTATTTCCTAAGCCTGTTGATCTATTATATTGGTGTGATGTTATTATCATTAATTATAGATATTACTTCCTTTAATAATATCCATAGCTCTTAATCTAAACTCCATAGCAACTAATGGCCAATAAAATTTATAGGATATTTTTTTATCATATTTAGGATTAATATTATCATCAATCTCCCCCCACTCCTTTTTGAAGATTGATATCAACATCTCTGCACTTTTGGATATGGATAGATTTTTTTCAACAAAAGTTCTTGGGTGAAAGTTTCTATAATTTGTTTCCATGTTTTTTAGTGAATCCAAAAAATCATCGATGTTTTTTATCAATATTCCACATTGATTATTAAAATATGGTGCTGATGTAGCATATAAAGTTTTTTCAAAATTATTAAATTTATATCCACCGCCATCATTATCACCTATTGTATTTACATCAATAACCAAAATAGGCGTATTTAAGCCTAAACACTCCTGTAATGCAAGCCCTTGACTCTCATGACGTCCATACCAAACAACATATTTTGCTTTATTAGCAATATCTAAAAAATAATTTTGATTATAGTTACCATATTCTAATACTTTATATTTTATATTTAATTTTTTTAAATCATTTAAAATTTTATTTAGACCATTTTTATTATTTTTGTCTCTGTGCTTATAGTAGACTAGAACGTAATCTTCTTTTTCATTATTATTGCTGCAATAACTATCTACATCAATGCCAGAGAACCAGCACTCTATCTTTGTTCTAGAGTAACCAATATTTCTCCAATTATTTGCAACCCATTCAGATGGCTGTAAATAAATGGAATTTCGTGGTATTGATATTAATTTAGGTATATTTCTCGGGAAAATAAATAAGTTTGGTCCTAAAACTACGTTATGTCCTTTTTTGGGGATAGAATTAATTGCCCTGTAATCATCATGTATCCAAATATTTTTACAATAACGTAAATCTCTATTGATTACGAAATCTACATTAATCTGTTGTAAGCCCTTAACAAGATTCGTGGATACGGTGTTAAGAGCTCTAGCATGAGGATTTAATAACGATCTACTAATTATATTTATCATTCTTTATAAAATAACTGTTTTATTACAAAAATTTAATGATTTAAGGTCATGTGAAATTATTATAAAAGTTTCATTAGACTTGGCTATTTCAGAAAGTATTGAGATTGACGTTGATTTATCTAACGCACTAGTAGGCTCATCCATTATTATTACCTCGGCACTTTTCAAATAAGCTTTTGCTAAGGAAAGTCTTTGTCGTTGCCCACCTGATAATTTACCACCATTCTCGCCAACTAAAGTGTTATAAGAATTGTTTAAATCTATGATAGTTTCATGCAAGTGAGCTTTTTTCGCTGCTGCAATCACATCAATTTCTTTTACATCTCTTAAAATATTTTTTTTAATATTATCAAGTATGGTTCCATGATATAAATTTATATCTTGTGGCAAATGTGAAATTGAGTTGTACCATCCAATATTACCAACTAAATTTACTTGCATCCCATTTAGATAGATACTACCTTTCGTTGGCTCGACTAATCCAAGAATGATATTAATTAGCGATGTTTTACCGCTACCTGATCTACCAATAATTGCTACTTTATCACCACGTTCTATAACTAAATTTATTTTTTTAAAAATATAATCAAGATTATCGGAGTATCTATAAGATACATTTTCAAGTTTTAAGCTCTTGAAATGTATCTTCTCTTGAAAAGAATTATCGTTTACTAAATTTGTAAAACTTATTTGCTCAAGAACATCAATTGCTGAATCTTTATTTACTCTTATGGATATAAAAGAAGAGTAAATATTTTGAATTAATGGTATCAATTTTTGCGAAGCTAGTGCAACCATTGCAAGATATGGTAGAGCATTATTAATTTCCCCATTGTTTGCAGAATATATTGCAAGGTAAGCACAGATAGCTGTAATTCCAATAAATTCTAATAAATTTTTAGGCATAAGCGCTAGTATATTATTTGTAGCTTGTATTCTCTTGTAATCATTAACTAGACTAGAAAACTTAGTAATATTTTCATGATATGATTGATTTAAGATAATTTCCTTTATTCCAGCCAAACATTCGCGGACTGATCTTACTAATTGATTTGATAATATTGATTCAGAAATGCTATTTAAATTTATTTTAGATTTAAAATTTACAGCAAATAATAAATAGAAAAGTATAAAAGAAAATAAAATTAAAAGAGTGATTTTCCAGCTCATGAACATAAAAATAATTAATGAAAATAGTATAATAAATATTCCAGAAATAATATTTAAAATTGGTATAATAATATTATAAATAATAGAATTTGATTTATTTAATATAATATTTAAATAATCGTTTGTATTTTTACTATAGAATTCATTAAATTTTTTAGTAATTATATTTGCAAATACAAGTACATTTATATTCTTTCCGAAGTCAAAGGAAAACTTTGATATCATAATTATGTTTATGATTTTAATTGAGGTAGCAAAAAAGGAAATTAAAATATAAATAGCTAGTGTTAATAATATCAAATCTCTTTGATCTATAGAATTAATTTTTAAATTAGAATTTAAAATTTTAAATACTATATTATTTTTTTCACCAGAAACAACTGCTATAAATGGTATTATCGCTCCTATACCAATAATTTCTGCAAATGAATTTGCAATCATGGTGAAACACATTAAAATTAATTTTTTCTTGTCATTTGAATTCAATGCTAAATATATTTTTTTTATCAATATTTTCATATATTTTTGTAATAACTTAAATACCACTTTACGTACTTATGTAAACCGAGCTCTATAGGAGTTTCCTTATAGCAGCCAAAATGATTAATAAATTTACTATTATCACATTGGGTATGTAACATATCACCAGCTTGCGCTTCTTTCTCTATGATAATTGCTTTTTTTCCAATTTCGGCTTCTAATATTTCAATTACTCTTCTTATGCCTGTTGTTTTATTATTTCCAATATTAAAAATCTCATAATTATTTAATTTATTACTGTTTGATATTATTTTTTTAATAGCAGTAGTTACATCTTCTATAAATGTGAAGTCTCGAGTATGGTTTCCACCATTAAATATATAAATTTCTTTTGAATTAATGATGCTGTCTGTAAACTTCTTCATTGCCATATCTGGCCTGCCCATTGGTCCATATACAGTAAAAAATCTCAGGCCTATAGTTTTAATCCCATTTAAGTGGCTGTATGAGTATGCCATTAATTCATTTGACTGCTTTGTTGCGGCATAAATACTTAAAGGAGTGTTTGTAACATTATCTTCAGAAAATGGCATTTTATCGTTTTTGCCATATACGCTGGAACTACTGGCGTATATTAAATTTTTTATATTTATATTTTTACATAATTCCAACACATTCATGAAGCCTACTATATTGGCTTGTATGTAATCCATTGGTGAATTTATTGAATGTCTTACACCAGCTTGACCAGCAAGATGTATAAAATAATCAACTTTTGATAAAATTAATCCATGATTCTTTTCATTCAAGTTTAATATATCAATTTGTAAATTCTTAAATGTAGAAAATTTTTCCAACAATGATAATCGATACTTCTTTAACTCGATATCATAATAATTATTTAAATTATCTATTCCAATTACTTCATGTCCGTTTTTCAGCAATTCCAACGAAAGAGCTGCCCCAATAAAGCCTGCTGATCCACTTATCGCAAATTTCATCTGTTTCATTTCCTATTTCTTATTTCAATTTTTTTATAGAATAATATTGAAATAGGAAATATTATTATTATCATTACTAAAAAATATTCTAAAAAATCTACTTTACTATTATGAATTTTAATAATTTCCATAATTTTTTCTCCGAAGAAATAAAGTATCAAATTATGGATTAGATATAAACTATAACTTATTAAACCTATAAATGCTATATACGTATTTTCTAATATGTATTTAAAATATACGCTCCTTAAAATACAATATACTAAAATACATAAAATCTGTGAAATTATTATAACCTTAAATCTAATATCTAACCAAAATAAAATTGGTATTATTAAGATAAAAAAAATGCTTAAAAAATCAAACTTAGTGGCCTGAATTAGTAATTTTTTTAGATACATTTGGCAAATTATGGCCCCTGCCATAAAATAAGGCAAGTAAAGTAGTATAAAGATAGGTGTATCAGGAAGTATTTTTTTTATAATTAAGAAGAGTATATATCCCAATATTCCAAAGCTAATGAAAATATATTTTTTATAACTCTCTGGAAATTTATTTGAGATTATGAATATTAATGGTGCAATAATGTAAAACTGTATTTCTATTTCTAGAGACCATGCAACAGGATTAATAATACTTCCATAACCGTATATTAGATTATGTATTAATACAGAGCTTACTAGTAAATGTTCAAATATTTCATTTATTTTTATGCTCGAATACCATGTTAAGAGTACACTTCCTAAGATTAAACTTATCAAGTATGGGGGCCAGATTCTGCTGATTCTCTTTCCATAAAAATTGAGTATTTGATTGAGGTCAAATTTATTAATTTGATTAAGCTGAAGACAAATTACAAATCCGCTTATTAAAAAAAATAATTCAACCCCTACTGCTAATTTGCTATTTATCTCTTGTAATACATTCATTTCATACGCTGGGAACTGTTCAATATATTTGTGTTGAACATGTTGTATAAATACTAAAAATATTGCTACGAAGCGTAAACCATCGATTACTTTTATTCTGTCTAACTGCCTATCTTTCATTATTCCTGTTAAAGCGTTCTTTTTGAATTCTGTAAATGATGATTTGGTCAAAGTGGAGGTTTTACCTTAACTTAATTGATTCCATCTGCTGAGTTTCTTGAAAATACCAAGCATCACGACACATTTCGTCTAGTGTTCGTTTTGCCATCCATCCAAACTTCTTTTGAGCCAATAGTGGATTTGCAAAAGATATTGGCAAATCACCCTGTCGTCTCGAACAATACTTCCGCTGTATTGATCTACCTGACGCACGCTCAAAAGCATTTATACACTCCAAAACGCTCACAGATCTACCAGTTCCCAAATTTACAATGTGCATTCCAGTATTCTGTTTCAAAAAATCTAAAGAAGCCATGTGTCCTTCGGATAGATCCATAACGTGAATATAATCGCGCTCACCCGTCCCATCGCGTGTCTCATAGTCACACCCAAAAATATTTACGTGGGTAAGTGCGCCTGAGGCAACCCTTGCTAAGTAAGGAACTAAATTTGCGGGCACTCCTTTTGGGTCATCACCTATTAAACCTGAATCATGCGCGCCCACAGGATTAAAGTAACGTAAGCATGCAATTTTCCAGCTAGGATCGGAGTTAACAAGACTTCTTAAAAGCACCTCCACCTGTAATTTACTGTGACCATATGGATTTATTGGATTAGTAATATGTGACTCATCATACGGCAAATACAGAGGCTCCCCATAGACAGTTGCACTGGAGCTAAAAATAAAGGTTTTAATTTGTAACCGCTGCATCGCATCCAAGATGCTGATAGTTCCCTGCACATTATTGGAAAAATATTCAATCGGCTTTTCAACTGATTCACCTATTGCCTTTAACCCAGCAAAATGAATCACGGCATCAATTTTTTTATCTTGTAATGTTTTTACCAGCAAGGGATTGTTACGAATATCGCCCTCAACACTTTGTAATTTATACCCAAGAATTTTTTGCAGCCGCTCTAAAACACTTTTTTGACTATTACAAAAATTATCAAAAAGCACTACCTCGTGTCCAGCTTGAGAAAGGACCACTGCAGTATGGCTTCCAATATATCCAGCGCCGCCAGTTAAAAGAATATTCATTAGGGTTGTTTTTTAAGAGGTAAGTATTTATTTTAAATCAATCATCCTTAAAGCCATACTGACTAATCCGAGGTGAATTCCGATTTTAGCAATGCCCACTACTGACTTTGATAACTATGAAGGCCTCAAGAGGGCTCGGCTGAAGAGCTAATTTGCCAATGTTGAGAACTGTGGTTTATGAATTTTTGACCTTAGAGTCAGGCCAGCCCCAAGGGAAAGCCAGAAAATCAAATTATCGAAATAAACTTTTTGACTGATTTCAGTGGTAAACCACATGAAGAACAGTGCTAGCAAAACCCACCGCATACATTCTCCAACCCAGCTGCATGTGCTCTGATGTGTGCTAAGGTCTGCAAGAACACTGAAAAGAGCTACGAAAATTAAGATTAAGCCTGGTATCCCAATGCCCAAGCAAAGATCAATCCAACCACTATGAGATTGAGTTAAGCTAGTTCCTGGCCACTGACGTGTACTTAACTTCCCGAATGAACGTTCTACCAGCCCATATCCCAAGGGGTTTTGGATGATCAATTTACCCCCCTCTTTTGCCCAAGCTATTCGCTCATAGTTTGTAACGGATACGGTAATACCCAATTCATTAACTGGGTAGCCTTGACGACCACTAAATTTCCACTGAGGATATTGATCCGTCTGCCAGGCAATTTTGATATCGGCAGGAAAGCTTCTCCAAGACTCATTCTTATGAATATGAACACTTAATAAAAAAATGCATGCAGTCGCGGTGAAAAAAATAAGAATGGCTTTTGTTAAAAAATGTTCTTTGAGCTCCATGATTGCTACTCGAACACAAAAAATGATGATAAGGAATAGCCCACAAACAAAACCATTTTTAATATTCTCCTTATTGAATACCCAGAAGACGCTCATAATTGAGAGAATGTTAACTAAATTCATTGGAGAAAACCAGCGCCTGTTAATTATATTTTCATAAAGTAAGCTCAGAGAGATTGACAGTATTGGGATGCAAAAGCATACATAGGCAGTTTTGGCAATGTAATAATGATTCGGCGAAGCATGTAGCAATAAAGCATTTGGAATAGTAATCCCCAAATGAGATCCATAGGCTGCCAAGCAAGATTTAATTAAATAGATTGCCGTGGGGAAAAATAGCCCCAGATAGGAGATCACTTTGCTTGCCTTCCAATTAAGACGATTTTTAATCGCAGTTCTGCAATCACCACTATTAGCATCAATCGCAGTGGATAGAGTGATCCCAAATCCAAATGCAAAGACAGCGCCAATAAATGCATACTTCCAAATACTGATAAATTCTTCATACTGTAAAACTGGGTTTTGTGACAAGAGTAGCAAATGAAAGATCGCCCAGATAAAGAGCCCGATCAGCAACCATATCGGAATTGCTTCTCTTTTAAAGAAAAAATGGCGGGCTTGATAAATCGGATAAACACTTAATAGCGCACCTAGCCCCAAGCAAATGTTACGCAGGGCAATCGTTCCAGGCAGCACCCAAACAGCATAGAGGACGCTAAAACATAGGCATTGCACAAGCACCAGCCAATTAAATCTGATCTCAATGAAGTTTGAGTGATAGGATCCAAATTTCATAGATAGAGCTTTTTGGACCAATTTCTTAATTTACGCTTAAATCGGTAGCCTTCAATTGCCACTTTGTCAACACTAGTAATACTATTAGAATGAAAATTTGAGCCTTTGATAAAGACGTTTTCGAACGTCGGCATCACGGATTTAGGCGCAAAGTCTTTACTATAGGCATCCCAATTCTGTTGGTGCTGGAGCTTTTGATCAAAGTCCATCAAGAGAACTTCTAGGTCATTTCTGCCTTTATAAAGAAGTGCCTTACCACCCAGAATTTCAATATGACTGCGCTGTGGAGACATCGAATAGGTCATGACAGGTTTATTCTTAATGGAAAACTCACCACAAGCCAAACCAAAACTTTCACCAATACCCCGTCCATGAATCATGCCATCAGCAGTGTTAATAAACTGCATCTTGTATCTCATGTCAGAGTTACCAGGCAAAAAGAGAAGGCGCTCATGCTGCGCAAAGGGGGCAAAGTTCATAAAGACAAAATACAGATCTTTGCGCCTAGCAAGCGCCTTGAGAATCGTCTCATGCACAAAAGGTAAATTAAAGCTATCTTGTCCACCATAGCAAGCGAGCACCGTCGCACCTTGGGGAATGTTGAGCTCAGCTCTGAGATCGCCCTCTACTGCTGGCAAATCAATCATATGTGGCACGAAGGGAACCTTGTTATTCGAGTATTCTTTGGACAGCCACTGTGAAACAAACGCCAATTTATCCCCATGAAACTCTTTCACTTTAGTCGGAAAGACCGCATGAATTGCGCATGGAACATTGCTAATTAGATCACCGTCACGCTCACCCGATTTAATGAAATACAGTAAATCTATTTTTTCTTGATCCGCTAAGCGCGCTAAGTGTTGATTGTCTTGGTAGGGTAAAAGCTTAAAGTACTTAGAGAACTTTTCAACGACTGTGGGCTCACTTGGCAAATGACTCTTATAAAAGATGAGGGATTCATTTTGTAATAATGATTGGTTATGCAGAGCGTAATCAAATACTGCAATCTCGGCGCCCCGAAAGGACAAATTATTCGTATGAAAGCCAATTCTCAAGACGCACTTCCTGCTTGGGTTTGTGAATAGGTTTTAAGGAAGTCTGTATAAGCATTTTTTAGACCCGTTTCTAAATCGACCCGAGCTTGCCAGCCTAAACAGCTTAATCTACCTGAATCCATCCACTTACGCGGTGCACCATCGGGCCTAGAGATATCAAAACCAATCTTACCTGTATAGCCTGTGGCTTTTGCTACCGCATGGGCTAGCTCTGCAATCGTGACATCTTCTCCAAAACCCACATTAATATGGCTTTGCATTGGGCTAGTGTGCTGGTCATAGATCGATTTATCTAGTTCCATCACAAAAACTGAAGCAGCGGCCATGTCGTCAACATACAAGAACTCGCGCTTTGGAGTACCTGTGCCCCAAATAAATACCTCTGAAGCATGGCTCACCTTAGCTTCATGAAAGCGTCGAATCAATGCAGGAATGACATGGCTATTTTCTGGATGGTAGTTGTCTCCTGGGCCATAGAGATTAGTCGGCATCACCGAGCGGTAATCGATCCCGTGCGATTGGCCATACTGACGGTTATAACTCTCACACAATTTAATACCTGCAATCTTTGCAATGGCATAGGGCTCATTAGTCGACTCTAGAGTTCCCGTAAGTAAAGCATCTTCCGCCATCGGCTGAGGTGCGAGCTTAGGATAAATGCAGCTTGAGCCTAGGAAAAGGAGTTTCTTAACGCCTGCTTCAAACGCTTGATGAATGACGTTGGCTTCCATCATCAGGTTCTGATAAATGAATTCAGCAGGATAAGTATTGTTCGCATGAATCCCTCCAACCTTTGCTGCAGCTAAATACACTTGCGCGGGCCTTTCTTGTTGAAAAAAGGCTTTGACTTGAGCCTGATTAGTTAAATCCAGTTCTGCATGCGTACGAGTAACAATATTGCTATAACCTTGCGCCACTAAATTTCGCGCAATAGCTGACCCAACCATACCCCGATGGCCGGCAACATAAATCTTTTGGTTTAAATCAGTAGGCACGATATTGATTGCTTTTCGCTCTTTTTTGAATTAATTCTTATTTTTAATTCTCTTTACCAATCGCCACACTAAAGCCATGCTTTTGAAGTAAGGCATGTTGCTTGGCTTGATCAAGGTCGTTCGCCACCATCTCAACAATCATTTCATCAATGGTGATTTCTGGAACCCAGCCCAACTTGGCTTTAGCTTTACTTGGATCACCCAGAAGAGTTTCGACTTCGGTTGGGCGATAGTAACGGGGATCAATTTTGACAATCACATCACCAACCTTAAGCACGGGCGCTTTATCACCCTCAATTGCCGCCACAATCCCCTGCTCCGCTTCAGCCTTACCTTCAAAACGGATCGTGATACCTAATTGCTTGGCGCTGCGGATAATAAATTCACGCACACTAAACTGCACACCCGTAGCAATAACAAAATCATCGGGCTGCTCTTGTTGCAACATTAACCACTGCATACGGACATAGTCTTTAGCGTGACCCCAGTCACGTAAGGCGTCCATATTGCCCATATACAAGCATTGCTCTAAGCCTTGGGCAATATTGGATAGGCCACGTGTGATCTTTCTGGTTACAAAGGTTTCACCACGGCGCTCAGACTCATGATTAAACAGAATGCCGTTACAGGCATACATGCCATAAGCCTCGCGATAGTTCACGGTAATCCAGTAGGCATAGAGCTTGGCTACAGCATAAGGACTGCGCGGATAAAAGGGTGTGGTTTCTTTTTGTGGAATCTCTTGCACCAAACCATAGAGCTCTGAGGTGGAGGCTTGATAGAAGCGGGTTTTCTTCTCTAAGCCCAGAATGCGAATAGCTTCTAAAATGCGTAAGGGGCCAATGGCATCCACATCCGCCGTGTACTCTGGCGACTCAAAAGAAACCGCTACGTGGCTTTGGGCACCCAAATTATAAATCTCATCTGGCTGAGTTTGTTGGATGATGCGAGTCAAGTTACTGGAATCAGTCAGATCGCCATAGTGCAATACAAAGTGACGATGATCGATATGGGGATCTTGGTAAATGTGATCAACGCGCTCAGTATTAAAAGAAGAAGCGCGGCGCTTAATACCATGCACCATATACCCTTTTTCTAACAAGAACTCTGCTAGGTAAGAACCATCTTGCCCAGTGACACCGGTAATGAGCGCGACTTTTTGTTTGTTGTTTGTCATATTGCTATCTCTTGCTTTTAATGTTTTTTAACTGCGGCCGTATGTGTCTTCAAAACGCACGATGTCATCCTCGCCCAAGTAACTACCTGACTGCACTTCAATAATTTCTAGAGGCTCTTTGCCAGGATTGGCCAAGCGATGGGTCTGGCCTTGCGGGATAAAAGTACTTTGGTTCTCATGCAAAGTAATCACTTGATCACCATTCGTAATCTCGGCTATGCCTTTGACCACAATCCAGTGCTCTGCTCGGTGATGATGCATTTGTAATGACAGGCTGGCACCAGGCTTAACCTGAATACGTTTAACTTTAAAACGCTCACCCTCATCAACACTGTCATACCAACCCCACGGTCTAGCTACTTTGCGATGCAAGTTTTTCTCTTCGCGTTTTTGTGTCTCTAACTTAGCAACAATATGTTTAACGTCTTGACTATTCGCTCTATCGGCGACCAAAACTGCATCGGCTGTTTCAATGATGACTAAGTTTTCAATACCAACTGCGCTCACTAGTCGAGTACTCGCATGGACTAAGGAGTTTTTGGTGTTGGTCAGCAAGGTATCACCACTAGTGACATTGCCGCTTTCATCTTGGCTGCCAACCTGCCACACGGCATCCCATGCTCCCAGATCGCTCCAGCCCGCATCTAACTCAACCATCTTGACTGCAAAAGTGCTGCCTGGGCATTTTTCAATCACAGCGTAGTCAATTGATTCGCTTGGGATCGTTTTAAACAATTCTTTATTTGGACGTACAAAACCCACATCGCCAGATTGATCGATTGTTTTACCTTGCCAAGCAGTTTCAGTAGCGCCAAAAATATCAGCCCTAAATTCTTTAAGGGCAGCTAACCAAGTACTGGCCCGCAGGACAAACATACCGCTATTCCAGAGATAGTTTCCATCAGTCAAATAAGTCTGCGCAGTCTCAAAATCAGGCTTCTCTACAAATTGAACAACGGAGTATTCATGATGAGCGCCCCGCCCCTTACTTCGCTGAATATAGCCATAGCCCGTCTCAGGAGCTGTAGGTGTGATCCCCAAAATCGCAATGGTTTTTCTACTTTGGTCAGCATCTACTACAGCAACACAATCTTGTAAAGCTTTTACAAAAGCAGCTGTCTTTTGTACAGTTTGATCAGCAGGAGTGATGACTAAGATTGGATCGAGCTCAACATTAAGTCCGCCATCGCGCGCTTGAAAAGCAGCCAGCGTTAATGCTGGTGCAGTATTGCGACCGATAGGCTCTAGTAATAGTGTGGCTTTGATACCGGGCAATTCACGTAACTGGTCTAAAGCCAAAAAGCGATGCTCTTCGTTAGTCACGATCAAGGTTGAATTCAATGCAATTGATGGGCTCCCAATTGCATTCATGCGCTCAATTGCCTCTTGAAACAAACTCTGTTTTGAGTCTTTTCCGGAAAGTACTAAAAATTGCTTGGGGAAGCCCGAGCGAGACAGGGGCCAAAGACGAGTGCCGGAACCACCACAAAGGATGACGGGGGTAACACTAGTCATAGAGTCAATAAATCCTGATTTGTTAAATTTGCAGTATCTGCTGAATGTGACTTGATTTTATAGGCTTTTATAGCGCAAACTATTTCAGAAGCACCACCTAGAGCAATTCTTTATAAAAATTGAGGAGACATTGATGGTAACAGGCCATATTCCCAAAATTAATCTACGCAACTCTGTAACTGAGTGTGGACAGTCAGTTCGTAAAGAGAACTTTGGCAAATTTCAGAATTACAGCATCAAAGACTGTAAAGCCTCGATTGTTGCAGGCAAGGTCCAATAACCCTGGTTCCTGATTTTTTCCGCTTATTTAGGGCGGTTTGGATAAGCCTTACCTGTGAAATTGGCATAGATTGCTCCCGCCACTATGAGCAGGATCGAGTCAACCAACACTGGGAAAAAAGCATAGCGGAAGTGCAGCACGTGGCCTAAAACGGCAATTAAGGCCACTGCTGCAGCAGGTGGGTGCAAACAGCGCAAGATGAACATTGCCAAAATAGAGAGGGAAGCAGCTAGAGCTAAGGCAATGGCAATAGGCAATATAGTGAAATGAGCGCAGGTAATGCCGACGAGGGCAGAGAGGGTATTACCGCCAATTACCGCCCAGGGCTGAGCTAATGGGCTCTGAGGGAGAGCAAACACCAGCAAGGCACTTGCACCTAGGGATGCCATTAGCCACTCATCGATACCCACAGTCTCACCAAGGTATTTAGCGATAGTAAGTACTAACATAAGACCAATAAAACCCCCTAAAACAGCCCTCATCCTCTCCTGCCAAGTCACTGGTGGTTGGTCCCCACCCAGATAAAAGGAATAGTGCTTGAGGACTTCTTTAAAAGTTCGCATAAGTTTCTTTTTAGCAGGTTTCTGACTGTGTAAGAAAAAGCCACCCTAGGGCGGCTTTTAATCTTCTCACCCAAGGCGGGCGAATGGGCTTGGCCAGATTAAACCTGGTGAATTAGGCCTTCTTGGCGTAAGCAGAGCACCAGCCAGCGCTAGCAACTTGCTTACCGGCAAACAATGCGCAGCCACCAGCAGCAGAACCTGCAGCACCTTGATACAAAGCACAGTTGCCACAATGGGAGCCAGCAACAAATTTAGCGTACTTTGATTTGTCTACCTTAGAGGCATCAGCTACATAACCCAATGCAACAGCCTGAGGATCAGTAGGAGCAACCATTGCCTGAGCTTGTACTTTGCTATTCAAAGCCAAAGTTGCAGCACCAGCAGCAGAAAGAATCATGAATTGGCGACGACTGTTTTGCATACGATCTCCAGAAAATTAAGTGAAAACACAAGAAACTGGACAGATCATAAAACAGAAGATTTTTAACTGCCGATACTCACTTAAGGGTTTGATTTCATTAGCTATTTACTTGAGAATTGTTCTCAAAGGAAAAACAATGCATTTGGATTGCCAGCCTTAGTGCCAACCCTTGAGGTTCATACAAGAAATGCGTTGCTTAATGTGCGCACCGCTAAATGACTCTGGATACACCTCAATGCAATCATTGAGGTCTTGATTGAACGTTTTGGAATTGTTTTTCGCTGGGTCGCTATTGGTTTTAGGAAATCCTGCAGCGCAAGCCAAAAGACTAAGAGTGACTAGGCTTAAAAGGGTTAGTCTCAAAAAAGAGGTAAGCATTAGTGACTTAGCGCCTATCAATCAGAGCCAAGAACTCACGGCGCAGATTAGAGTCTTTCAAGAAAGAGCCGCGCATGACGCTATTGATCATTTTTGAGTCACGGTCTTTAACACCCCGCCATTGCATACAAAAGTGATCAGCTTCCATTACAACTGCAACACCAATTGGTTTAATTTTTTTCTCGAGCATGTCAGCCAACTCCACCACCGCTTCTTCCTGAATCTGTGGACGACACATCACCCACTCAGTCAGACGGGAGTACTTTGATAAGCCAATCAAGGCTGAAGTCTTGCTGGGTAAAACGCCAATCCAGATGCGTCCCATGATGGGACACAGATGGTGCGAGCAAGCACTGCGAACGGTAATCGGGCCGATGATCATCAGCTCATTGAGATGGCTGACATTCGGAAACTTGGTTAAGGCAGGCTGATCTACATAGCGACCATTAAATACCTCTTGCACAAACATCTTGGCAACACGCTGACTCGTTTTTTGGGTGTTGTGATCATTCTCGGTATCGATTACTAAGCTCTCCAAAACGCCTTGCATCCTTTGGGCAACCTCATCAACCAGTTGCTCTAACTCACCAGGTTTAATAAAAGCAGAAATATTGTCATTGGCATGAAAGCGCGCTTTTTGGGCTTCAATACGGCGACGAATAATCACCGACAAGGGAGTACCCGCATTACCCTTACTCACTGCACTGGTAGCTTTCTTGCTCACGACTGTCTTAGGAGCAACTCTCTTAGTTGGTACAGCTTTACTTTTCGTAGTGTTGCTTTTGGTGGCGCTGTTTTTAATCGGCATAAGTGTTTTTCAATAAATTAGATTTGGCAAAAAAGTGCAACTACACAAGCGAGGCCGCACGCCCAGACAATCGATCGTGCCGTAGGCCAATTTCCTACGTAACATATCAGGTACACGATGCGGGTGCAGACAAAAGCGATTGCCAGTAGATCCACAGTCGCTTGAGGAGCGTGGGCCACAGCAGCAATGATGACTGCTGCAAAAAAGAGGGGGAGCGATTCAAATAAGTTAGCCTGCGCAGCATTGGCTCTAGCTCGAAAGCCTTCTTGTTTAGCAAGCCACTCACGAGGCCGGCTGTTGTCGTAGTTATGAAAACCTTTTTTAGCAATTCCGGCAGCAACATAGGGCAACAAACCCATGAAGAGGACGCAGGCGTAGGCGATGGTCATGTACTTTCTTTCTTAGGTTTTCTTGGAACCAATCCGGGTCTCGGATCCATCCAATAATTTGACGATGTTATTCCGATGACGCCAGAGCATTAATACACACAGGCAGGTTAGAGTCAGGCCCATTGGCTCAACACCGAATAGAAAGACACAATACACCGGCGCAAAAATGGCGGCACACATGGCTGCTAAGGAAGAGTAACGGGTAAAGAAAGCCACAATCAACCAAGTGCTTAAGGTGGCTAGGCCCAATATCCAATTAATACCAAACAGAATGCCGCAAGCAGTAGCAACGCCCTTGCCCCCTCTAAATCCATGAAAGACCGGGAAGAGGTGTCCTAAGAAGACTGCTAAGACAACGCCACAGAGGACCCAAGAATTGAGGGTTGCCGCTAGAGAATCATCACCTAAGACCCAGCGTGCCAGCACTAATGCAATAAAGCCTTTAGACCCATCACCAATCAGGGTGAGGACGGCTGCTTTTTTATTGCCCGTGCGCAGCACATTGGTTGCACCAGGATTACCTGATCCGTAGGTATAGGGATCCGGTAGTCGCATGCATTTACTCACCACGACAGCAAAAGAGATTGAGCCGATCAGGTAAGCAAGGGGGATTAATAACCAGAGCAATAAGTTCATAGCCCTATCTTAACCACTTATGCTCAGGCACCACGCGGATGGTGCTGTTGATGAATGGATTTGAGGCGCTCACGTGCCACGTGAGTATAGATCTGGGTAGTCGAGATATCAGCATGGCCTAACAGGAGTTGGACGACCCGCAAATCAGCGCCATGGTTTAGTAAATGGGTCGCAAAGGCATGACGCAAAGTGTGTGGTGATAGCGCAACCGGGATATTGGCAACCAGGGCATAGCGTTTAATTAAGGCCCAAAAGGCTTGGCGAGTGAGTGCTGTTCCCGTATGTCTGCCAATAAACACCGCATCACTACTTTTACCTTCCAAGATGAGTGTTCTTGCCTCAGCCAAATAGCGACGCAACCACTGTCCGGCTTCTGCACCAAATGGCACAAGACGTTCTTTACCACCCTTACCGTTGACCACCCTCACAACACCTTCATTCAGACCTAAGGCAACCGTCTTTAAGGAAACGATTTCTGAAACGCGCAGGCCACTGGCATACATCAGCTCTAACATCGTGCGATCGCGTAGCCCCAATGGGGTATCGATATCAGGTGCATTGAGTAAGTCGGTTACCTGCGCCTCAGAGAGTGTTTTTGGAAAGCGCAGCGCTTGCTTAGCAGCACGTAGTCCTAAACAGGGATCGCTTTTAACCAAGTTCATGCGCAGGGCATGGCGATAGAAGCGTTTGAAGACGGTTAAGCGACGATTGGATGTAGTGGCCTTGTCACTCCGCTTGGAAGCAATATAGGCAGTGAGCTCCTTTTCACCTACGCCATATAAATCGATTTTGCTATTGTGAAGATAGAGCCACTGTGCAAAGAGCAGCAGGTCACGTCGATAAGCCGATAGACTATTTTGCGACAAGCCATCTTCTAACCAACAAGCATCACAAAACTGATCAATCGCTTGCTGGCTAGTAGGGGCAATTACTTTAGTCACGGAAATTATTAAAGCCCAGAGGAGCCTCAGTGACTTCTTTGCGGAGCATTGTCATGACTTCTTGCAAATCATCGCGCTTACCCCCGGTGACACGCACGGCATCCCCCTGAATACTCGCTTGCACTTTGATCTTGCTATCTTTAATAATACGCACTACCTTTTTAGCCAAGTCGGAAGTAATTCCTTTTTGGATCTTCATAGTTTGCTTGCGTTTATCGCCACCAATGGTCTCGGTCTTATCGTCTTTCAGATAACGCACATCGACGTTGCGCTTGGCCATCTTGCCCACCAATACATCCCTGACCTGACCCAACTTAAAGTCGTCATCGCCATAAAGAATCAAGGCTTCATCCTTTTGCTCTACTCGGCTATCAGAGCCTTTGAAGTCAAAGCGATTGGCAATTTCTTTATTGGACTGCTCTATTG